>ERZ836877.794-NODE-794-length-51975-cov-4.219126_pt1 | contig 51975 bp, 30 predicted proteins | sample MGYA00519469_ERZ836877 | MGnify/ENA primary metagenome ERZ836877 (study PRJEB31850, sample SAMEA3708809) | human gut metagenome | biome: human gut; feature: human-associated habitat; material: faeces | place: China | collected 2014 ...
ACACCCAAATATACACCCAATTATTGAGATAGCAAAAGACATTTAGAAACATTTAGTTTTACTCTATGTTGTAATTTGTGCTTGATTATCAGTTGTTTGCTATTTTATGATATTCTGTGAAAGTATAAGTTCGAGAGCCTTAGTATCTTGAAAGGAGCTCCGGCGGCGGCTTTGTATGGCAGTCAGGCGGCTAACGGAGTTATTTTGATTACAACAAAGAAAGGCAATTCGGACGGACCGCGTAAGATATCCTTTTCTACCAGCCTGACTTTTGAAGATGCTATATCTCTTCCAAAGATGCAGAATCGTTATGGAGTGAGTGACGGAGTAGATAGTTGGGGTGAAAAAGGAAATCTGCAGAAGGCGGATAACCTGGGCGATTTTTTCCGTACCGGTACTACCTCTATCACCTCCGTATCCATCAGTCATGGTAATGAGAAACTACAGAATTACTTTTCTTATGCCAATACAACGGGGAAAGGATTGATTGAGAAAAATAACCTTTCGAAGCATAACTTGAATTTTCGTGAAACCTCCACCATGTTTAACGGACGATTTAAACTGGACGGAAATCTGAATGTCATGCATCAGGAGATAAAGAATAAACCTGTAGCGGGAGGCTTCTACATGAATCCTCTTGTCGGGTTGTATCGTTTTCCTCGTGGAGAAGATATTTCGTACTATAGAGACAACTTCGAGGTATTCGATACGGAGAGAAAAATGAATGTGCAGAACTGGCATTCGTCGTATGAGGACTTTGAACAGAATCCCTATTGGATTATAAACCGGATACAGAGTAAGGACCTTCGTTTCCGGATGATTTTATCGCTATCGGCTTCTCTAAAAGTAAACGATTTCCTAAGCTTCCAGGTGCGGGGCAATATCGATTTTATAAGCGATAAACTGCGTCAGAAGTTTTATGCTTCTACCGCTCCGGCTCTGTGTGGCGCTAACGGCCGATACATAGAAATGGATTATCAGGAAGATTTGCTATATGCCGATGCGATGGCTATGGGCAAGAAGAAATGGAACGACTTCTCTTTGGATATGGCATTAGGGGCAAGCATTAATGATAAAACGGTGAATTCCACACGTTATGATTCTAAAACAGCTTCGTTGAAATATCCGAATGTGTTCAATCTGGCTAATATTATCATGGACGGTTCGGCCAGCATCGACCAGAAGATAGATGCGCGCAGGCAATTGCAATCTTTGTATGCAACCGCGCAAGTGGGTTATAAAGAAGGCGTCTTTGTGGACTTAACGGCTCGTAATGACTGGACGTCTACCATGGCCTACACCAAATATGAGAAATCCGGATTCTTTTATGCTTCGGCAGGACTCTCTTTGGTTCTAAATAAACTAATGCCTTTGCCCGAATGGATTTCTTTTGGAAAGGTACGGGGAGCCTATAGCCGGGTAGGAAATGACATACCGTTGTTTATCACCAATTCTGTATCACATGTTACGGCCGGCGGGGAGATACAGGCCAATGATGCCGCTCCTTTCAAAGATATGGAACCGGAAATGACTTATTCGTTGGAACTGGGAACGGAATGGCGCTTTCTAAATAGTCGTTTAGGGCTCGATATCACGTATTACAAAACAAACACCCGCAATCAGTTCTTTAAGCTACCAGCTTTGGCGGGAGATAAATATGCGTATCGATATGCAAATGCCGGAGATATACAGAATGAAGGTTGGGAAATAGCGTTGGATGCCGTACCTGTGATGAACAAATCATTTATGTGGAAAACAGCGTTGAACTTTTCTTCTAATAAGAATAAAATAAAGGAATTGCATGAGCAGTTGAAAGTGTTCGTATATGGCCCTACCAGCTTCTCGTCCAGCTATGCAATGATATTGGTAAAAGGAGGCTCTATCGGCGATATTTATGGGAAAGCTTTTGCCCGGGATGCCAACGGAAAGATTATATACGAAACAGAAGGGGAAAAAGCCGGACAGCCGTTGATTGAGGGAGACGGCAATACAGTAAGGGTAGGCAATGCCAATCCTATCTTTTTATTGGGCTGGAATCACTCTTTCTCCTATAAAGGCTTCAGTCTTTACTTCTTGATTGATAGTCGGTATGGAGGCGATATCCTGTCGCAGACACAAGCCGAAATGGACATGTATGGCGTGTCGAAAAAGACAGCCGATGCCAGAGATAAAGGATATGTGATGTTGGAAGGACACCGGATTGATGATGTAAAAGGGTTTTATAAAAGTACGGTTGGCGGACGTGCCGGAGTAACGGAATACTATATGTACAATGCGACCAATGTTCGTTTACGCGAACTCTCGTTAAGCTATCAGTTACCTTCGAAATGGATGGAGAAAACGAAAATACTGAAGAAGGCGCAACTCTCTTTTATAGGGCGCAACCTGTTCTTCTTCTATAAGAAAGCTCCTTTCGACCCCGACTTGGTTCTTTCTACGGGAAATGATAATCAGGGAATCGAAGTGTTTGGAATGCCTACCACCCGTTCTTTAGGCTTTAGTATTCAATGTGAATTTTAAAGGAAAGATGAACATGAGAAAGCAACTAGTAATCATTATAGGAGTGTTGTCCTTGTTGGTCTCTTGTACCTCTCGTTTTAAAGATATCAATACGGACCAATCCGGCATTACGGATGAGGATTTAAAAGCGGACAACAATGACTTGGGTATCCGTTTAGGCGTTATTCAGCAAGGAATCTATTTCAATTATGATTATGGGAAAGGCAAAAACTGGCCTTTCCAATTAACGCAGAACCTGAATGCCGATATGTTTAGCGGATACATGCACGATGCAAAGCCTCTGAACGGAGGGAGCCATAACTCGGATTATAACATGCAGGATGGCTGGAATAGTGCCATGTGGTCGCACATGTATGCTTATATCTTTCCTCAGATTCATACTTCGGAAGATTCTACCCGTACCCAATTCCCCGCCTTCTTCGGCATAACCAAAATATTGAAGGTAGAGGCCATGCATCGGGTAACCGATTATTATGGTCCCATTGTGTACACCCACTTTGGAAACGCAGAGAAAGGATATCTGCCCGATAAGCAGGAAGTGGTTTATGATACCTTTTTTCACGAGTTGGATACAGCCGTAACCGTACTCTCGGACTATATCGAAAAGAATCCTCAGGCAGCCGAATTTGCCAGGTTCGATATTTTGCTCGATGGTAGATACTCCTCCTGGATTAGGTTCGCCAACTCCTTGCGGATGCGCCTTGCCATGCGGATAGCGATGGTAGAGCCGGAAAGAGCCCGTTTGGAGTTTAGTAAAGCGTTGGAGAATGAATGGGGCGTTTTCGAGAATGAATCGGAACGGGCGGAGGTTTCTACAGGCAAGGGATATTCCAATCCGTTGGGAGAGATTAACAGGGTATGGAATGAGTCATATATGAGTGCCCCGATGGAATCGATACTGAACGGATATCATGACCCTCGGAGGGAAGTCTATTTTGAGCCTTGTACAGACCCTCAATTTAAAGGGCAGTTTAGAGGAATCCGGCAAGGCACGTGCTTTGCTCATAATTACTATAAGGAGTTGTCGAAGCTGACGGTGAACCAATCCACTCCTGCTGTATTGATGACTGCGGCCGAGGTCTGGTTTCTTCGGGCGGAGGCTGCCTTGCGGGGATGGACTTCGGAGGATGTGGGCACTTGTTATAAGAAAGGTATTACTACGTCTTTCTATCAGCATGGCATTTTCAACGTGGACGACTATTTGAACAGTGACAACGTGCCTGTGGATTTTGAAGATACGTATGATTCGGAAAACAACATCGCCGCGCGTTGTCAGGTTTCTCCTAAGTGGACGGAAGCTGTTAGCATGGAGCAGAAGCTGGAAAAGATTATTACCCAGAAGTGGTTGGCGATGTTTCCCGAAGGATGTGAAGCTTGGGCAGAACAACGGCGGACGGGGTATCCTCGCCTGTTTCCGGTAAGATTCAATAATAGTAGAAATGGTAACATTGATACGGAGGTAATGGTTCGCAGGTTGAACTTCCCGGGGTCGTTGGTAACGGAGAACAAAGCGCAATATGATGCTTTGGTCGAAGCTCTGGGAGGTGCCGATAATGGAGGTACACGTTTGTGGTGGGATACGGGACGCAATTTTTAGAGCTTATTAAGTAGTTCTTTAATTGAAAATTGAAAGTTGAAAATTGAAAGTGAAAGGAATTAGGAGAGCCTTATTGAGTTGAGAGTTGAGAGTTGAGAGTTGAGAGTGGAGAGTTCTTTTAATTGAAAGTTGAAAATTGAAAGTTGAAAGTGAGAAGAAGTTGGGAGTTTATTAATTGGAGAGCTTATTGAGTTGAGAGCTCTTTAATTGAAAATGGAAAGCTTCTTTAATTGAAAGTTGAAAATTGAAAGTGGAAGGAATTGAGGAGAAGAACTATCAGTGGATGAACGAGTTTAAGAATGAAAGGAGTTATCGCTTCGTTCCGGAGTAAAAGGAGATAAAGTTCCACACTCCTTCTTTATGCGCGCTATGTGTAATTCCGGAAATTATCGAATATTCACTCTTGAGCTTGTTTACGGGATGATTCTCCTTTAATTCCTGATTCGTATAAATATTAGTATAGAATAAAGTGATGGAAAAAAGAAAGAAGATGGTTTCGTTAGGATTGTCGATGATGTTTATCCTATGTATCTGTGCTACTTCCTGTCGGGTGAGCCAAGGGTTTACCCGTGATGAAGAGGGCGTTATCGGAGAAACCGGACAAGGCATTATGCCATTGAGAAAGATTACAGATAAGTCCGATTCTCTGTTTCTCCGTAAGGAAGCCTCTCTTTTAGGGAAGGCGGAATTGGAATCTCAAACTTTTAAAGTGTTGAAAGAACGGATGCTGGCCACCGTGAAAGATACGCTCGACGAAGGGGTAGGCATTGCTGCTCCTCAGGTAGGCATAAGCCGGAGAGTGGTAGCCGTACAGCGGTTCGATAAGGAAGGAGAACCTTTCGAGTTTTATGTGAATCCGGTGATTGTGTCTTTCTCGGAATCTACGGTTCTGGGCAAAGAAGGATGTCTTTCTGTTCCGGATGTCGTTGGTACTGTCAGGCGTTCCAAGCAGATAGAACTTAGCTATGATGATTTGGATAGTTACACCTCGACCGATGGAGACATTCGTATCACAGACGAAAAAGTAAAGCGGAGAACCGAAACCGTAAAAGGTTATACCGCTATTATTTTCCAGCACGAAATAGACCACCTGGATGGAATCCTTTTTATAGATAAGATGGTAGAGTAGGAGGCTGAATGTCGTAGCCATTACTGTTACCACAGAGTTATTTGTACCTTCGATATAAAAGAATCTACGCTAAGGTTTGGCAGAGAGTTGAAATACAACCATTTCACTCTCTGTGCCGATTCTGAACGGAGGTCCCCAGAGCGATAATCCGCTGGAAACATAGATATGGCTGTTTCCCCATTGGCGGTAACCATGGCTCTGTTCGTAAAGGTAATCCGTTACCAAACTCATGGGCCACACCTGTCCACGGTGTGTATGTCCGCTAAATTGCAAGTCGATGCCGGCGGCTTCGCTCTCTGTCAATCCGTATGGTTGATGGTCTAATAAGAGTATTGGTTTGTCCTTTTCCACCTTCTTCATTAAATCCTGCAAAGAACGGCGGGACTTATTGCTGCGGTCGTCACGTCCAATCAATTGCATCCCGTTGGGCAATGTAAGCACCGAATCACGCAGAAGTGTTATGGGTGTATTCTCTATAAACCGGATACTTTCTTTGATACCGCTAATATATTCGTGATTGCCCGGCACCATATAGATACCTAGCGGCGCCCTCAGTTTAGATAATTCTTCCGCCATGTTCTCAGCATAAAGGGGAACCACGCTGTTATCAATCAAATCGCCCCCAATGAGTATCATATCCGGATTTTGCTCGTTTATCATCTTTACATACTGTTTTAGAGCCGCCTTTCCGGTTCCGTTTCCCAAATGAATATCACTTACGGCAACGATTTTAACCGGCTGCCGGTTGCTTGTATACGGCTTATTCAGGGCTATGTTGATAACGTTTGTTTTAGGGTGGCGGTATTTGTAGTACCCGTATCCTAATAAGAGGACAGTGAAGCCTGCGGAGAGGAGGAAATTATAGTTGCAGGAGAGGTGGAACAGTTTCAGTATATCGAACAGTAGCAAAAACAGCACCATATATAAAGTGACTATCAGCCAGCCGGTTCCCACTTCGTACAGGGTATGGGAAATACCCACCGGCATCTTTACATTGCGGCTCAGCATGCTTCCGAAAAAGGAGAGCGCGCAGACCCAGAACAAAACAGTGAATACCACTCTTATTCCGAGAGGGAGGCCGGACAGCGCTTGTGTCCCTCTGTAAAAAATGTAAGAGTTTCCGGCAAGATATACGGTAATGAGGATAATGAAGAAGGTTGGCATAATGAATGTATGTATTTTAATGAATCTGTTATCCGAGAGCTCCATTCAGGATTCTCTTCATAACGTTTCTATTATCGTTTACGAACAAAAGTAACGTATTTCTTGATATAGACCTAAAAAGATAATAATAATTCACTATTTTGAAGCATTTGTAAGTATAGAGACTGTGAAACTATCGCAAACGAACAATCTATCAGGGGTATCTTTATTTCATTACGTCCTCTTTTTAGCTGCGCGGTTGCTACCTTCTTGCGCTCTTTGCTTCCGTTCTTGAAGAACTTTCTTACCTTTGCCTGCCAGATGATAAAAGGAAGAATTGACATGAAAAGAGCGGTTATTATAGGGGCTACTTCGGGTATAGGACAAGAGATTGCCAAAGTGTTGCTGTCGCAGGGATGGCAGGTGGGAGTAGCCGGGAGAAGGCAGGGATCTTTGGAGGAGTTTCGTAAACTGGCTCCGCCACATATTGCCATACAGGCGTTGGACGTGACTCGGGAGGATGCTCCGGAAAAGCTGCATCTGCTTATAGAACAGCTGGGTGGCATGGATTTGTTCCTGCTCAGTTCGGGCATCGGCCATCAGAATATGGAGTTGAATCCGGACATTGAACTCTGTACGGCACGCACCAATGTTGAAGGATTTACACGGATGGTGGATGCGGCGTACCGCTATTTCCGGAAGCAGGGGAGTGGCCATCTGGCGGTTATTAGTTCCATTGCCGGAACGAAGGGGCTGGGTGTGGCTCCGGCTTACTCCGCTACCAAACGTTTTCAGAATACTTATATCGATGCACTCGAACAGTTGGCTTGTCTGGAAAAACTAAAGGTGAACTTTACGGATATACGTCCGGGATTTGTGGCGACCGATTTATTGAACGACGGGAAGAACTATCCCATGCTGATGAAGCCCGACAAGGTGGCCCGATTGGCAGTGAAAGCGCTAAACCGGAAGAAACGGGTGGCGGTGATTGATTGGAAATACGGTGTTTTGGTCTTCTTCTGGAGATTGATTCCGCGTTGGCTATGGCGATGCTTACCGGTGAAAACAGCTTCCAAGTAAAGTGTAGTAGTGCACCTCCTGCCTCTTTTTTGATTTGTGACGAATGTGCTGATATCCAACCGCTTTACTGCCTCTGTAGTGTCATCTCTTTTTCGCCTTTACATTTGCAAGAGCCAATTCTTAGGAACAGCAAATATCATCTATCCGATAATTTTTAATGCAATGGAGGCTTTAAAGGTTAATGGAAACAACTCTGGTTGTTACAGAACTAACTTTTTACGCTGTACATCTAATGTTTTGGTAAACGTGCGCCCTCTTAAATAACTCTTAATGTGACGTCTTCTCACATAGTTAGTTATTTGAATAACTCTTAATGCTACACAGCGTAACTAACTATGTTATTTTTATCTCATTCCGGAGCCGATAAAGAAAGGTGCCGGACAAGTTTCTGATAACGATTGAAACCTCCGGCACCTCTGCTGTTTGTAAAGAACTTAGCCTGCATCATTCATAATAGGGGAGTTATAAGGAATTATCACTCCTATTAACTCCTAAGTACGAATTGTTCAAGTTTGTTCTTTTCGTGTGTGTAAACTTCTTTGTCTATATTAGAGTATCCATTTTTCCTTAGGGAATTTTGGATAAATATGAATCGCTTCCGGTTCTTCTGCCGGAATAATGTCTTTGTACTCTTTTTCGATACCGGCCTCCGACATAATGCTTTTCGCCTCGTCGTTGAAATCATAATTCCTGAAAACCTGCGTATCTTCTATCTTGGTGCCATTGCCGTTGTTTACCAGATAATTGTCCTTTACAAAGTTGCGGCGGGCTGTAATGTCATAATTCCGGTCGGATGCCAGGTGGTACCATAACTGGAACAGACTGTTGATAACATTCTCCTCGATATACCATCCGGACGAACCATCGTCGGGATAGATGCAACGCGGACCGTCGAACAGGTAATTGCGTCTGATAACAGAGCCCGGCTGTTTGCCCAACAGATAAATCACACCTCCGTCGTTTAACACTAAATGAGTCTTACCTATGCGGTTGTAGCTGATGCTGTTGTTCTTCGCTACCTTCGATTCCGGCGTCTTGGCATTTCCCCACCACCAGCCTAAAGCTATGGCACCGTAAGGAGTTCTTTCAATGTCATTATGCTCGTAGTGAACGTCCTCTACAAAGAAACCCAGCATGGCTTCCACCTGTCTGAAATCGAGGCTGACGTTGCGTACGTAGTTGTTGGTAATGTGGATGTTGCGGCAAACACCTTCCACTGTGGCCGGATATTTTCCCGTACCGTCGCCTATCTCGTAATGTTGCGGATGACCTACACTGACAGCGTTGCCCAACAGGTCGTTGAAGAAGTTCCCGGTCACCTCGGAATCTGTGACATCGTTCACCAGATTCACGGCAATGGCCGAACCCAAGTGTACGAACTTGTTGCGTATAAGGCGGATGCCGGTTGCGTTTTGCACCTCGATACTGCCGGTCGGCACATCGCAGCTGTTGTAGTGCGTCGGATGCCAGTTTCCGTCGGGAATATATTTTACGGCAAGTCCCAAACTCTGTATACCACCGAAACCGTGTGAGCCTTCGATGTCCATCAAACTCCACGAATCGTGAGAGAAGGTAATGCCCTCGAAGGAGATATTGGCTACCCGGGAGTTCAAAGAAGAACCCTGTATGCGAATCAATCCTTCGCTGACGGGAGCTATCACTTCCGCTTTGTCCATGTCTTCGCCCTGACTGTAATAGTAAAGGGTCTTCGCCTTGCGGTCGTAATAGAATTCTCCGGGTTCGTCTAACAACTCGTATGCGTTACGGAAATAGAATTCTCCGTGGTAGTTCACTTTACCCGCCCAAGCCAGGGAGTTCAGAATCGCTCCGTAAGGTTGTTGGAAACGGGCTACAATCGTGTCGCCCCACTTCTCTATGTCTCTCAGGCAGAAGATTTTCTCTGTCCATACTTTGTTCTGTACCACTTCTACATCTTCCGGATTGTGGAACATGGTCAATTCTTCGTTGGCAAGGAACTTGACTCCATCCACCGACTTCCCGGCTCCGAAAGCCCACGATTCGGTACCCTTTACCTCCACCGTGCCTTCGCTGCCTTGTCCCATCACACGGCGTTTCGCTCCGGCCATGCGTGCCCGCACCCCATTAACGAGTAGCGTGCGCAACTTCTTGTCGCTGTTGAAAGGCGCTTTATAAAGATTTCCTGAAACTTTTTCCCATCCTGTTACCTTGACGCCTCCGCTGAGTACGGGCGTTTCGCCTTCTGCCGCACGGAAAATAACACGATGACCGTTCTGTCCGCTATACGCTTCGTCCAGCACCAGAGGCTTTTGTAGCGTGTAAGTGCCTCCATGCAACCGGACAATCACATCTTCTTTTTGTTTCTTAACCGATTTCTTCACGGTAGAAAGAGCTGTCTCCAATGAGCCCGGAGTAGCTTCGATAATCTTCTGGGCAAATGCTCCTGCCGGAAGGGTTAGTGCCGTGCAGAAGAGTGCTGTAAAAAGAAAAATTTTATTCATATCTTCCTGTTTGTTTTGTTTCTTATAATATATACGGAAGAAGGCCCTCATTCACTTAAAGAAAAGGAAGATTATTTATCTTGATGAATGCAAATTCTTTTCCTTGCTGTAGCCGTCCGGTAGAAAAGGGGCTGTTGTCTGATGAAAGTTGCAAAGAAATCCCCTCGCATTTACGTGTTTCCGTCAGCTCGTTCGTATAGTATAATGACGTACTCAATATAAAATAGAAAGCGGATGAAGAAAATAACGGTCTTATTGGCTTTGTTGGTTATGGCGCTGACTGCCTGGTCGCAGCGGCAAGAAATTCCATTGAACGAAGGTTGGAGATTCTCTTTGAAGCCGGAAACGGAGATATCCGTTACGGAGGACTGGGAGGGGGTGGACATTCCCCATACATGGAACGCTTTGGATGCGCAGAACAATACGGAACCTTTTCCAGACAGGAAGGGGAAGAATAAAACAAACTATTATAGAGGCGTAGGCTGGTATGCCAAACGTTTTTCCGTACCGAAGGAGTGGGAAGGAAAACGTCTCTTTGTCCGTTTCGAAGCGGCTTCGGTGGTGGCTACCGTCTACCTGAACGGACAGATTTTGGGAGAGCATAAAGGAGCTTTTACGGCATTCTGTTTCGAATTGACCAATGAGGTGATTTGGGGCGAAGAGAATGAGCTGCGCGTAGAAGTAGACAATCGGTGGAGGGCGGATGTTCCTCCTCTTTCGGGCGGCTTCGCTCTCTTTGGCGGACTCTATCGTCCGGCAAAGCTCATTGTAACGGAACCGCTTTGCATTACCCCGCTTCATTATGCCTCGTCGGGTGTGTATGTGGACGTCAGGAACTTAACGGCCGAGGTGGCGGAGATTGATGTCCGCTCTATCTTGCAATATGGCAGATACAGTTATGCGAAGCTCGACCCCCGTGCACCCGAAACGGATGCTACCGTGGAAGCCGTTGTGAAGGATGCCAAAGGGAAAGACGTGGCACGTCAGACTCAAACCATCCACCTCTGTTCCGGAACGGATACCCCGTGCACGATTCCTTTCAGCTTGGCCAATCCCGTGCGTTGGGACGGGCGGAAGAATCCTTATCTGTATACGGTGGAAGTGAAAGTCAGCCAGCAGGGCGTTGTGGTAGATTCCCTTTCGCAGACATTCGGATTGCGTACGGTGGCCATCTCCCAGAAAGAGGGATTCGAACTGAACGGTGTACCCTATCCGGTATATGGCGTCTCCCGGCATCAGGATATGAAAGATAAAGGGTGGGCGCTTTCTGCGGCGGATGAAGATTCGGACATGGCTTGCATCAAAGACATCGGTGCTACGGCCATCCGCATGGCTCATTATCCCCAAAGCGCGCATATTCACGAGGTGGCCGACAGGGAGGGATTTCTTGTCTGGGACGAAGTCTCATTGGTCAACGAAACCCGCAATAGTCCCGATTTCAATAAGAATACCTGCCAGTTTATGCAAGAGATGGTACATCAGCTCTATAATCATCCCAGTGTTGCCTGGTGGGGAATTTATAATGAGATAGACCATCCGGAAACGCCTTATCCGAGAACCCTGTTCCACGAGCTTATGGACATAGCCCGGGCCGAGGGTGGACAGCGTATCATCACTGCGGCAAGTAATAAGGGGAAGCGTTTCTACAACCAATATCCGGATGCGCTTTGTTTCAATAATTATCCCGGATGGTATTGGATGCAACGATGGCCGGCCGAGGAGAATAACACGGGGCTGCTCAGTTCGTTCGGGGGCTTTCTCGACCACCGCTACGCCGAGTTCGGCAACCGCCGGATAGCCATGAGTGAATATGGGGCGGGTGGTAATCCTTTCCATCATCAGGAAGGTCCTGTCGGCGAACAGTTGAAGGAAACGATGGGAGGCCCTTTTCATCCGGAAGAGTGGCAGTCTTATGTACACGAGGAGGATTGGCGCGTATTGAAAGACAATCCGAAGGTGTGGGGTTCGTTTGTGTGGGCGATGTTCGACTTTGTTGTGCCGGGTGGGAGCGAAGGAGGTACGTGCAACCTCAATACGAAAGGACTGGTCACCCACGACCGGAAGATAAAGAAAGATGCTTATTTCCTGTATAAGGCGAATTGGAATCCGGAACCGATGGTGTACATTGCTTCGCGGCGCCTCACAGAACGCAAGCAGTCTGTTACCGACATTCGTGTGTACAGCAATTGTCCGCAAACCACGCTGTATGTAAACGGAAAGAAAATAGGGACGATGTCTCCGGATAAGGTGCAGTTGTGCCTTTTTAAGGATGTCCGCCTGAAACCGGGGGAAAACATCATTGAGGTGCGCGGACGCTCCGGCAAGGCTATAGTAAAAGAGTTAATAAAGTGGAGAGTTGAGAGTGGAGAGTTGAGAGTTCTTTAATTGAAAGCTTATTTAATTGAAAGTTGAAAGTTGAAAATTGAAAGTGAAGGGAATTAGGAGTGGACTTACTAAGTAGAGAGTTGAAATTGAAGAGTTCTTTAATTGAAAATAGAATATGGAACGAAGTTAGAAGAGGACATAAGGAGTTCTAGGGAGCTATCAGTTAGCTGAACGGACTTAAGAGTAAAAGTGCAATGAATAGCTTATGGCATTTCACTCACTAAAGAACTCTTCTCATTTTCAATTTTCAATTTTCAACTTTCAATTAAATAATAATATACTAATTATGAAAACACTACGTATTATTGGACTTATGGTGGGGTTGCTTGCAGGCGCCGGCTCTGTACAAGCGCAAACCTCCGAACGATTTACGCCGGACTGGTCGTCTCTTTCGAGGCATACACCTGTACCCGAATGGATGCGCGATGCCAAGTTCGGTATCTATTGCCATTGGGGTGTCTATTCGGTGCCTGCCTATGGCAACGAGCAGTATTATTACTACATGCATTGCGATTCTACTTCTACCAATTTCCTGATGGGAGGACACAATCGCCATATTGCTTTATATGGTCCGCTTTCCAAGTTTGGCTATCACGATTTCATCCCGATGTTTAAAGGGGAGAAATTTAACGCGGAGGAGTGGGCGGAGCTCTTTAAAGAGAGTGGGGCGCGCTTTGCTGGAACAGTGGCCGAGCATCACGATGGATTTTCTATGTGGGATAGTAAGTATACGCCTTTCAACGCGAAGAAAATGGGGCCTAAACGGGACATTATCGGCGAACTGGGACAGGCGATTAAGGCAAGGGGCATGAAGTTCTTTACTTCCCTGCATCACGAAATAAACTATACTTACGTAAAAGTAAAACCGGAGTGGGCGGCCAATAATCCGAAGTACGCCAAGCTATACGGTTGCCTGATGCCTCACGATGAGTGGTTGCAGATGTGGCTCGACAAGAGCAATGAGGTGGTAGACAAATACAGTCCCGATATTATCTATTTTGATGCTTGGATGGACCAGATTCCGGAAAAGTATAAGCTCGATTTCCTGGCTCATTACTTCAATCGTGCGCAGAAAGACGGCAAGGAAGTGATATTTACGTATAAAAACGATGACTTCCCACGTTCTGTCGGTATGCTCGACCATGAAATGCACAATCCCGATAAGATAGACTCTATCCCTTGGCTGTGCGACTACACCATCAGCACCGGCTATCACCGCTCGTGGGGATATGTAAAAGGGATGCAGCTTTCCACTCCGAAGGAGATTATCCAGAAGTTGATAGAGGTAGTAAGTAACAACGGACAGTTTCTGCTGAATCTTTCGCCGATGGCCGACGGCTCGTTCCCGCAAGACCAGAAGGATGTGGTAGCCAATGTGGGCGTCTGGCTATGGTCGTATGGAGAAGCCATTTACGGTACGCGTCCTTACGTAGTGTCGAATGAGGTAACGGCGGACGGTTGCCGGGTGCATTACACCACCAAGGGAAAGACGTTGTATGCTATCTTCCTGGATTGGCCGGAGACGGGGAAACCGCTTCTTCTCTCGAAGATGACTCCTGACAATATGAAGGGGAAAGTGAAATCGGCTACGTTGTTGAGCGTGAAAAAGAATTTCACTTGTTCCTTTACAGAGGGGAAAGAGGGACTGATTTTAACCATTCCGAAGGGAGCACGCTTGCCGTCGGATGCGGCACAGGTGGTGAAGTTTGAGCTTTACTAAGTGGAGAGTTGAGAGTGGAGAGTTGAGAGTTCTTTAATTGAAAATTGAAAGTTGAAAATTGAAAGTGAAGGGAATTAGGAGGTTATTGAGTGGAGAGTTGAGAGTTTCTTAATTGAAAGTTTCTTTAATTGAAAATTGAAAGTTGAAAGTGAAAGGGAGTTCGGAGTATTAAGGAGTAAAGGCTCTATATTGCAAGTTCTAACTCTCGTACCGGAAACTTTGCGGAGGTATAAAACGGGTATCGTTGAAGGACTGAGGCACTCGTTTCCGGCAAGTAAAATAGATGACAACTTCTTTGGCTCTTGGCAAATAAAGAAAACAATAGCTCTCGGCTAAAGCGATTACTTCTTGATGTTCCGAATAAGGGAAACGGCACGAAAGAGAATTGAAAAATAAAAAAAGAAAGAATTGAACAAATAGTATAAAAAGATGAAAAAATCTATGATTATAGCCTTAGGCAGCGCAAAGGCTATCTGTATGGTTCTGTTGGCGCTGAACGGTGGTTTTTCTATGGCGCAAGCGCAAACCGGTGCAGTGGTTCCAACGGCCGACCAGGTGGGAGCGGACAGAATGCCGGAGACGATAGCTCCGATATCCGCTCCGTTCGATATGCCGCAACTTACTAAAACAACCTTTCCGGATTACACATTGAGCATCACCAAGAAGGGGGCGAAACAAAAGAAGATGGCAACGGAGGCTATTCAGGCAGCCATCGACGAAGTGAACCGGAAAGGGGGAGGCACGGTAGTGATTCCCGCGGGAGAGTGGAACACGGGACGTATCATCTTGAAGAGCCATGTCAACCTGCATGTTTCCGAAGGGGCGGTGGTGCATTTCAGTGGGGAGATAAAAGACTATCTTCCGGTGGTTTTCACCCGTAGTGCCGGAGTGGAAGGCATGTCTATGGGTGCCTGCATCTATGCGAACGGCGAAGACCATATCGCTGTCACCGGAAAGGGCAGGTTAGTGGGACCCGGCCGCGACTGTGAGCTCTGGAAACGGAATGTAGGCTATGGCTCGTTCGACCAGTACATCGAATACGACAAGCCGTCCACCGAGCGCGTCTACGACGGACGAGACGGCTCTAAAATATTTCTTCCCACCTTCATCGGCCCTATAAATTGTACCAATGTGTATATCGAAGGAGTGTCGTTGGAAGCTTGCGTTTTTTGGAACATCGTGCCCGTTTATTGCGAGAACGTGATTATACGCGGTATCACGGTCAACTCGGTGGGATTGCCTATGGGCGATGGCATGGACATTGAATCTTGCCGGAATGTGTTGATTGAATACTGTACCCTGTCTACCGGAGACGACTGCTTTACCATCAAGTCGGGACGTGGCATTGACGGATTGCGGGTGAACCGGCCTACGGAGAACATTGTGTTGCGCTATAACCTCACTAAAATAGGGCATGGCGGCATCACTTGCGGAAGCGAGACGGCCGGAATGATTCGCGACCTGTATGCGCACGATTGTGTATTCGAAGGTACGGATGTAGGCATTCGTTTCAAAACCCGTCGTCCCCGTGGCGGTGGCGGCGAGAACCTCTATTATGAACGCATCCGGATGACCACGAAAGCAACGGCCATTCATTTCGATATGTTAGGGTCGAGCGTGTATGTGGGCGCTCAGGCAGCCCGTTCGTGGATGAAACCGGACGAATTTACACCGGTCTATCGGAATGTAGATATAAAAGATATAGTGGTGGAAGATGCTTCTTACTTCCTGAAAGTGTCCGGCATTCCGGAGTCCCCGGCCCGTAATGTAACTATTTCGAACGTGCAGTCGAGAAGTCAGAAGCTGATGCTGGCCGACGATATCAACGGGTTGGTTTTGGAGAATGCCGTCTTGGAATCACCGGATAATACCCTCCGTATTTCCGACGGGCGGAATATCCTGTTTAAGAATGTAACCTTTAAAGTGCCCGGTGGCAAGGTCTACGGGAAGGTGGACGGCAAGCTGTCCGAGAATATTTATTTTAAAGACTGTACCCCTTCCGACATAACCATAGACAGAGAGTAACGGAGGCGGAGAGTGATGTTCCATAAACGAGATGCTTCACGGGGAAATACTCCGCTTCTGAGATAGGAAAAGTGGCGATAGTAAGACATTTAATCGGTGTTAAGAAAGCATAGGTAAAATAATAGCTTATTTGAAATGTAACGACAGTGTTTATCTGTTGGAGCATTTTCATAATCATTTGAATATTGCAGTTCGGATAGAAGCGGCTCTTTACACATTATCTTTGGATGAGAAGAAAAGTCTGAAAAATCTTACAAGATGTTGCGAAGTCTGGCTCTAAAAGAGCTTTTGAAGCCGAGTGGATAATTAAAAGATGGAAAAAGGAAGATTTAAAACCATATTAGGAACGACTTAAACTTTTAGATTATGATATCCTGTTTTTAGTAATATTGAAACGTTTTATATAGTGTTGGGACAGATTAGAAGGGACTTTTGATTTTGTATGGTCGAAAGTCCCTCTCTTTTTGCCTTATTACGAAGCTCGAAGTAGGCACTATCGCTTGCTATAACGGAAACATCAGCAAATGGGAATGGCAGCAAGGAACAAATACGGCTCAACTATATGGCTTTACGTATGACCCTGTAAGCCGATTGAAAGAAACAGCTCACTTAAAAAAGAACGGCAGCAATTGGATAACCAATGCGAATCATTATCTTGAAAAAGGTCTTACGTATGATAGGAACGGAAACATCCTGACGTTACAACGTACAGGAAACGGAACATTGGTAGATAATTTGTCGTACACTTACACAGGAAATAAGCTTACTGCCCTGCAAGAAAGTGTAAGAACATCTTTACCGGAAGACATTTATTAGCTGGGAGTGGCACCGAACGGTACTTATGAGTATGATGCGAACGGAAATATGAAAAAAGATTCCCGAAAAAGTTTGACTTTCAATTATAATTGTTTAAATTTGTTGAGTGTAGTAAAAGAAAAAAACTGAAATATTTATTCATCGTACTAATAAAGATGGATATGCAGGTGATAGAGTTTCTATAGGGTGTCTGTTAATTAATCCGGATGATTGGAATGCATTTAACGAAGCTATGTCTAATGTTGATAAATTCAAAGTTCGCATGCATCGAAGCAGTAAAACTCTAGTGTCTTTACAAGGAGTAGTAGATATAGTTAAAGGTAGTTCAATCATTAAAAATGTTGAATTATATAGATAATTATCATATGAAACAATACTTTATCTTAATAGTAATGCTGGTATTATCCATTGGCCATATGAGGGCTCAATGGAAAGCGGCATGGTTTGAAGAACATTCTCGTGTGTTTTTAGATGTTGATTATACGGATTCTATTCCTGTATATGATAAGCCTGAGGGAAAAATAATAAAGTACGTCAAGAATAATATGGCAGAAGAAGACGGCCTTTACTTTGAGATACTAGAATCAAACGGTAAGATGTTTCATGTAAATGTTACGACTACTAAGTTTGAGACCTTTGTTGTTTCCGGTTGGGTAAACATAAAAGATTCGCATTTGGGAATTTATTCACGAGATTATAAAGGCATCCTTTATTTTTACAAATATCCCGGTAATAAAAGGGTGATAAATTATATTCTTCGGAAGTATAATCCAGAAATGTATACAGTGATAGATTGCAAAGGGAATTGGCTAAAAGTAAAATCTAAGATAGATGGCATATTATATATTGGATGGATTGAACCAATTATGCAATGTTGTAATATCTATTCAACCTGTTGTTAAATTCCTTCATTACTATGAAATAAATTACTTAATCTTTAAGGAAATAATTATTTTGATTAAAGGTCATGTTTGGGGCTTGCCAAATATGACCTTTTTAAAACAAGATACTTTTAATACAACAAAGGTAAGAATAATCTCATTTTTAAGCTGCATCAAATAGCTATTTTTAGATTATCAATATCTGATGATGCAAAGGTAAAGCCAAAACTCAAATTTAAGAAAGAACCACTTTTAATCTGAAACTTGACTACCCTTAATAAGACATTAAAAGAACCCTATCATTACTCCAAAATAGAGTTCCATCGGAATCTTTGACTTTTATTCGTTCAATCTGTCACTTTCTAAAATGGACGATTCAGTTTTGGCACCCCTCCACTTTTGAGGAAGAGGAGAGGAAACTTTAAACCTTTCATTCTAAAAAGTGTCAAAAGAACAATCATAGGTTCAGCAGAAAGCAATAATTTACGTTAAAAGAATACATTTAACAGGTTAATGCATCCAAGTCTGAGCTAAATACGAGAGAATTTACTATTTTTGTCAAGAAAACTATTTATTAAAACAACAATTATCGAAGCGAAACAAATTAATATTTTAAATCTACCAATGAAAGCACTCATTAACATAGTGGCAGCATGGTGTATCATGATGCTCGGAGTTTCTTGCAGTCAACCTGAAAAAGAACTTTATGTATTCACTTCTTTCCACGAACCGGCCGACGAAGGATTGCGCTTCCTGTATAGCGAAGACGGCATCCATTGGGACAGTATTGCCGGAAGCTGGCTGAAACCACAAATAGGACAAAATATTATGCGCGACCCCTCCATTGTACGCGGAAAAGACGGCACGTTCCATCTGGTATGGACCATTGCCTGGAAAGGGGATACCGGATTCGGATACGCTCACTCCAAAGATTTGATTCATTGGTCGGAGCAGAAGCGCATTCCGGCTATGGACAGCATCGCTTCCACTCAAAACGTGTGGGCACCGGAACTTTTCTATGACGACGCAAAAGACCAATACATGATTATTTACGCCTCTTGTGTGGTAGACAAGCACTTTGATGTAGGCATTGAAGACGAAACGAACAATCACCGTCTTTACTACGTCACCACCAAGGATTTCGAGACCTTCTCGGAGCCTAAACTTCTCTACGAACCGGGATTCAGTTGCATCGACGCCGTGTTGGTAAAACGCGGAGCCGAAGACTACGTAATGGTGCTGAAAGACAATACGCGTCCCAACCGCAACTTGAAAATAGCTTTTGCCAAAGATGCGGAAGGCCCGTACACCCCTCCTTCGGAGGCTTTTACCGAGACTTTTGTGGAAGGCCCTTCGGTGGAAAAGGTGGGAGAAGACTATTACATCTATTTTGATGTCTATGCCAAGAAGATTTACGGCGCTATGAAAACGCGCGACTTTATACACTTCACCGATGTAACCGACAGTGTGCAGGTTCCCGCAGGACACAAGCACGGAACCATATTCAAAGCTCCTGAATCGGTTGTAAAAAACTTGATAGCTAACCAGAAATAATATACTATTATGAACTATTACTCTAAACTTCTCCTTTTGCTGGCTGCCGGATGGGTAGGAACTACAAGCCTGAATGCTCAGGACAGAGTCCACTATACGGGAACCGAACTTTCGAACCCCAACCACCACGACGGGCAATTATCGCCGGTAGTGGGGGTACATAACATTCAAACCATGCGTGCCAACCGCAGATACGATTTGTATGCAACCAACGGCAACGGATGGACTTACAATCACCAGCCCATGATGGCTTACTGGAAAGGCAAATTCTACATGCATTACTTGTCCGACCCTGTGGACGAGCATGTTCCGCCTTCCTGCACCTTCCTGCAAACGTCGGCTGATGGTTATCAGTGGACCGCACCGGAAATCCTGTTCCCCATCTACCACATACCTGATGGCGTGACCAAGGATGGTAAAATAGTAGCCAAGAACATGGACGCCGTGATGCACCAACGGGTGGGATTCTATGTATCAAAGAGCGAAAAGCTCCTTGCCATAGGAAATTACGGCATTTGTCTCTATCCGAAAGACGACCCGAACGATGGAAACGGCATTGGCCGCGTAGTACGTGAAATCAAAGAAGACGGCACATTCGGCCCTATCTATTTCATCTATTACAACCATGCCTTCAACGAAAAGAATACGGCCTATCCTTATTACACCAAGTCTAAAGACAAGGCTTTCCGCCAGGCTTGCGAAGAGATTCTGGCCAATCCGCTTTACCGCATGCAATGGGTGGAAGAAGCCGACCGGGAAGACCCGCTTATCCCGTTGAACAAAGAATACAAGGCTTTTTGCTGGTACACGCTTCCCGACGGACGCATCGCCTGCCTGTGGAAACATGCACTGACTTCTATCAGCTCGGATGGCGGTAACACGTGGGAAGAGCCTATTGAACGGGCCAAAGGTTTTGTGAACAGTAACGCCAAAATCTGGGGACAACGGTTGAGCGACGGTACTTACGCTACGGTATACAATCCTTCGGAATTCCGTTGGCCGCTGGCTATCTCTTTAAGTAAAGACGGACTGGAATATACTACCCTGAATCTGGTGCACGGAGAAGTGCCTCCTATGCGCTACGCCGGACAATATAAGTCTTTCGGACCACAATATGTACGTGGTATACAGGAAGGTAACGGCACCCCTCCGGATGGCGACTTGTGGGTATCTTACAGTGTCGGTAAAGAGGATATGTGGGTAGCCCGCATCAAAGTACCGGTACAGACCAAAGCTTCGAATCATGCGAACGAGAACTTTGCCGACTTTAAGAATTTGAGCGACCTCGATATGTGGAACATCTACTCTTGTGTATGGGCTCCTGTATCGTTGGAAAAGAAAGACGGACTGACCTGGCTTACACTGAGCGATAAAGACCCGTTTGAAGTAGCGAAGGTAGAACGTAAAATACCGAATACAAAAGAACTGAGCGTTGAGTTCGACCTGATGGCTGAACAGAACAATACCGGTATGCTGCAAATTGAATTTGTAGACGAAGACGGAACGGCTTGCGCCCGTTTGGATATGACTCCGGAAGGAGAATTCCGCTCGAAAGGCGGTGCACGCTACGGCAAAATATGTAACTACGAGCCGGGCAAGATTTACCATGTAAAAATAGACATCACGGTAAAAGACCGCAATTCGGTGGTATACGTAAACGGACAAAAGAAAGCTACACGCATGTTGTTTGCTCCGGTTGAATCGATAGAACGTATCGTATTCCGTACCGGTCCGCGTACCGACAACTACCCGAACGTAGACACTTGGGCCGACCAGTTTAACGATATGCCGAATGCAAACGATGAAGACAAATTAGCGGTATACCGTATCGCCAACGTAAAGAGCTCTTCAAAAGATGCCGACGGTTCGGCTGCCGTACTGAAGTATAAAGACTACAGCCATTATGTAGACTATTTCAATGGCATGGAGGACGAGAACATTGTACAGGCTATCCCCAACGCACAAGCATCGGAATGGATGAAAGAAAATATTCCTTTGTTCGACTGTCCTCAAAAGAATTTCGAAGAAATGTTCTATTACCGCTGGTGGACCTTGCGCAAGCACATTAAAGAGACACCCGTAGGCTATGGTATGACGGAATTTTTGGTAGACCGTTCGTATGCGGATAAATACAACCTGATAGCCTGCGCCATCGGACACCATATTTACGAAAGCCGTTGGTTGCGCGACCCTAAATACCTTGACGGAATTATCCATACTTGGTACAGGGGCAACGAAGGCAAACCGATGAACAAAATGATGAAATTCAGTTCGTGGAATCCGGATGCGGTATACAACCGTTACCTGGTAGACCTCGACAAGGAATTCCTGACAGATATGTACAACGACTTATGCGACGAATATAAACGTTGGGAAGAAAGCCACCGTTTGGCTAACGGACTTTACTGGCAAGGCGATGTACAGGACGGTATGGAAGAAAGTATCAGCGGCGGACGCAAAAAACAGTACGCACGTCCTACTATCAACAGTTATATGTACGGCAATGCCATGGCTCTCTCTACCGTAGCAACCATGCTCGGAAAAACGGAAGATGCCAAGTTATACAGCGAAAAGGCCGCAGCCATAAAGAATCTGGTAGAAAGCAGATTGTGGAACGAGAAGAGCCAGTTCTTCGAAACTGTAAGAGGAGATACTTGTGCACAGGTACGGGAAGCCATCGGTTACATCCCCTGGTATTTCAATCTTCCTTCGGCCGGAAAATATGATGAAGCCTGGAAACAGCTGAACGATGAGAAGGGTTTCTCTGCTCCATACGGACTGACCACAGCAGAACGCCGCCACCCGGAATTCCGTACACACGGAGTAGGCAAGTGCGAATGGGACGGCGCTATCTGGCCGTTTGCTACCGCACAAACGTTAACGGCACTGGCCAACTACTTGAATCATACGGATAATCCGTCGGTAACCGACAGTACTTATTTCCGCCAGATGGAATTGTATGTGGAATCGCAGCACCATCGCGGACGCCCTTATGTAGGCGAATATCTGGACGAAGTAACCGGTTATTGGCTGAAAGGCGACCAGGAACGTAGCCGTTACTACAACCACTCTACATTTAACGATTTGGTGATTACCGGACTGGTAGGTTTACGCCCGCGCCCGGACAACACCATTGAAGTAAATCCGCTTGTTCCGGAGAATAAATGGGATTGGTTCTGCCTTGACAATGTTCTCTACCACGGACATAATCTGACGATTCTGTGGGATAAATACGGCGACCGCTATCATCAGGGAAGAGGTTTACGTGTATTGGTAGACGGTAAAGAAGTAGGTCATGCCGACACCCTCACCAAGCTGGTGTGTCCGAATGTACTGTAAACCTTGAAATATTCCATTCATACGGATGTCCGCCGATTCGCCTTTTCTGTTTCCGGCTTTAAGCGACCGGTTTCAACACGGAAAGGAGAAAGGATAAACAGCGAGAATCCGTATGAATCTATATCGAAACAAAGAATGATTTTTAATATGTAATATAAATGATGAATCTCAGAAAATTCTTTTCCATAGGACTCCTTTCATGGGCGGTTACCCTTACGGCACAGGCCATTGAAGTAACAAAGACTACCTGCGAAATGATGCAGAATCCCTTAGCACTCGTCACCACGCAACCCCGCTTCGGCTGGCAGATGCAAGGTGAAGACGGATGTATGCAATCGGCCTACGAGATTGAAGTGTACACCCTCGATAAAGGAGTGAAAACCTTACGCTGGGAAAGCGGGAAGGAAACTTCGGCGCAAAGCCAGCTTATTCCGTACAAGGGACAGGCATTGGAACCGCTTACCCGCTACTTCTGGAAAGTAAAGGTGTGGGACGAGCAAGACCGTCCTTCCGAATGGAGCCAACAGGCAGAATTCCGTCTGGCTCCCGACCGGGTATTCCTGAATGCTTCGTGGATTGGAGCCATCACACAGAAATTTGCCCAGCTTCCTGCCGGACGCAACTATCATCTAGGAGAACTGAAACAACCGGAAATTAAAGCGGCATGGGACAAAGTGGACTCCATGGCATGGAGAAGCATCAGCTTGAGAAAAGAATTCAACGCACCCAAACAGATTGCCGATGCAACGGTATATGTTTGCGGACTGGGACATTACGAACTATCCCTGAACGGGGAAAAAGTAGGCGACGGGGAGTTTACTCCTTTATGGAGCGACTATGACAAAACGGTTTATTACAATACCTTCGATGTGACCTCCATGCTGAAAAGCGGAGACAATGCCATCGGCGTATTGCTGGGTAACGGATTCTATAATGTAGTAGGCGGCGGAAGATACCGGAAACTGCAAATCGGATTCGGACCGGAGACGCTGTTTTTCAAGATGCTAATCCGTTATACGGACGGTACACAGCAGGAAGTGATGTCCGACGGAAGCTGGAAGTACACATTAAGTCCTATCACCTTCAACTCTATCTACGGAGGAGAAGATTACGATGCACGCATGGAACAGGAAGGATGGAACAAGCCCGGCTTTAACGATGCCGGCTGGAAACCGGTAGTTATACAGGAAAGTCCGAAAGGCATACTCCGTCCTCAACTTACCACTCCGGTGAAAATTATGAAACGGTACGGTATAAAGACTTCGCACAAGCTTACGCCGGAAGAGGTGGAGGCTGCAACCAAAGAAACCAAACGTACCGTAGACCCGTCGGCCATCTTGTTGGATATGGGACAAAACCTTGCAGGTTTCCCGGAAATAACCGTACGTGGCAAACGGGGACAAAAGATAACAATGGTAGTAGCGGAAGCCATTACGGACAACAATGCCGCCAACCAACGGCAAACCGGACGCCAGCATTATTACACCTACACCCTGAAGGGGAACAAAAACGAGACGTGGCACCCGCGTTTCTCTTACTATGGATTCCGGTATATACAAGTAGAAGGAGCTGTATTGAAAGGACAAAAGAATCCGGATAAGCTACCGGTTATACAGAATATCCAATCCTGTTTCGTCCACAATGCGGCGGCAGATGTCAGCACGTTTGAGTGTTCAAACCCGATATTTACCAGTGCGCACAATCTGATTCACAATGCGGTGCGTAGCAACATGCAAGCGGTATTTACCGATTGTCCGCACCGTGAGAAATTGGGCTGGCTGGAACAAAACCACTTGAACGGACCGGGACTGCTCTATAATTATGATTTAACTACCTATATTCCTAAAATGATTCGGGATATTGCCGACACGCAACGTGCCGACGGCATGGTAGCCACTACTGCTCCTCAATATGTGATATTCGAAGGTCCGGGTATGGATGTGTTTGCCGAATCGCCCGAATGGGGAAGCACGCTCATCATCGTACCGTTTATGTATTACGATACCTACGGCGACGATTCGCTGATTCGTCAATATTACCAGAATATGCGTGCTTATGTCGATTACTTGTCCGGCCGCGCTAAAGAGCATCTTGTAGATTTCGGCCTCGGTGATTGGTACGACTATGGAGATTTTAAAGCGGGATTCTCCCGTAACACTCCGGTGGGATTAGTGGCGTCCGCACAATATTACATGGATATCTGCTACATTATTCAAGCGGCGCAACTGGTAGGCAACCAATACGATGTAGCTTATTTCACCCGCTTGGGTAAAGAGGTGAAAGATGCCTTCAACAAAAAATATTTCAATGCCGAAACCAACCAATATGGTACGGGCAGCCAGTGCAGCAACGCCTTGCCTCTGTTCCTGGATATGGTTCCGGAAGGCAAACACCAGGCAGTGCTCGACAACCTTGTAAAAGACATCAAAGCACACGGCACAAGGCTTACAACCGGCGATGTAGGCAACCGTTACCTGTTCCAGACGTTGGCACGCAACGGACTGAATGAGCTCATGTATGCCATGCACAACCATGAAGAAGCACCGGGATATGGCTTCCAGCTGAAGTTCGGAGCAACCACACTTACCGAACAATGGGACCCGCGCCAAGGCTCTTCGTGGAACCATTTCATGATGGGACAGATAGACGAATGGTTCTTTAACTCGTTAGTGGGAATTCAACATAACGAAAAAGAAAAAGGATACCAGCATCTGGTTATCCGTCCGCAAGCTGTAGGTGATTTGAAGAACGTAAAGGCTTCATACGAAACCCTCTACGGCAAAGTAGCTGTGGAATGGACACATGAGAACGGACTGTTTACCCTGAAAGTAACCGTACCGGCAAACTGCTCGGCTAATGTCTATTTACCGAATGACAAAGAGCCTCAGCAAATAAAAAGCGGTACCTACTCTTTTACCAAGAATTTATAGTTAACTCTTAGATACATGATGAAAAAACTTACTTTTACACTATTGTTTATGGGTGCCGCAGCCGCCACACAGGCGCAGAGCACATTTGAGAACCAATTTACACGCCCGCTGGGTGAAGTATTGAACGAGATTGCTGGTCGTTTCCAGGTAAAGCTGAATTATGACATCGACACGGTAGGAAAAGTATTGCCGTATGCAGACTTCCGCATACGTCCTTATTCGGTAGAGGAGTCGCTTACCAATGTGTTGGCTCCGTTCGATTTCAAGTTTGTGAAACAGAATGATAAACTGTACAAACTGAAGAGATATGAATATGCACGCCGCACGGATGCTGACGGAGAAAAGCTGCTGACTTATCTAAAGAGTCTCTACAGCGATAAGAATGCGTTCGAACAACGCAAGGCTGTCCTGAAGAAAGAGGTACGCGAACGGTTGAATATCGACCCGATTCTGGCACAGCGCGTCAACGCTGAACCGATACTTTCGAAGATACGTAAATACGACGGATATACCGTACAGAACTTTGCACTGGAAACCCTTCCGGGACTCTACGTTTGCGGTTCTATCTACACTCCGAAAGGAAAAGGTCCGCATGCCTTGATTATTTGTCCGAACGGACACTTTGGCGACGGACGTTACCGCAAAGACCAGCAACAGCGTATGGCTACCCTGGCACGTATGGGAGCTATCTGCGTAGATTATGATTTGTTCGGCTGGGGCGAATCGGCACTTCAGGTAAGTTCGGTAAGCCACAACACCAGTATTGCCCAAATCGTTCAAGCAATGAACGGCATTTCCATTCTCGATTTCATGATAAAGCGCAAAGACGTAGATACCAACCGCATTGGTGTGAACGGCGGCTCCGGCGGTGGCACACAAACCGTATTGCTCACCGTATTGGACGACCGTTACACGGCAGCATGCCCCACGGTAAGCCTGGCTTCTCATTTCGACGGTGGATGTCCTTGCGAAAGCGGAATGCCTGTCTCTTTAGCAGGTGGAGGTACTTGTAATGCCGAGTTAGCAGCTATCTTCGCTCCCAAACCGTTATGCGTTATTTCCGACGGCAAAGACTGGACAGCGAGTGTTCCTACTCTCGAATTCCCGTATTTGCAACAAGTATACAGCTTCTACAATGCCAAAGATAAAGTAACCAATGTACATTTACCCAAAGAAGGACATGATTTCGGACCGAATAAACGTAATGCCGTTTACGATTTCTTTATCAATGTATTCAACCTCGACAAGAGCAAACTCGATGAAGAAAAAGTAACGATTGAACCTTATGAGAACCTGTACAGCTTCGGCAAGAAAGGGGAAAAGATGCCTGAAAATGCCATTCGTACCGTAAATAAACTGGGAGACTACTTCGGCAAGGCTACCGTTCGCAATGCAGCTGCCGACGAATCGGTATTGAAGAAAGCACAAGAAATTATTGCCTCTTTGAATCTGACAGACGAAAAAGCGGCCAATATTGCAACCACCGCTGTATACAACCACCGCCGCGCCGTACGCGACTGGCACAATACTCATCCGTACACTATTATTCCGGAAGTGGACAAGGCTACAGGAAAGAAACTGAACAAAGTGGAACGTGAAATGATGGCGGACAAATCGATTCCGGCATCTGTACACGAACGTCTTTTAAAAGATTTGAACCGTGTACTGACTCCAGAGCAAGTAGAAGCCGTATTCGATGGCTATACCGTAGGCAAAGTAGCCTTCACGATGAAAGGGTACGAAGCTATTGTTCCGAACTTGACAGAAGCGGAAGCAAAAGTACTGGAAGGATATTTGAAACAAGCTCGTGAAGAGGCACTGGAATGCAAGAGCATGAAAGCCATTTCGCAAGTATTCGAAATCTACAAAACGAAGTGTGAACAATATCTGAACACCAACGGACGCAACTGGAAACAGATGTACAAAGACTATACGGACAAACGTAAAGCCGAAAAGGCTGCGCAACAAGCTGCTAAAGAAAAAGCAGAAAAGAAGCAGAAATAAAAGATTCATCACCGGAGTACCGTTTTCCCTTCCATGCAGAAGAGAAGAGGGTACTCCGGTGACATTAAATATAGAAAACTTTAATACCTAACTCCATTATGATTATTAAAAAACTATTTCTGACAAGCTGCATGGCTCTATTCCTGCTCCCATCGCAAACCAAAGCGCAGGAATACAAGCTATGGTATGACCAACCGGCTCATGTCTGGACGGAAGCTTTGCCTCTGGGTAACGGCCGTTTAGGTGCTATGCTATATGGTAATCCGGCAGCCGAACAGATTCAACTGAATGAAGAAACTCTTTGGGCGGGAAGTCCCAACAACAATGCCAATCCGGAAGCACTGGAATGGATTCCGAAGATACGGGAACTGGTTTTTGCCGGCAAGTATCTCGAAGCCCAGACAATGGCTACAAAACATGTAAAGGCCAGTACCAACTCGGGAATGCCTTACCAGACATTCGGAGACTTACGTCTGAATTTCCCTGAACATGCCAAATACGATAAGTATTACAGAGAGCTGAGCCTCGACTCCGCCCGCGCCATTGTACGTTATCAGGTAGACGGCGTGAACTATCAGCGTGAAACATTTACTTCATTTACCGACCAGGTAGTGATTACACGTATCACTGCCGACAAACCGGGAATGATTACATTCAATGCAACGCTGACATCTCCTCATCAGGATGTAGTGATTACCTCGGAAGGGAACGACATTACCCTTTCCGGCGTTTCATCCCAACATGAAGGGTTGAAAGGTAAAGTTCAATTTCAAGGACGCGTAACGGCTAAGACCAAAGGCGGCGAATTGATTTGCCGCGACGGAGTGTTATCGGTAAAAGGAGCCGATGAAGCCATTGTATATGCCTCTATCGGAACAAACTTCAATAATTACAAAGATATTACAGGAGACTTTGAAGCACGGGCTAAAGGATATCTGGAGAAAGCGCTTCCCCACCCTTATGCAGAAGCAAAGAAATCTCATACGGACTTTTACCAGAAACAAATCAACACGGCTTCACTCTATTTGGGAGAAGACCAATATCCGAATGTGACGACTGATAAACGGGTAGAACGCTTTGCAGAAACAAATGATGCGTTCCTTGTAGCAACTTACTTTAAGTTCGGACGTTATTTGCTTATCTCCTGCTCTCAACCGGGCGGACAGGCAGCCAACCTGCAAGGTATCTGGAACGATAAGCTTTTCCCGTCATGGGATTGCAAATATACTTGCAACATCAATCTTGAAATGAATTACTGGCCATCAGAAGTAACCAATCTGACGGCTTTGAACGAACCCTTATTCCGCCTTATCAAGGAAGTCAGCGAATCGGGGAAAGAGAGTGCTAAAATTATGTATGGTTCCAACGGATGGGTATTGCACCACAATACCGATATCTGGCGTGTAACCGGAGCCATCGACAATGCCCCGTCGGGCATGTGGGCATCGGGAGGCGCATGGCTTTGCCGCCACTTGTGGGAGCATTATCTCTACACCGGAGACAAAGAGTTCTTACGCGAAATCTATCCGATTATGAGAGGAGCCGGATTGTTCTTCGACGAAACGATGGTAAAAGACCCCGAACATGGCTGGCTGGTAGCTTGCCCGAGTAATTCTCCGGAAAACACCCATGCAGGAAGCAACAATAAGGCAAGTACGGCCGCTGGTTGTACCATGGATAACCAATTGATATTCGATTTATGGAACCAAATTATCACCGCTTCTAATATTCTGGGAACCGACCAGGAATATGCCAAGCATCTGGAAGGACGCCTGAAAGAGATGGCTCCCATGCAAATAGGACATTGGGGACAGTTACAGGAATGGATGTACGATTGGGATAATCCGAAAGACATACATCGCCATGTATCGCATCTATACGGTTTGTTCCCAAGCAACCAGATATCTCCGTACCGTACACCGGAATTGTTCGATGCCGCCCGTACCTCTTTGATTCACCGTGGTGACCCGTCGACAGGCTGGAGCATGGGATGGAAAGTTTGTCTTTGGGCACGTTTGCTCGATGGCGACCATGCCTACAAACTCATTACCGACCAACTCACGTTAGTACGTAACGAAAAGAAAAAAGGAGGCACTTACCCGAACTTATTCGATGCGCACCCGCCTTTCCAGATTGACGGAAACTTTGGTTGTACAGCCGGTATTGCCGAAATGCTGATGCAAAGTTACGACGGATTCATCTACTTGCTTCCGGCCTTGCCTACTATCTGGAAAGACGGAGAAGTAAAAGGTCTGATGGCACGCGGAGGCTTTGAACTGAATATGAGTTGGAAAAATGGAAAGATATCCAAGCTGACCGTTACGTCTCATAATGGAGGTAACTGCCGTCTGCGGTCCTTGAACCGCTTATCGGGAAAAGGATTGAAAACAGCCAAAGGAACCAATCCGAACCCACTGTATGAAGTACCGCAAATCGCCGAGCCGCTTATCAATAAAGAAGCGAAGCTCAACAAGGTAGAGTTGAAAAAGACATACTTGTATGATTTGCCGACCAAAGCAGGAGAAACTTATACAATCATTGGAAAATAATTATTTACTCTAATAACATCTTACACACATGAAAAAGATTACTTTACTTTCCATGCTGTTCCTGTTTATTGCAGGAAGCTTATTTGCTCAAGACCCGAAACCGAAAATCAACCAACCGTGGAAAAACGGAAAGCTGAAGGTTTCTGAGAACGGACGTTACCTGCAACACGAAAACGGCACGCCGTTTTTCTGGATGGGTGAAACAGGTTGGTTGCTTCCGGAGAAACTGGACCGTAACGAAGCCAGCTACTATCTGAGCCATTGTCGTCAGGCAGGCTACAATGTAGTACAGGTACAAACCGTAAACGGTGTACCGGCAATCAACTTCTACGGACAATACTCTCATCCTGACGGATTCAACTTCAAGGATATCAATAAAAAAGGAGTATACGGATATTGGGACCACATGGATTACATCATCAAGAAAGCAGAACAAAACGGTATCTATATCGGTATGGTTTGTATCTGGGGTAACCTGGTAAAAGCCGGACTGATGAGCGTGAAGGAAGCCGAGGCTTACGGTAAGTTCCTGGCTGAACGCTACAAAGATTCTCCCAATATTATCTGGATTATGGGTGGTGACGTAAAAGGTGATATCAATCCCGACCAATGGAACACGATGGCACACACCATCAAAGCGATTGATAAAAACCATTTGATGACTTATCATCCTTTCGGAAGAACCTCTTCTATTTATTGGTATCATAATGCCGACTGGCTCGATTTCAATATGTTCCAAAGCGGACACCGCCGTTACGACCAGACTCGCGGCGATGGCGACAACACGGCCGAAGCTGCCGTAGCTGAAGACAACTGGCGTTATGTAGAAGCCGGCTGGGCTAAAACTCCGGCTAAACCTATATTGGATGCCGAACCGAGTTACGAAGACATTCCGCAAGGATTGCACGACCCGAATGAAACACGCTGGCAAGCTGCCGATGTACGCCGTTATGCTTACTGGGCTGTCTTTGCAGGCGCTTTCGGACACACTTACGGACACAACTCCATCATGCAAATGATGAAAGTAGCTAACGATGGTGGTTACGGAGCAACAAAGACTTGGTTTGACGCCATGAAAGACCCTGGCTTCAATCAAATGCAATACTTGAAGAACTTAATGCTTACCTTCCCGTTTGTGGAACGTGTACCCGACCAAAGTATTGTTGCCGATGAAAACGGAATACGTTACGACCGCGTTATCGCAACAAGAGGTAATGACTACCTGTTGGTTTACAACTACACAAACCGTCCGATGAAACTCGACCTGAGCAAAATCAGCGGTGCAAAGAAGAATGTTTGGTGGTACAGCGTAACCGACGGAACGTTGGAATATGCCGGAGAATTCGACAGCAAAGTGCAGCCGTTCCATTATGATGGTGCGTACGGAGCCGGAAACGACCGGGTGCTGATTGCTGTAGATGCTACTAAGGATTACATCACCAAAGAGCAGAAAAACATCCCGACGAAATATTAACCAATGTTTGCAAGCACCTCTATACAGGAACGGAACAGCGCACACGAAGTGATGCCAACAGCTTGGCATAGTTGTGACATACAGCTTGGCACAGTTGTGACATACAGCTTGGCACAACCACCGGCTACGGCAAGCTAATCCCACTGCATACGGGAACGTCGCCACGCCGGACATACCAAGCGTTCCGGATAAGGGAAACACATCCTCAATCCTCTAAAGCGGTGCTTGCAAAAGCTCTACAGAAAAGAGCAGCAAGAAACAATTTTTATCATGAAACAAAGAATAAGTTTATTTATAAGCGCCTTATTCCTGACATTTGCCCTGCACGCAACGGTCGATGTGACTCAGCTACGTACGGAGCAATTACCTTGTCCGCTGAATATTGAAAGCCAACATCCGCGTTTAAGCTGGATTATTCAGTCTACGGATCGGGGAGTGATGCAAACGGCTTACCAGATTCTGGTAGCCACCTCTCCGGAGAAACTGGCTGCCGGCGAAGGCGACTTGTGGAACTCCGGAAAAGTGGACTCCGACCAATCTATTTGGGTACCCTATGAAGGAAAGAAACTGAAAAGTAACCAGCGTTGTTACTGGAAAGTGAAAGTATACACCACCAAAGGAGAAAGCAACTGGAGCGAAACGGCCGAATGGGGCATGGGTCCTCTGGGAGAGATACATTGGGGCGGACGCTGGATTGGCTGGGACGCTCCGTTTGAATGGGACCGGGAAGATTCGCACAGCCGGATGAGTTCCCGTTACCTGCGTACGGAATTCAAAACACAGGATAAGGAAATCAAACGTGCCACGGTACACATAAGCGGTTTAGGCATGTACGAACTCTTTATCAACGGGGAACAGATAGGAGACCAAGTATTGGCTCCCGCACCAAGCGATTACCGACGCACCGTACTTTACAATTCGTTCGATGTTACCAAACAACTGACAGGTGGAAACGCCGACAACGCAATCGGTGTAACATTAGGCAACGGACGTTTCTACACCATGCGTCAGAATTACAAGCCCTATAAAATCCCGACCTTCGGTTATCCGAAGATGCGGTTAAACATGGTTATCGAATACGCTGACGGCAGCACTCAACGCGTAAATAGTGACGAGAGCTGGCGTCTGACGGCGCAAGGCCCTATCCGCAGTAACAATGAGTACGATGGCGAGATTTATGATGCCCGTATGGAACTCGGCAACTGGACAAAACCCGGTTACGATGACTCCAAATGGCTGAAAGCACAACGTGTATCGCTGCCATACGGAACACTTCGCGGCAACATTGCTCCGAACATGAAGGTCATGAAGACCCTGAAAGTAGCCACCATGAAACAACTGGGCGACCGCTACGTTATCGATTTCGGTCAGAATATGGCAGGTTGGGTACGCATTAACATCCGCAACGCCGCCGCAGGAGATACCATTTGCATCCGTTATGCCGAACGGATAAAGAACGACGGCACCGAACTGGATGTAGAGAACCTCCGTCACAGCCAAAGCACAGATTACTATATCTGCAACGGCAAAGAGAACAACACCTCATGGAGTTCCCGTTTCTCTTACCACGGATTCCAATATGCAGAGGTAACCGGTTATAAAAACCTGAAAGCGGAAGACTTGGTAGCGGAAGTAGTTTATGACAACTTGGAAGACAACGGTACATTCGAATGTTCCAATGATATAATGAACCGCATCTTCCGGAATGCCTGGTGGGGAATCTCCAGCAACTATAAAGGCGTACCGCTGGATTGTCCGCAACGTGACGAGCGTCAACCGTGGTTAGGCGACCATGCAATGGGAACCTGGGGCGAAAGCTTCATGTTTAACAACGGAAACACGTATGCCAAATGGGCGGATGATATCCGCGAGGCACAGCGTGAAGACGGTTGTATCCCCGACATCTGTCCGGCTTATTACAACTATTACACCTCGGAAATGACTTGGTCGTCTACCTTCCCGGTTATCTGCGATATGCTTTACGAACAGTTCGGTAATATTGAGCCTATCCGCAAGAACTACGAAAGCATGAAGAAATGGATGCACCATATACGCAGTGAATTCACAACGAAAGACGGAGTGATTAACGCCGATAAATTCGGAGACTGGTGTATGCCGCCCGAATCGCCGGAATTGATTCATAGCATGGACCCGGCGCGTAAAACAGATGGAGCGTTGATTGCAACGGCCTACTATTATAAAGTATCGCAAATGTTGGCTAAGTTTGCCCGTCTGCAAGGATTGGAAAACGAAGCGAAAGAGTTTGAGAAAGATGCGGCGGAAATCAAAGACCGCTTTAATGCCCACTTCCTGACTGTGAAGAAAGGTACATCGCCGGTAAAAACACCGCATTACCTCTATCCCGACAGCATCTTCTACGGCAACAACACCGTTACATCCAACATCTTGCCGCTGGCTTTCGATATGGTGCCCGAGGAGTACAAGGATGAAGTGATAAAAAATGTAGTAACAGGCATTATCACCAAAAACAGAGGGCACATCAGCAGTGGCGTAATCGGTATGAACTGGATGATGCGCGAACTGACCCGCGTAGGACGCGGCGATATTGCTTTCCTCTTAGCTAGCAACAAGACTTATCCAAGCTATGGTTACATGATAGAGAAAGGTGCTACGGCCATTTGGGAACTGTGGAACGGCGATACGGCTAACCGCTGGATGAACAGCTGTAACCACGTAATGATTCTCGGCGACTTGCTGACTTGGTATTTCCGCGATTTGGCCGGATTCAACCCGGCACAGCCCGCTTACAAAGAGATTATATTTAAACCGGACTTCTCTATACAGGAGTTGAGCTATGTAAATGCTTCGCACAATACCTTGTACGGAAAGATGGTAAGCAACTGGAAGAAGAACCTGACCCAACTGGAATGGGATATTACCGTTCCTTGCAATACCACCGCACTGGTTTATCTGCCAACATTGGACGAAAAAGCGGTGCAAGACAAAGATATCACCTTTGTCCGTCGGGAGGGAAACAGTACGGTATGGAAAGTTCCGTCGGGAAGTTACCATATTTCTATTAAAATGGACCCTTCGTTGGGGAAAGAGCGTGAAGGCATTCTCACAGACCAGTTCTTATACGAAAAAGCTTCGTTTCCCGAATGTCACGGCGCTACCATTGTAGAGTTAAAAAACGGCGACTTGGTAGCTGCTTTCTTCGGAGGTACGAAAGAGCGTAACCCGAATTGTTGCATCTGGGTATGCCGTAAACCCAAAGGCAGTAACGAATGGACAGCTCCTTATCTGGCTGCCGACGGCGTTTTCGATTTGAATGACCCGAACGCAGCTCTTGCAGGCATCACTGCCGAGACCACTCCCGCCAGTGCCGGTCCCGTAGCCTCCACATTTAAAGGAAACGTTGCCAAGGCACACCGCAAAGCTTGTTGGAATCCGGTACTTTTCCAGATTCCTGATACGAACGAAATCATGCTCTTCTATAAAATAGGCTCAAGTGTAGGCGACTGGAGCGGTTGGCTTGTCCGTTCGAAAGACGGTGGCAAAACGTGGAGCAAACGCGAAGCGCTTCCGGAAGGCTTCTTAGGTCCGATAAAGAATAAACCCGAGTACGTTAACGGACGCATTATCTGTCCCAGCAGTACGGAAGGCGAAAAGGGCTGGCGCATTCACTTCGAGATTTCCGACGATAAAGGAAAGACTTGGCGTAAGGTAGGTCCGGTTGAAGCGGAACTTAACGTACCCACACAATTGAGAAAGGCCGGAGCGAAAGCTGAAGATGATATGGAAGGCGGCGAAGCAATACAAGGAGAAGGTGCGAAACCTATCTACGCCATCCAACCAAGCATCCTGCGTCATAAAGACGGACGTTTGCAGGTACTCTGCCGTACACGTAACGCTAAAATAGCCACTAGTTGGAGCAGCGATAACGGCGATACATGGAGCAAAGTAACGTTGTTGGACATCGAAAACAATAATTCCGGTACAGATGCAGTGACCTTGAAAGACGGACGCCACGTATTGGTTTACAATAACTTTGAAACACTGCCCGGCACGCCGAAGGGAGCACGTACTCCACTGAGCTTGGCTGTATCAACCGATGGCATCCACTGGACACACAAGTTGACGCTGGAAGACAGTCCGATAAGCCAATACTCCTACCCAAGTGTTATACAAGGCAAAGACGGAAAGTTACATGTAGTTTACACATGGAGACGCCAACGCGTAAAATATATGCTGATTGATTTGAAATAAATCGGTCAACCCATATAGCCATCATCATTTACCCGGATTGTCTGCTTACATAAACTTAGTATGCAGCAATCCGGGTAAGTTTATCATTATCCGAAGCCCAACTTTAGAGAAGATATCTTCACACCCAAACCATCCTTACTTCCTAACAACCAAACACTGCCTTCAATCATTCCAAGTAATAAAGATTAGTAATCTTAGCCAAAGAAGATTACTAACCTTAACGAAGAAAGATTAGTAATCCTGGCTAAAGAACAACAGTAACTCTCAAAAACAAAGAATCTCTATCTCCCAAAGAATGCTTTCTAAATAAGATTATTAGTTACGCCTCGCCACATAGTTAGTTATTCGAATAACTAATAATGTGGCGAGGCGTAACATTAAGAGTTACAAAGCGGGGTACACCGTATGAAATAAAAGCCGGAAGTGGGTCTACATCAGCACGACAGCCGATAGTCCTGCGGACTACAGTCCATTAGCTTTTTAAACAGAAAAGAAAAGTATTGCACACTGCAAAAGCCTAGTTGGGTAGCTATCTGCTGAATCGATTTATCGGTACTCCGCAACCAGTCCTTCGCTATTTCAAAGCGTTGACACTTCACAAACTCAGATGTATTTTTACCGGTTTCCATCCTTATCAAATCATCGAAGTAACAGGAAGATAACTGCAAATGCTCCGCAAAATAATCGGCTGTAGGCAACTTACAGGAGCAATGTCCGGGAGATTCGAAGTAAGTGGCGGTTAAATTTAATGCTTTTTGCACCACCACTTTATTTGCATCGCTACGGGTAATAAACTGCCGTTCGTAAAAGCGGGCGCAATAATCCAGCAACAGGCCTACATATTTGGCTATCAGCTCACTGCTGAATTTATCAACACAATGTTGCAACTCCCTATCAATATGATGTATACACTCCAAAATGAGCGTCTTTTCTCTCAAGGATAAATGAAGCGCCTCGTCACTCCTATAAGAAAGAAAGGTGTACTTCGGAAGGTTCGCACCCAAAGAAGTACATTGTACCAAATCGGCATGCAGAATCAATAAATAGCCTTTAGAACGGTAGATGCAGTTTCTCTTTTCGGGATTCATAAAATGCGCCGGAGTGAAACAGACCAGCACTCCATCCTGATAATCATAGCTTTTCCGGCCATAACAAGCCAAGTGTTCCGAATCCTCCTTGAGACAGATAACATAACAGGCCATATTCAGGCAGGGAGGTTGTACGGGAGTGGCCTCGGAAAGATTGATGACACTTACCAACGGATGCAAGGTGCGGCAACCCATATAGTTGTTATATTGGCTGATACTATCAATACATGTTGTCTCTTTTTTCATCTCCTCTCCTCCTCCGAAAAGCAAATCGCATGGTTTACTACTTGCCTACTAATCAGGCTTGCAAACGATACTCAGTCGGTGTGCACCCTATTCTCTTCTTAAAAGAACGGACAAAGTGCTGCGGATATTGGAAACCCAGTTCGTATGCTATCTCAGTAACCGTTTTGTTCGAATTCGTCAACATATCTTTGGCTATAGCCATCGTTTTAAGTTGTATATATTCGATAGCCGACTTCCCGGTTTCTTTCTTGATAAGGTCCCCGAAATAGTTGGCCGACAGACAGATTTTATCTGCAAAGTAAGCCACCGAAGGGAGTCCTTCCGTTTGAGCGTGATGCAGGAAATAGTCGTCAATGAGTTGTTCAAAACGAACCAAGGCATCTTTATTCACCACGCTACGGGTAATAAACTGTCGTTCGTAAAAGCGCATACAGTAATCCAACAACAGCTCTATATTCATCGCTATCAGTCGTTTGCTATGCTTGTCAATGGCATGTTCCAACTCTATTTGAATCTTACGGATGCAATCCTTTACGACTTCTTTTTCTTCATCCGAAAGATGGAGCGCCTCATTCACACTGTACGAAAAAAACGAAAACTCCTTGATGCGTTGCCCCAAAGAAGTGCCACGAATAAATTCCGGAGAAAAGAGTATTCCTATGGAAGAAGCCGCTCTGGGGGTATGCTTCACATTCTTCAGCCCTACCACCTGACCGGGAGCATAGCTTACAATGGTTCCTTCCTGATAATCATAAGAACCGCGTCTATAAAGCAAATCGCCACAAAGTCCCTCCTTCAGGAACAACGCGTAAAAACCGATATTCATCCGGTGTGGTTTCACGGTTCCATTCTTAGAGAAGTCCACCACACTAACCTGCGGATGTAAGGTTTCAAAACCAAACGTTTTGTTGTACTCGTCAATCGTTGTTATGTTCAAAATCTCCGTATCCATAAACACCTCCTCTTTTAGTTTTCACAAAAGTAAATGATTTCTTCTTATCCTGTATCGCCCAGGAAAGAGATTCCGTAATTTGGGTAATAGAAACCGTAATATATACACTGCCCGCCCCTCTCTATGAGGTAAATCGCAGACTAGCAAACTCTGGGAATATATTACACTGTGAGAAATCCTAATTTGTAAATAGAGAGCTGCACAATAAAGAAGATTTACAATTTACAAGTTCTCAAATATTCCCATTGCCTATAAGTAGACAACTGCACAACTTTAAGGACAGTTTTTCCCTCTTCCTTCTCTTCCTCTAAAGGAAAACGGTTTCTTCATCCAATTGGTGTATAAATCGATACGCTTATATAAATTAAAATACAAAAAATAGTCCGTTCGAGAAAAGAAGAAACTTATTAGTTGTATTTTACTCTTAAATTAGTATCTTTAACAACGTATCTCCAACGGAGAAAGTAACCGAGAGTGCTGTGTTTAGCTTTCAAATTAGTATCTTTAACAGCCAGTTAACGAAAAACTTAATAAGAAAAATGCTGTGTTTAGCTTTCAAATTAGTATCTTTAACAGCAGTATACCGGTATATCAAGCCGCAAATATAGCTGTGTTTAGCTTTCAAATTAGTATCTTTAACAGCTACTTTCCGCAGGCACATAGGCAAGTAGTTGCTGTGTTTAGCTCTCAAATTAGTATTTTAACAGCCAGCACCTCGTAGCATAGCAGAGAATCAAACTATTTTTTTGAAGCTTTTGGAAACATCTTGTAATCTTATCGTTTTATCATCGACTTTAGTTGTGTTTAACTTTCAAATGACTATTTTTGTACGCATCGGTTTATCCGCGCCTAATAAGAAGAGCCGGTTTCTTAACATGCATAACAAACTTCAACGAATAACAAACAACCTATATGAAAGAAAACGTTTACGATACACCCTCTTTTTTTGAGAAATACAGTGAGATGCTGCGCTCTAAAGAGGGATTAAAAGGGGCTGGAGAATGGCCTACCCTAGAAAAGATGTTACCGGATTTTAAAGGGAAACAGGTGCTCGACTTAGGATGTGGGTATGGCTGGCATTGTCTTTACGCTGCATCCAAAGGGGCGGCTAAAGTGGTAGGGATAGACCTTTCAGAAAAGATGTTGCAGGAAGCCGAACGTTTAAAGGACTCAGACGTTATTGAATACCTCCGGTTCGGCATAGAGGATTTCCATTATCCCAAAGAGAGTTTCGACATCGTAATCTGTTCGTTGGCATTACATTACATTGAGAATTTAAACGAAGTCTTCCATCGGGTTTATCGCACACTCCTTCCCGGAGGAACATTTATATTTACTATCGAACACCCCATCTTTACCGCCTCCGATTCACAGGACTGGTTTTACAATGAAAAAGAAGAACCTCTACATTGGCCTGTAGACCATTACTTTATAGAGGGACGTAGAGAGACGCACTTCCTTGGTGAGCAAGTGGTAAAGTATCACCATACTTTAACCACCCTACTACATGGTTTAATACAAAATGGCTTTTGTATTCAAGATGTCATAGAGCCACAACCTACGGAAGAAATGTTGCAAACTATTCCGAGCATGAAAGAAGAGCTAAGGCGTCCGATGATGATTATCATATCCGCCGTAAAAAGTTAGATTAAAGAATAGCTAATCCGGTTTGATTTAGATTAGAAGAGTTTATTCAGTCCAATTCATTCTAATATTGTATCAATTGGTAGAAAGTTGTCGAATTCGGTTCGATTTAGATTAAAAGAGGAAAACCTGCCCTATCCGTGCTAATATTGCACCAAATAGCAGAAGGCTGTAGAATTCTGTTTTATTTTGAACAAAAGGATAAACTCAAGCTTATCCGTTCCAATATTGCTTCAAATAGCAGAAAGCTGTCGAATCCGGTTTGATTTAGACTAAAAGAGTAAAACCAGCCCAATTCATTCTAATCTTGTATCAAACGAAAGAAAATTGTCGAATCCTGCTAGATTAAAAACAAAAGAGCAAAACCAATCCAATCCTTCCTAACATCGACCAAATAGTAGAAAACTGTCGAATTCAGTTTGATTTAGAATAAAAAGAGGGAAGTCAAACCAATTCATTCTAATATTGTATCAAATAGCAGAATATTGTCGCATTAACCAACAGGGTTGCAACAGGACTGTAAAAATGGTAACGATTTCTGTAATCCGGATACCGGGTATCTCTTATAGAAGCTTTATCTTTGCTACATCTAAAAACAAACAACAGCATGAAAAAGAAAGTATTAATTTTATCATCCAGTCCACGACGGAATGGGAATTCCGATACGCTATGCAACGAGTTTATGCGTGGAGCAATAGAAAGCGGACACGATGTAGAGAAGATTTTCCTCCGCGATAAAACCATCCATTATTGTACGGGATGCAGTACCTGTAGTCTCCACAACAAACCTTGTCCGCAAAAAGATGATGCGACCGGGGTCATTGAGAAGATGGTGAATGCAGACGTTATCGTTATGGCGACTCCTGTTTATTTTTATACAATGAGCGCTCAAATGAAGACTTTAATAGACCGTTGCTGCGGGCGCTATCTGGAAATGAATAACAAAGAGTTTTACTTTATCGTTACCGCGGCGGAGGACGACAAACAAAAGATGCTTCGTACCATCGACACCTTCCAAGGATTTTTAGATTGTCTGGAAAGCCCGGTCACCAAAGGAACCGTATTCGGTCTGGGCGTTTGGCATACAGGAGAAATCAATGGAAATCCGGCATTGCAAGAAGCTTACGAGATGGGAAAACAAATAGACTAACTATGTGAATCTGGAATTAAAAGAGTTATTAGTTCACAAGCGGACTGGGGAGTGAAAGCTCGATAGTTCCGAAATGATACATAGCGCACATAAAGAAGTGCATTGAGATTTATCTTCTTTTACTATAAGCGAAGCGATAACTCTTTTACTACCGATTCGCATTAACTATTAATTTGCGAGCCGTCTTTTAACGAAAGGAAATTCCACAACGAAAACAGATAAAACGAAGATATACTTCCTGAAACTTCAGTTTTCACCGAAAGAAGAGTCCCTATTGAAACTCAATTGAAAAGAATTAATTTAACTTCTACAGACTCTATAATAAAGCCATTTTAGTTTCTTATTCATGGACTAAAATGGCTTTTATATCCATGACATAAGCAACAGATAAGAACTCCCAACTTTCCCGAAAGGAGTTTCCACTTTTCCTTTGCATCATCGGATATTGCTTACCTAAAAGTTGATATCAGATACGACACAGAAGCTATTTGCTCATCGATTTTATCGAATATTAATTACCCAAAAGTTGATATCGGATACAACAAGAATGAGAATGTTCAAACTTTTGTTGTATAAAAGGAGTCAACCTCCCCACGGAATATTTCATAGTTTTTACCAGCCATTGAGCCTTAAGTGTGTCATAGCCACATCTAAGACATTACCAAGAAAACAAATCTCTATTTCAACGACCGGATAATTCCATTCTTTCTATCCATTTTTCAAAAATAATCCATGCGTATTAAGCAATAAATCTTATCTTTGCGGGAGTTAAAGAATAGATGTATGAAAAAGGCAGCCTTACTTCTTTATTTTATATCTTGCACCCTCTACTCAGCTTTCGCCCAAAACGAAAGTTTATGCGATACCCTTCAATCCAACCGTTTTGTCATGCGTTCCACCTTATATGGTATAGGATATACCAATATTCTGGATACCTACTTATCCCCCGCCGAATACAAAGGGATGGAAGCACGCATTGTACACGAGCGGATGCGAATGACCCGCATGATGAAGGGCAGAGTATCCACACAAAGCCTGTTACAAGCCAATATAGCCTATACCGAAAACAATTCGGACACGGGAAACGAACTCTCCGGACTGGTTAACTGGAGTTATGGCTGGCACTATCATTTTCAAATCAACGACCACCTTAAAATACTAGCCGGAGGATTGGGTGAGTTAAACGGAGGCTTCATTTATAATACCCGTAACTCGAATAACCCGGCTCAGGCCAAAGCTTACATCAACCTATCGGCTTCGGGAATGGCCATTTATAAATTCCGCATCAAGAACCAGCCTTTTACGGCTCGTTACCAAATTAACGTACCGTTTGTTGGACTTATGTTCTCCCCCGAATACCAGCAATCTTATTATGAGATATTTACGTTGGGAAATCATTCCGGAATCATTCAGTTTACCTCTCTACATAACCAACCTTCCATGCGGCAATTGCTGACGCTGGATATTCCTATCAGTACAGCGACTTTGCGCATCGGATATGTAGGCGACATGCAGCAGTCGCGGGTAAACCACATAAAATGCCATACTTATTCACACGCATTTATGTTCGGGTTTGTGAAGAACTTCTACCTTATTAAGCAAAAGGACAAACTGAATGCCCGTTCACCTTATTAACAGTTTTAAGATTTAACCGTTTACAATGAAAAGATTGTTTATATCATATATGTTTCCCCGAAAACAAGGATGTTCCTCAGAGGCTCGACCACCGAGACGACGAACATTCAACGGGAAACAACGACCTGAACAAAAACAACTGAAGGCAACCAGCTCCCCCAAAGCAGCTTGTTTTACAAGAAGCCGTCTGTGCGCTCTTATTGTGGGAGTGTGTTTCATTATCGCCCTTACCCTCGTCCCAACTTCCTGCATCCGAGAAGATGTATACAACGACGACCCGGTAGGAAACTTCGAAGCATTGTGGAAAATTATCGATGAACAATATTGCTTTCTGGATTACAAAGCTGAAAAATATGGCTTAGACTGGGACGAGGTACACGAACGTTACCGAAAACTGATTACGGCCGATATGACAAAAAAGGGATTGTTCGAGGTATTGGGCAACATGCTGGCCGAGCTACGCGACGGACACGTAAATCTTTACTCCACATTCGATGTAGCCCGTTACTGGGCTTGGCACGAAGACTATCCGCAGAACTTCAGCGACAGTATACAACGTATCTACTTAGGCACAGATTACAAAATAGCTTCCTCTCTTAAATACAAGATACTGGACGATAATATCGCTTACGTTTATTGTGAGAGTTTCGAGAATGGAATAGGTAACGGCAACCTGAGTGATATGCTGCAAGACTTGTCTATTTGCAATGGGTTGATTCTCGATGTACGTAACAATACAGGCGGCAAATTAACGACTTCCACCAAACTGGCGGAACGTTTCACGAACGAAAAAACACTTGTAGGCTACATTTGTCACAAAACCGGCAAAGGGCACAGCGATTTTTCTTCGCCACAGGCTGTATATCTAGACCCTGCAAGCGGTGTACGCTGGCAGAAAAATGTAGTAGTACTTACCAACAGAAGCTCATACAGCGCAACAAACGATTTCGTGAATTCCATGAACCAGCTCCCCAATGTAACTCTTATAGGTGATTGGACCGGAGGAGGTTCCGGTTTACCTTTTTCTTCGGAGTTGCCTAACGGATGGTCCGTACGTTTCTCGGCCAGTCCGATGTTCGACCCTCAGATGAACCACCTCGAATTCGGCATAGAACCGGATATTCCGGTCAATATGACTTCGGAAGACATAAAGAGAGGAAAAGATACGATTATAGAATGCGCACGCAAACACCTGAACGATTTGTATTCCGGCGAGGCTTATTAACCATGTCTCCCATACCTATATCTATTTTACAATGCATTCCACCTCCTGTGACGCTGGATTAGCAGTGAAGCGACTTTGCTGTTCGATGCTTCAAACATATTTGAAAGCTAAGCACAGCTTCTTTACAATGAAAAACTTTAAATGAGCCAGAACATAAATACCTATTATATATGAATAACCACGCCATATTAAACGCCCTGACGGTAATCGAGAAATTCACGAACGGAGATAGCAAAAAAGCGCTCATGGAACTGGGGAATCAGTATATAGGTAAAAGAGCCGATGAGATTGTCACGAACCAATCCACCTACGAGGCTGCCATCATTATAAAGAAAGCAAGCGCACAGATTAACGAGATAGTACACGCTTTCGGCATCATAAACTGCCTACCCTCTATTTTGCAAGAAGGTGAAATCGTTGAAAGCCTATCCTTAGCTTCAGCGGCGTCCGGAGAAGGCATTGATTTGGTAACAAACATCCGGATAGCGGAGTTCAAATTCTCCGAATGGCAAAAAAGCAATGCCAACGGAACAAGAAAAAGGGCTATATGTGCCGACTATGTATCGCTACTGCTGAACGACGACCCACGTAAAAAAGAACTATACGTATTCGATGCCGAAAGGATAAGCCTTTATCTTCAAAGTAAGAAAGCGGAATGGAAGCATGTTCTTTCCAAACATCCTAAACTTCTCAACCGCCTTCAAGACAAGAATATAGAAGGAAAATACCTTTGCGACCTTTATAATCCCAATGAAATTGAAATACTGGACCTCAAAGATTATCTTTCAAAATAGATAAAAAAGTTCTTCTTCCGTAAAACTGAATATGGATGCTTCTTCTTTATATTTCAAACCATTAATCAACCACCTTATAACCTTTCCAGCCATAATAGCCACAGAAGATAAAGCAGATTAACGGAACCAGATAAGCCATATAATAAACCTGCTCGTTGGCGTGCATGAAATAGGCAGTCAACTGCGGAAGACAGGCATTACCCACAATAGCCATTACAAGAAAGGCCGAACCGCTCTTCGTCTGGTCTCCTAATCCGTTCAAGGCTAGCGAGAATTGGGTAGGATACATAATCGACATGAAGAAGGAGATACCCAACATGGCGTATAGACCAATCATGCCGCCCCATATCATAACAACTCCGCACAGAAGCACGTTCATCAACGCATAGACTAACAGCATATCTTGCGGACGGAACTTTACCATCAATGCAGTACCAATCCAACGTCCTAAAAGAAAAGCAAGCATGTAAAACCCAAAGAAAGTGGTAGCCGTATCTTCCGGCAATCCGACATAAGAACAGCAATACACCAGAAACAAACTGTTTATAGCTGTTTGTCCGCCATTATAAAAGAATTGGGCAATGACCCCCCAACGCAAATGCGAGTGTTTCAATACGCCCCAATCTATCAACTTCTCTTTTCCCGGAGCCGAAGTTTTACTCTCATCCCCAATCCTAGGCAGTTTGGAGAAAACAAAGACAACAGCGATAACAATCAGTAAGAGAGCCAGCATCAGATAAGGAAATTTCATGGCGTCGGTCTCTACCTGAATATATGCTTCCCATCCACCCGGGTAATCAAGAGGCAATGAATCACGGGTATAATGTGTTCCGCTTAAAATAAGCTTACTTAAAAACATGGCAGCAATAAAAGCGCCCAATCCGTTGAAGGACTGAGCCAGATTCAACCGGCGCGGAGCCGTTTCGGGAGCACCTAAAACGGTTACATAGGGATTAGCAGCCGTTTCCAGAAAACACATTCCGGTGGCAATAATAAAAAAGATACAGAGATAGGCCCAGTAAGCCTTCAACATCGCAGCCGGGAAGAAAAGCAAACCTCCGAAAGCCGCCAGCACCAAACCAAAGATAATTCCGGCCTTATAGCTATACCGCTTCATAAACATCGCTATCGGGATAGGGAAAATAAAATAAGCAAGCCAATAGGCGCTCTCGGTAAAAGAAGCTTCAAAAGCATTCAACTCACAGGTTTTCATCAATTGACGAATCATGGTGGGAAGCAAATTACTGCTGATAGCCCACAAAAAGAAAAGGCAGAAGACCAATGCCAAAGGCATTGCATACGTGTTTTTTTTCATGATATAATTACTTTTTTATTCATATACAATTGGTATAAAAAGGCTCTCCCATAACGTTCGTATGTATAGGGAAGTTACTTTTCCATTCATCCGGAATCGGTAGAGCAACGAAAAGACCGAAAAATCAATGAATGGTTCTTTTCCGGAATTCTCTCTCTAACGAATCGGTTTTCAGTTTATAACGCTCTTTACAACTATACAAGGAAAGAATTTACTCCTTTCTTGAAGATGCTTTTCATTTCTCCACAAATCAATAAATTCTTCGCAAAGTTATAAAATATCTCATAAGTATCTCAAGTTTCCCAAATGCTTTTATTCTCCAACGCTGCATTTAAAGCGATAAACGAATGCTTCTAGCCCTTACTTAACTTGGTATAATCTCCGGCATTGCCTACCTTCACATTCGTAATAGCAAATACTTCCAGTTCTTACTTGACCTCTAATTGAACAGATTGTAAATCATCATTCCGGGAGGATGAACCTACCATGATGGTAAATGTACCTTTCTCCACTCCATACTGCATATTAGCGTCATAATAAGAAAGCATTTCCGGTGTAATATCGAACGAAACCGTTTGGGTTTCCCCTTTCTTTAAATGAATACGCTTGAAATCTTTCAGCTCTTTCAAGGGACGGGTTGCCGAACTATAGTCATCCCGGATATAGAGCTGCACCACTTCGTCTCCATCCATATTACCTGCATTAGTCACATTTATAGATAACCTGGCCGTATCCGCCGGTTGCATCGTTGTACGATTTATGGATAACGCCTCATATTTGAACTGCGTATAACTCAAGCCATATCCAAAGCAAAACAACGGGTCGCTATTTCCTAAAGCATAAGGGAACCATGTATTGGCCGACTTCTGATTATAAACGCATTGTATTTGTCCTACATGACGGGGGACGGTTACAGGCAACTTGCCGGAAGGATTTACTTTTCCATATAGTACCTCCGCTACGGCTTGTCCACCCAATGAGCCCGGTTCCCAAGCTTCCACCAAAGCCGAAACATGGTCTGCAATCCATTCCACACCTAACTGACGGCCATTCACTAATACTACGATAACAGGAATTCCTGCTTTATAGACCTCTTCGACCAACTCTTCCTGCAATCCGGGAAGATTAATATCCGAACGGTCCATATTCTCTCCGCAGGTTTTTTCCATCCATTCCTCGCGCATGGAGTTTTCTCCAACTACAACGATTGCGGCATCCATCTTGCGAGCCAACAAACCAGCCTCTTTTACTTTTTCCGGTTCCATCTTACGGATTTTCCAACCTACATCGAAATAGTGGAACGAGGTAGAAGGAGATATTTGACGTAGACCTTCCAATACCGTTGTCATATTTTCGTCCGGCTGTGGAAGTCCCCAATCTCCCAGAATAGCATGCGAATCTGCATTCGGACCAACTACCAATACATTTTTATATCTATTTTCATCCAAAGGCAATGTTCCGTTGTTGGTTAACAAAACAATGGACTTACGGGCAAGCTCCAAAGCCGTTTCCTGATGAGTAGGATTAAAAAGTACCGCTTTACTTTTTTCTTCGTCATAATACGGGTTTTCAAATAATCCCAATTCAAACTTCGCCTTCAATATTTTACGGACAGCGTTATGAATGCGTTCTTCAGAAATTCGTCCATCTTTCACAGCCTTTATGATATGGTCCATAAATCCGGGGCCATGCATGTGCATATCAATACCGGCATCTACGGACATAACAGAGGCTTCTTCCATCGTCTCGGCTGTGCAATGCTGCGAATGCATACGTTCAACATCCATCCAGTCGCTGACTACAAAACCGTTGAAATGCCACTTATTACGAAGCAATTCGGTAAGCAAATATTTGTTTCCATGACAAGGGATGCCATTCAACTCATTGTGAGCAGCCATCAGGGTATATACGCCTGCGTCTACACAAGCTTTAAACGGAGGAAAAAAGATTTCATTCAACATTCGTTCCGAAGCATCGAACGGGGCACAATTACGGCCATTCACCGATTGTCCTCCTCCCACCAGGTGTTTCGCACAAGCAAGAACATGCTCGGATTTATCCGCCTGTTCACCTTGCAAACCCTTTACAGTAGCCACACCCATACGCGACACCAAAAGAGGGTCTTCTCCAAAGGTTTCCCCCGTCCGTCCCCAACGCGGGTCGCGAGCCACATCCACATTGGGAGTAAAAGCCCAGTGAGCACCGGTAGCCCTCACTTCGAGAGCTGTTTCCTGCGAAGCTCTCTTCACCAATTCCGGCTCAAAAGTAGAGGCTTGTCCTATCGCTGTGGGATAAATAGTGACCCCTGTGCACAGTCCATTTCCATGGATAGCATCAATACCTATTAATAAAGGAATTTGCAAGCGACTTTTCTGGGCCAGAGTTTGCAAATAATTAGCTTCCTGCAAATCAGTGACATGTAGAAAAGAACCCACCATCCCATCTTCTATCATCTTTATTAACTGAGAGGAGTGCAAATCTTTATAAAAGCCATGAGCATGATTCTTTTCCAACTCTTCGAGGCTCAGATGCTTCTCCGAGTTCTGCATGTGCTTGATACCTACATACTGGCACATCTGCGCCACTTTCTCTTCCAGTGTCATTTGTCCCAACAGATTCTCCACCCGTTTGTCGACAGGTTGGTTCGAATCTTTATATAGATTAGGATTTTCCGAGCAACCGATAGCGCCAAATAAAACAGCGCCAAGAATAAATTGTCGTATTTTCATCTTTCTTCAATTTGTTTTCTATAAGTATTAAATGTTCCTTTCACAAAACGCATATCACAAGTTACTAAGTTTACCTAGAGAGTTAAGAGAACATTCCCTATACAAGTGTCCTGCTTCCCACTCTATGGGTCTGAGCTCAAGAAAAGAATAAAAGAGCCGAATCATTTCAAAGTCACATTTGGTAGCAAATCCTGTTAAAATAATCGGTAAAAACCTTGGCTTTCAGTTACTCCTAAACTTTACTATAAAGACAACATTATGCTATTGGTTCTCAATGTGTCTAATGCCTTTTACCACCAAATGTGACGGAGAAGCAAAAATATTGATTTATACACCAGTCAAATAAAGAAATCGTTTTTCTTTAGAGGAAAGAGTTCTATTTTGACGTTGTAAATCTAAAGTTGCAACCAGTTATCAAGTAAGCACCTCTTTTCCGACGATTTCAAGCACTGATTCCGTATTCTCAATATTTAATAACCACTTCCTCTTGCGTATCTATATAAATACGATAGTTCCCATCCGAAAGTTTCTCTACGGTACCAACAGACGTTTTCGGTTGTTTCTTCGAAGTGACATACACATATCCTTTCCCCTCCGTAGCTTTTACTTTTATTGTTTTCTTATCCATATAGACATAAATATCTCCCTGAGGAGTAGGCACACTGCCTTCCATCCATCTCAAACCTCCCAACACCGGAGTTATAGAGAACTCTTTATAGCCCTCTTTTACCGGCTGAACGCCCAGATAGTACTTGCCCAACAGGTAAATAGGGCTGGCTCCCCACGCATGGCAAAGACTTTTCCCATAAGGACGATTATACATTGCATAATGCTGTGCTCCTTGCTCCTGCGGATTATATTTTTCCCAAAAAGAGGTTGCGCCTTCACGAAGCATGCCGCCCCAATAAGCTTTTATATCTTTCAGCACATTCTCCTGTTCCCCAATGGTACAAAGGGCTTCCATTTCATAAAAGCGCATGTAGGGAGTTATTATTTTAGTCACACTATCATTCAGGAATACCGATGTTTTGACCTCTCTTTTTTGCTGTTCATTTAAATAATTATAGAAGATAGCAAACATGTTGGCATACCGGGTAATACTCTCACTCGGAACTCCATGGAAACGATTGTTCACAAGTGCTTTCTTCTCTTCATTCCAAAAAGCAGGTAACAATTTACTCTTCAAGTCACTGGATAACGTTGTAAATTTGTCTAAGTCTGTCTCATTCCCAACAATACGAGCGCATTGTGCCATTGTTTCCAGACTCCGGCAGAACAAGACTTGTTCAAAAGACACCTCGCCTTTTTTATCCAGTTCTCCATCCGACCAATCAATGAATACCCAGTCGCCATGTAATCCCTCAACCATACCATTGGCATTTCTCCGTTCCAATACATAGTCCATTAAGCTTTGCATACGAGGGTATATCTGCGTCACAAAATCACTATCGCCCGTATACATGTAATAATCATAAATGCTCAGGAACCAAAAGAATGTATAATCTAAAATTGTATTGATATGGCAGGTTACCGGTTCTTTTCCACGCAATAGCCAAATTGTTCTTTTTACGGTTTCCTTATCAAAGAATAAATAATAGTTCATTAAATAACTTTGAATGGCATCTCCACTCCAAGCCCATCGGTCGCGTTTAATACCATCTATAAAGAATTCCCGGGTTGTTAAATGCAACGTATAAGCAGCCACATCCCATATCCGGTTTAATTCTTCGTCATTACACCGGAAACTTCCCCGATAATTCAAAGGAGAATATTCATATTCCATTCCCAAATCCTTATATTGGACCTCCCCGTCAGGCACCACATACACATAACGAAAAGCTTTGCTGTGTTTCATTGTATAATCAGCTCCTACCATTTCAGTGTTTTCCCCAGTAATGGCATCCGTCACCTTATGATTGCGGACATGTATCCGGTCATACGTTTCACAATGGAGGGTATCAAGTGCTTCTTCCGAAGTTTCACCGTAATAAACACCCATATTCCCAGTTCCCGCCAATTCTTTGAATACAACAAAACCAAAGGTCTCTTTACCAAAGTCATAAAGCATACCCTCACCAACTGTCTTCTTCGATAGTGGCTCCTGTGGCTTACGCACTAAAGTAAAGCGGGAAGGCAACTGCGAAGCATCATTAAAATTCCAGGAGCCCGCATTTACATAAATAATTCCCCATGTTTTCTTATGCTGATTGATTTCCTTAACAGACACTTTGTCCAAACAAGAAACCGTCCAGGTAGAATCCGTCTTAACCGTTTCACCTTTCACATATAGAGCCGGCGGAGTAAGTGGATTATAGACTTTTATATTTAAAGTATGTATTCCCGGACTCAGTTTAAGGGTTTTAGGCATATCGGGTAAGAGAACATTATCCAATTTCACGGCATAGCGTCCCTCTGTCGAAATAGAAATTTCTTCCGGCTTCTCCAATTCAAAACGATGTCTGAAATCGACCACATCATAATGTGTATAAGTCCTCCATACCGGAGGATAAAAAGCCCCTCTCTCCGTCCGACGGTTATTCATTTGATTACCTAACCAAATTTCATAATCTCCCGGATACCAAATCCAGGTTTGAGCTTGGGCGCACACCATAAAAGTCATTGCACACAAAGAAAGTAGCCATTTGTTTTTCATAAAGATATAAGTTCTATGCTATGAATAAAATCAACTATTATCTGAATAATACGAATCATCAAGCACTTTCACTTAAAATCTTTACAAACATAATGCAGAATCAAAGACCTTTTGATTAAAAAAGAGGCTAAGAAGAAATCTTATTTTATTAGATAGAGAAAGTAGTCTATGTCGGGCGAACTGAAAAGAGCGTTAACTGCTATCATTAGCAATTAACGCTCCTTTATGTGCGCCTGATAGGACTCGAACCTACACGTCGCGAGACACCAGATCCTAAGTCTGGCGCGGCTACCAATTACGCCACAGGCGCAGATAAACCTTTATTATTTATCATTGCGGGTGCAAAGATAATGATATTTTTTATTGTCTCCAATTCTTTGCGACTTATTTCTTTTACTTTTTCCAAATACATCGTAGCTTTATTACGATTGAATGTTCTTTATTGTTTTTATCCTAAAACAAATGGGGAAAGCCAGAACTTAAAGAAAAGTATATTACGCCATACATATAAGAAAAAGGACACCTCACCGAATAGTTTTCATCCGGATATAGAAACAACATGCTTTGCTTACACAGATAAAAGAAGTTCCACAAAGATATGAATTGTTATTGAAAGTATTCCACCAACACAGAGAGTGAATCTCATACTTCAGAATTGCACCCACCTGCCCAAACGCAGAAAGTCCCC
>ERZ836877.796-NODE-796-length-51946-cov-4.230714_pt1 | contig 51946 bp, 63 predicted proteins | sample MGYA00519469_ERZ836877 | MGnify/ENA primary metagenome ERZ836877 (study PRJEB31850, sample SAMEA3708809) | human gut metagenome | biome: human gut; feature: human-associated habitat; material: faeces | place: China | collected 2014 ...
CCCGCCGATCTCCACCATGGGCTTGGGCTTGACCGAGGTTTCCTCGCGCAGGCGCGTGCCCTTGCCGCCGCATAAAATGACGACTTTCATGTAGGCCTCCTTGGCCGGCCGCGTGCAGCGCGGCGCGTGGCCTTTGTGTAGCAGATGCCCGTCAGGAATAAAAGCCCCGGCAGGTGTGCCCGGCGGCGCGGTTCTGGGGGCGTGGGGGCGCCGGGCGGCGCATTGTCAGCGGGCGGCGTTGGCGCTACCCTAATAGTCGCCCCGCACACGCGCACAGAAACGGGATGTGGCCTTGCCGCGAAACAACGTGGGGCGTGGGCGGGCGGGTTTTTATCCTGTTTCGCAAATGCAAGTGCACGGCGGCCCCTTGCGCCGCGCCGGCCGCACAAAGGTTGTACGCAGCAATGGCATTCAGCGTCAAAATGCGGGCCGAAAAAGGCTCGCGGCATATTTCGGGGGCGGAGCGCATTGTAGAGCGCCCGCAGGTGGAAGCGGCCCTGGCGGCCCTGGCCCGGCGGGCGATGGAACACCCCAACGGCGAGCCCGACGCCGTTACCCTGACGGTAAGGGCCATTACCGCCCCTGTTGTCAGTCTGCCGCCTTTGTCGGTTCTGGAACCCATGGTGCACAATGCGGCAGAGGCACGCGCCGTGTTGGCCGCGGAGCTGCGATGGCTGGGCCTGGAGCCGGAGCGCATCTTGCCCCTGCTTTATGACGTTCGGCCCATGCGTGGGGCCGTGCTGCTGCATGCGGACAGTCTGCGACGGCTGGAGCCGGATCAGGCGCGCGGCGTGCGCGCTACCTGCATGGACTACACCGGCAATGACGGCGGGGGTAAACGCCATCTGCAGGAAGCCCTGTGTCTGGCCACCAAGGTGGCGCACTGCCCCTGGATTATCGGCGAGTTGTGCATATCCGACGACCCGGACTACACCACCGGGTATTTTGCCGCGCGCGGGCGGGGCTATGTGCGCATTCCCCATATCAAGGAGCGCGGGAGCGGACTGGGCGGCCGCGTGTTCCTTTTTCGGGGTGGGGAAGCGGATGTGCCCCGCTGCATAGACTATCTTGAGCGTCAGCCGGTCATGGTGGACCTGCGCTGAGGCCGCCCATGGATTTTGCCGCCCGTCTGGCCGCCGTCAAGGCCGCACACCTGTACAGGACCCCCTATCTGATGGAATCGGCCCAGGGGCGCGAGGTGGTTATGGACGGCCGTCGCGTGCTGTTGTTTTGCTCCAACAGTTATCTCGGCCTCAATAACCGTCCCGAAATTCTCCGCGCGGCCATTCGGGCCGTGGATGCCTACGGCGTGGGCGCGGGAGGGTCACGCCTCGTTTCGGGCAACATGCGCCCCCATGTGCGGCTGGAGAACCTGCTGGCCCGCTTCAAGGGCAGCGAGGCCGCCCTGTTGTGCAACAGCGGCTATACGGCCAATGTGGGCGTCATCAGCGCTCTGTGCGGCGCAGAAAGCCATATCTTCAGCGACGCCCTCAACCACGCCAGCATCATTGACGGCTGCCGCCTGGCGCGGGCGCGCACAGTAGTTTACGCCCACAACGACCCCGCGGACCTGGAGGCGAAGATTGTGCGGGAACGTCCGCGCCAGGGGCTTATCGTCACCGATGCCGTGTTCAGCATGGACGGCGATGTGGCGCGCCTGCCGGAGCTGGCACGCATCAGCCGTCGCTACGGCCTGCCGCTTATGGTGGACGACGCGCACGCCACCGGCGTGCTGGGGGCCACGGGGCGCGGCAGTCTGGAGCATTTCGGCCTCAGCCATCAGGATGTGGCTATCGTCATGACCACGCTGAGCAAGGCTGTGCCCAGCGAAGGGGGCGTCATCTGCGGTTCGCGGGATATGTGCGACTTGGTGCGCAACACGGCCCGGCCCTTTATCTTCACCACCGCCCTTTCTCCGGCCACGGCGGCGGCCGCGCACGCGGGCGTGGCGTACATCATGGCGCACCCGGAGCTGGTGCGCCGCCTGCGGGAGAACACGGCCCGCCTTGCGCGCAACCTTACGGTTTTGGGCCTGCCGGCCTCCGACGCCACGCCCATTTTTCCCATTATCGTGGGCGATGAAGAGAAAGCCCGCCGCGCTGGCGAGGAACTGCTGCGCAGGGGCGTCTTCATCCCCTGCATTCGTTACCCCACTGTGGCCAGGGGCGCGGCCCGGCTGCGGCTTACCGTCATGGCCGGGCATACGGACGCGGACCTGGACTACGCCGCCGCCTGTATCGCAAAGGCGCTGCGTCTGGGCCGCTGAGGGCGCGGGGCGGCCTTTCCGCTACCCCGCGGCGCGGGCAAGCCCTTCCTGGGCGGAACGCAGGTCGGGGTTCTGTTCCAGGGCCTGCCGAAAAAAGGCGGCGGCGCGGGAGCGGTCGTCGTTCTGCAAAAAGACCGCGCCGCAGTTAAAGGCTATGGTGGCGCCGGTTTGGGGAAGCTGGGGGTTGTACTCCAGGGCCTTGAGCATGTGGGCTTTGGCCTGCGGAAAAGCGCGGCCTTCGGCCAGGGCCATGGCGAGGTTATAATAGAGGTTGGCGTCGTCCGGGGCCAGCTTGAGGGCGCGGCGGTATTCGGTGACGGCGTCCTGCCAGCGGCCCTGGCGGCGCAGGCTGAGGCCCAGCCGGTTGAAGAGGGCGATGTCGTCACGCGAAAGAAATTTTTCTTTTACTTCTAAACTAGTACGAATATATTTCTCAGCCTTTTCCGGATCTCGTTCTGTGTATATATCCGCAATGCGGCCGGAAAGAGCGCTGATCCCCTCTAACGCGTCGCGCTGCATCTGTACCATGGCTTTGCTGAAGTATTCTTCAGCCTCTTCCGTATTTCCAAGGTCAAGGTTAACGGATCCCAGGCTGACTTTGCGGTCAACGTTGAGGGGGGAGAGCTCGTCCAGGCGTTCCAGGCATTCCTTGAGGCGGGTTTTGTCGCCCGTAGCTTCGTAGAGCTCGGCCAGACGCTGCAGGGGGGCCAGGTAGAGCTCGGCGCTGCTGGCGGCGGTTTCGTAGGCGGTGCGGGCCTTGGTAAAGTCGCCCGTTTCTCGGTAGGTATCGCCCAAGAGCAGGTAGGCGGCGGCGCTGCCGGGTTTGAGCGCCAGGATTTTGGCGCAGGCGTCCTGGGCTGCGGCGTATTTTTTTTGCTGCAGCAGGCTGCGGGCCAGGTCAATGGCCTGCCCGATGCGGCTTTGCGGTTTGAGGGTGAAGGCCATTTTTTCGATAAGGGTGTTGGCCGACACGGGTTTGGCAATGACGTTGTCCGCGCCCAGCTCATGGAACAGTAAAAGGCGTTCGCGCGGCACCTCGGTAGTGAGGATGATGATTTTGATGTTGGGAAAGGTCTGGCGCAGTTTTTTGACCAGTAGGCTCTGATCCTGTCCGTTGAGGACGCGCTCCAGAAAAAGCAGGGGCGAGGAATGGTCGGGGGGCAGTTCGTTCAGGCAGCGGACCATCTGCGCGGGGTTGGGGAACTGGGTGATGGCCCCCACCTCGGTAACGCCCAGTTCGCGGGAAAGGGTCAGGCGCAGCTGGGTGCAGAAGGCTTGGTCGTCACTTACGGTCAGGGCTTGGCCCTTTTCCTTAGTAAAGTAATTGATGACGGTATCTTGATAAACGGTCTGGCGGGCGCGTTGTGATGGATCAAAAGCCATGAGAGCCCCTTGGGATGGTGCGGTTGCGGCGCACGGGATGCGCGAAACTGTATGAATTTAATCAGGCTATCGGCTTTGAGGGGCTGGTGTCAATATCCTCGGCAGCGTGAAGACGATCACAACCCACAGGGCCGCGCCCAGGGCCGCCTGAAAAAGGTTGTGGCAAAATCGCGAAAAAAACTTGACGCCGCGGCAGAGGTAGGCTAATCCATTCGGTGCCGCTGCAGACTGTGGCGGCATTCCCTGGACGGCAGGGAAGGACGGGTTGAGCCCGTTCTGCTGTACCCTTGGCGGCGGAATACCGCGCGTTACGGGTTTTGACATGTGCAGGCGTTGCCAAATGCCGAACAATGTCGAGCCGTTCCAGCCCAAGGACGGACCCCACCGCAGCCTTATGGCGGCGTGTGACCCGGGGCTGTAAGGTTGGGGGAAAAACCCCATTTGGTGACCCTGCGGGACCGCCGCGCCACTGCTTTTCTGCGGTGGCCTGGCCTGGGCGACGCCGGGGAGCATCACGCGGATGATGCACAAAGGGCGCGCTCGGGCGTCCACATCTTCCGAATATCCTGATCCGTTCAGGCGTGATGCGCGCAACAGCGCAGCCCCTTACGTTGCTCCGTTATCGTCCCTTGAGGGTGAGGCCGGCCTTCTGAGCCACGCTTCATGGCCCGTGTATGCTGTGAAGGAGCCCGCGTTGCCGCCCTGGGGCCGCGTGGGATGTTTTTGCAAACGGAGTAGGCACAATGACGACAGTTAGCAGCGATCGCATTCGGATCAAGCTCAAAGCCTACGATTACCGCATCCTGGACAAGGCCGTTGCGGAAATCGTGGATACGGCGCGCAATACCGGTGCCGGTGTGGCGGGACCCATCCCCCTGCCCACCAACATTCACAAGTACACCATCCAGCGCTCCGTGCACGTGGACAAAAAGTCGCGTGAGCAGTTTGAAATGCGTATCCACAAGCGGCTCATGGACATTCTGGAACCCACGCAGCAGACCGTCGACGCGCTGGGCAAGCTTTCTTTGCCCGCCGGTGTGGACGTGGAAATCAAGCTCTAGCGAGAGGCAGTCATGGCTGAGAAAATGGGAATTTTGGGTCGCAAACTCGGTATGACCCGCATATTTGACGGCGCCGGCGCCGCCGTGCCTGTCACGGTGATTGAGGCCGGTCCGTGCCCCGTCACCCAGGTTAAGTCTGTGGCGACGGACGGCTACAACGCCGTGCAGATCGCGCTGACCGCCGCCAAGGAAAAGCACGTCTCCAAGCCCTTGCGCGGCCATCTGGCCAAGGCGGGCAAGGGGCTCTTCCGCCATCTGCGCGAAATCCGCCTGGAAGGCGCGCCGGATCAGGAGCTGGGGCAGGAGCTCACCGTGGGCATGTTCGCCGCCGGCGACAAGGTCAAGGTTACGGGCACCAGCGTGGGCAAGGGCTATCAGGGGCGCATGCGCCGCTGGAACTTCGCCGGTTCTAAAGACACCCACGGCTGCGAAAAGGTGCACCGCAACAACGGCTCCGTCGGTAACAACACTTTTCCCGGTCACGTCTTCAAGGGCCGGAAAATGGCCGGCCATTGGGGCAATGAAACCGTGACGGAATTGGGCCTGACCATCGTTGACGTGCGTCCCGAAGACAACGTCATTCTGGTCAAAGGCTCTGTGCCCGGCCCCAAAAACGGGCTGGTGCTGATCCGCAAGCAGTAGGGGAAGCAGCGATGGCTACCGTGAAAGTTTACGATCAAAACAAACAGGAAAGCGGTGAAGTGACGCTGGCTTCCGACGTGTTTGAAGTGGAGGTCCGTCCGGAAATCCTCCACCTTGTGGTGCGTGCCCAGATGGCCGCCAAGCGCGCCGGCACCCACATGGTCAAAACCCGCGCCCTGGTTTCCGGCGGCGGCGTCAAGCCCTGGAAGCAGAAGGGCACGGGCCGCGCTCGCGCGGGCTCCAACCGTTCGCCCGTGTGGCGGGGCGGCGCCATTATTTTTGGCCCCAGCCCGCGCGACTACAGCTTCAAGGTCAACAGCAAGGTGCGTGCCCTGGCGCTCAGGATGGCCCTTTCGAGCCGTCTTGCCGAGGACAGCCTGATGGTGGTCAAAGAGATCGCCCTGCCCGAAGCCAAGACCAAGCATTTCGCCAAAGTGGCCGACGCCCTGGGCCTTTCCAAAGCCCTCATTGTGGCGCCCGGCGCGGACGAGGCCTTGTGCCGCTCGGTCCGCAACATCCCGGGCCTCACCCTGATTACGGCAGAAAGCCTCAGCGTGCTGGAGATCCTTCGGCACAAGCAGCTGGTGCTGCTGGAAGGCGCTGTGGAATCCGTGCAGGCGCGTTTTGCCAGGAAGGGGGCCTAATCATGGAAAGCACTTCTGTTCTGCTCAAGCCCCTGCTGACGGAAAAGACCACGCTGGTCAAGGACGAAGCGCGGCAGGTGGCCTTTCTGGTCCACACCGGGGCCAACAAGATGGAAATCAAGAAGGCCGTTGAGCAGGCCTTTGACGTAAAGGTGGAAGCGGTCAACGTGGTGCGCCACGCTCCCCGGAATCGGGAGCGGCAGGGCCGCGTGGTGGGCCGCAAGCCCGGCTTCAAGAAAGCGTATGTGACGCTGCGCCAGGGCGACAAAATCGAGTTCTTTGAGGGAGTGTAATCATGGCTGTCCGCAAGCTGAAACCGACCTCCGCGGGACGTCGTTTCCAGACGGTTTCCGATTTTGAGGAAATCACCCGGACCCGGCCCGAAAAGTCCCTCACCGAGGGCCTGACCAAAAAGGCCGGTCGCAATAATCTGGGGCGCGTTACCAGCCGCCGTCGCGGCGGTGGGGTCAAGCGGTTGTACCGCATTATCGACTTCAAGCGTGATAAAACCGGCGTTCCGGCCACAGTGGCCCATATTGAATATGACCCCAACCGCACGGCGCGCATCGCCCTTCTGCACTATGCAGACGGTGAAAAGCGCTACATCCTCGCGCCCGTGGGGTTAAAGCAGGGCGATACGGTCATGGCCGGCGTCAACGTCCGCAACGGCGAAACTGCCGACATCAAGCCCGGCAACGCTCTGCCCATGCAGCGTATCCCCGTGGGCACGGTGCTCCACAATGTGGAGCTCTATCCCGGCAAGGGCGGGCAGATCTGCCGCGCCGCCGGCGCTTACGCCCAGCTGGTGGCCAAGGAGGGCAAGTACGCCCTGCTGCGCCTGCCTTCCGGCGAAGTGCGCAAGGTGCTGGCCATGTGCGTGGCCACGGTGGGTCAGGTGGGCAACCTGCACCACGAAACCATCTCGCTGGGCAAGGCTGGCCGCAACCGCTGGCTGGGTCGTCGCCCCAAGGTGCGCGGCGTGGCCATGAACCCCATCGATCACCCCTTGGGCGGCGGCGAAGGCCGCAGCTCCGGCGGCCGGCACCCGGTGTCGCCGTGGGGCATGCCCGCCAAGGGCTACAAGACCCGTGACAGGAAGAAGCCTTCTTCCCGGCTGATCATCAAACGCCGCGGCCAGAAGTAGGAGTAGCTCATGCCGAGATCGCTGAAAAAAGGGCCGTTTGTGGACGGCCATCTGATGAAGAAGGTCGACAGCGCCGTGGCCAACAGTGACCGCCGCGTGCTCAAGACCTGGTCGCGCCGCTCGACCATCCTGCCCGAAATGGTGGGGCTGACCTTTGCGGTGCATAATGGCAAGAAGTTCGTGCCGGTGTTCGTCACCGAAAACATGGTGGGCCACAAACTGGGCGAGTTTTCGCCCACCCGCACCTTTCATGGGCACGCCGCCGACAAAAAGGCCAAGGCCGCCAAGAAGTAGGGTAGGGATATGGAATCCAAAGCAATTGCCAAGTTCCAGCGCGTCTCGCCGCGCAAGACCCGCCTGGTGGCCCGCAACGTGCAGGGCCTGGGCGTGGAAGAGGCCATGAACCTCCTCCGCTTTACGCCCAACAAGCCCGCCGGCGTGCTCTACGGCGTGGTCAAAAGCGCGCTCGCCAACGCCTCCCAGCTGGGCGGCGTGGATGTGGACGCCATGGTGGTGAAGGAAATCGTCGTCAACGAGGGCCCCTCCTGGAAGCGCTTCATGCCCCGTGCTCAGGGCCGGGCCACCAAGATCCGCAAGCGCACGAGCCACATCACCGTCATACTCGCAGAAGGGCAGGAATAGGCTATGGGTCAGAAAGTACATCCGTTCGGGTTCCGGCTTGGGTACAACAAAAACTGGCAGTCCCGCTGGTTCAGCAAGAAGGAATACCCTGCCTTTGTCTACGAGGACAGCAAAATCCGCGTGTTCGTCAAAAAGCTCCTTTATCATGCGGGGCTTTCCAAAATCGAAATCGAGCGCGCCGGCGGCAAGGTACGGCTCATCCTGTCCACGGCCCGTCCCGGCATCGTCATCGGGCGCAAGGGTGTGGAAATTGAAAAACTGCGCGCCGACCTGCGCCAGAAATTCGGCCGCGAATTTTCGCTGGAAGTGAATGAAATCCGTCGTCCCGAAGTGGACGCCCAGCTGGTGGCCGAAAACATCGCCCAGCAGCTGGAGCGCCGCGTGGCCTTCCGCCGCGCCATGAAGCGCACGGTTTCCATGGCCCGCAAGTTCGGCGCCGAAGGCATCAAGGTGACCTGCGCCGGACGACTGGCCGGCGCGGAAATCGCCCGCACCGAATGGTACCGCGACGGCCGCGTGCCCCTGCAGACCCTGCGCGCCGATATTGACTACGGCTTTGCCGAAGCGCGCACCACCTACGGCATCATTGGCGTCAAGGTGTGGATCTACAAGGGTGAAATCCTTGACAAAGAGGTTGAATAGTAATGCTTGCGCCCAAAAAAGTTAAATACCGCAAGTGGCAGAAAGGCCGCCTGCGCGGCCTGGCCACCCGCGGCGCCACCATTGCCTTCGGCGATATCGGCCTCAAGGCTGTGCAGCACGGGCACCTTTCCAGCCAGCAGATTGAGGCCGCGCGTATCGCCATGATGCGACACATCAAGCGCGGCGGCAAGGTCTGGATCCGCATCTTCCCCGACCGCCCCGTGACGGCCAAGCCTCTGGAAACCCGTCAGGGTTCCGGTAAGGGCGCACCCGTGGGCTGGTGCGCGCCGGTCAAACCCGGCCGCGTGCTCTATGAGATCCGCGGCGTGAGCCTGGACCTGGCTCGCGAGGCGCTGACCCGCGCCGCGCACAAGCTGCCTGTGAAGACCGTTATTGTGGTGAGGGAGGGCCTGTAAAATGGCTGCCAAAAAAAAGATCGACGCCGCAAGGCCCGACGTTGCCGCCCTGCGCGCCATGAGCGCTGAAGAATTGCGCGGCAAGCTGACCGAACAGCGTCAGGAGATGATGCACGCCCGTTTCAAGCACGCCATGGCGCAGCTCGAAAAGACTTCCGAGCTTAAGGCCATGCGCCGCCAGGTGGCGCGTATGGAGACCATTCTCAACGAAAAGGAACAGAGGGCGTAACATGCACACTCTGGAAGATCGCAAGGGCAGGACGCTGACCGGCGTAGTGGTAAGCGACAAAAACGACAAGACCATTGTCGTGCGCGTCGAAACCCTGGTCAAGCACCCCCTGCTCAAAAAGTATGTGAGGCGCCGCAAGAAGTTCACGGCTCATGATCCCATGAACGAATGCGGTATGGGCGACAAGGTGAAGATTGTGGAGTACCGTCCCCTGTCACGCAACAAGCGTTGGCATCTGGTCTCCGTCATTGAAAAAGCCGTGTAGGGTAGCGCCATGATTCAGGTTGAATCCACGCTTCAGGTCGCCGATAATTCCGGCGCCAAAAAGGTTGCCTGCATTAAGGTGCTGGGCGGTTCACACCGTCGCTATGCCTCTGTGGGCGATATCATCATGGTTTCCGTCAAGGAAGCCATGCCCCACAGTAAGGTGAAAAAGGGCGACGTGATGAAGGCCGTCATCGTGCGCACGGCCAAGGAAGTGCGCCGGGCCGACGGCAGCTACATCAAGTTTGACGGCAATGCGGCTGTGCTTTTGTCCAGCCAGGGCGAACCCGTGGGCACCCGTATTTTCGGCCCCGTGGCCCGTGAGCTGCGCGCCCAGAACTTTATGAAGATTATTTCGCTGGCCCCGGAAGTGCTGTAGGAGACCGTCATGAAAACGTATCGCATCCGCAAGGACGACAAGGTGATGGTAATCGCCGGCAAGGACGCGGGCAAGATCGGCAAGGTGCTCAAAATCCTGCGCAAGAAGGACAAGGTGCTGGTAGAGAAGGCCAATATGGTCAAGCGCCACATGCGCCCCAACCCCTATGCCCAACAGCCCGGCGGCATCGTGGAAAAAGAGATGCCCATCCATGTCTCCAATGTCATGGTGGTGTGCTCCGCCTGCGGCAAAGCCACGCGCGTGGGCTACAGGACCATCGAGTCCGAGGGCAAGGAAAAGAAAGTGCGCTTTTGCAAAAAGTGCAACGAAGTCATGGAATAAGGTGAAACGATGACACGCCTTGAAAAGATCTATAGAGAGAAGGTGGTTCCGGTACTGCAAAAGGAGTTCAGTTACTCCTCTGTCATGCAACTGCCCGGGATTGAAAAAGTCTCTCTGAACATCGGCATGGGCGCGGCCAGCCAGAACAACAAGCTCATGGAAGAGGCTGTGGCGGAGCTCACCGCCATTGCCGGCCAGAAAGCTGTGGTGACCCGTGCCAAAAAGTCCATCGCCGCCTTCAAACTGCGCGAAGGGATGCCCATCGGCGCGCGCGTGACCCTGCGCAAGGACCGCATGTGGGACTTTCTGGACAAGCTCATGAACTTCGCCCTGCCGCGTGTGCGCGACTTTCGCGGCATTCCTGACCGTGGCTTTGACGGGCGCGGCAACTTCACTCTGGGCATCAAAGAGCATACCATTTTCCCCGAGCTTGAGGTGGACCGCGTGGAAAACCCCAAGGGCATGAACATCACCATCGTCACCACGGCGGCCACGGACAAGGAGGGCAAATTCCTTCTGGACCAGCTTGGCATGCCGTTCCGTAAGTAGGAGTCAAGCCATGTCCCGTACTTCTCTGGAAGTAAAGGCCAAGCGCAAGCCCAAGTTCAGCGCCCGCGCCTACAACCGCTGCCCCATTTGCGGCCGGTCGCGTGCCTTTCTGCGCCAGTTCGGCGTTTGCCGTATCTGCTTCCGCAGCCTCGCCCTCAAGGGCGAGCTGCCGGGCGTGCGCAAGTCCAGCTGGTAGCACAGTTTTTCAGGGCCGCCTCAGGGCGGCCCGGGGCGTGCTCCGCACGCCCGCGGGAAGTGGCGGCATGGGGCCGTCAACCCCGCCCCCCAACCTCTCAGGAGCTTTCCATGTTGACAGACCCTATTGCGGACATGCTCACCCGCATCCGCAACGCGCATCTGGCCCTGCATAAAGATGTGCAAGTGCCGCGCTCAAAAATGAAGGAAGCGCTGGCCGCCATCCTCAAGCAGGAAGGCTATGTGGAAGACGTGGCTGTGGCCGACAAAAACATCACCATAGCCCTGCGCTACGAAAAGGGCCGGCCCGTCATCACCGGGCTCAAGCGCGTGAGCACGCCCGGTCGCCGGGTGTATGTGGGCGCGCACCAGATCCCCAGGGTGCAGAACGGCCTCGGCATCTGCATATTGTCCACGTCCAGCGGTGTGCTGGACGGTATGACCGCCCAAGAAAAGAAAGTGGGCGGCGAACTTTTGTGCGAAATCTGGTAGGCGGTGCACCATGTCGAGAATAGGTAGACTGCCCATTCCCGTTCCTAATGGCGTTGACGTCAAGATCGGAACGGATGTTGTGGAAGTGAAGGGCCCCAAGGGCACGTTGCGCACCCCTGTCTGCCCCCTGCTTAAGTATGAACTGGCCGACGGCCACCTGACCCTCACCCGTGTGGACGACGAGCGCCACACCCGCGCCCAGCATGGGCTGCGGCGTACGCTGCTGGCCAACTGCATTGAAGGCGTGACCAAGGGCTTTTCCAAGGGCCTGGAAGTCATTGGCGTGGGCTACCGCGTGGCGGTGAAGGGCAATTTGATTGAGCTTTCTGTGGGCTATTCCCACCCCGTGGTGGTGGATCTGCCCGATGGCATTACGGCGGCGGTGGCGGGCCAGGTGCTCACCCTCTCCGGCATTGACAAGGAGCTGGTGGGCGAAATGGCCGCCAAGATCCGCCGTATCCGCAAGCCCGAACCTTACAAGGGCAAGGGCATCAAGTATGTGACCGAGACCATCCGCCGTAAGGTGGGCAAGTCCGGCGGCAAGAAGTAGGGAGTGCGTCATGATTAACAGCAAGAACTCATCCCGGCAGCGCCGCAAGATTCGCATCCGCAAAAAGGTCAACGGCACGGCGGTACGGCCGCGTCTGGTGGTCTTCCGGTCCAACCTGCACATCTATGCCCAGATCGTGAACGACGTGGACGGGGCCACCCTGGCCTGCGCCTCCACCCTCACGCTGGCCAAGACGGAACCGGGCCTGCACTGCAACCTGAGCGGCGCCCAACGCGTGGGCAAGGAAATTGCCCGCCTGGCCAAGGAGAAGAATATCAGCCTGGTGGTATTCGATCGCAACGGGTATCTTTATCACGGTCGCGTCAAGGCCGTGGCCGACGGCGCCCGCGAAGGCGGCCTGGAGTTCTAGTATGCGTCAGGAAAATAGCGAAACCCAGCAGAACGAACTGGGCGAAATCGAGAAGATCGTTTCCCTCAACCGCGTGGCCAAGGTGGTCAAGGGCGGTCGCCGGTTCAGCTTCAGCGCCCTTGTGGTGGTGGGCGACGGCAAGGGCGGCGTGGGCTTTGGCCTGGGCAAAGCCCAGGAAGTGCCCGAAGCCTTGCGCAAAGCCACAGAACGCGCCCGCAAGAACCGTGTGCAGATTCCCCTGGTGGAGGGCACCTTGCCCTATGAGGTGCTGGGGCGTTTCGGCGCCGGGCGCGTCATGCTTAAGCCCGCCTCTGAAGGCACGGGCATCATCGCCGGCGGCGCCGTGCGCGCGGTGATGGAAGCCGTGGGCGTGCGCGACGTGCTGGCCAAGGCTATCGGTACCAACAATCCGCACAACGTGCTTCGCGCCACACTGCAGGGCCTGGGCGCCCTGCGCAGCGCGGCCGATGTCTCGGCCCTGCGCGGCAAGAAGCTGGAAGCTCCAAGGAAGTAGTCATGGCAGCAGAAATCAAGGTCAAACTGGTGCGCTCGCGCATCGGCGCTACGCCCGCGCAACGCAAGCTGCTGGATGCCCTGGGCCTCAAGCGCCGCGAAAAGGTCAGGACGTTCAAGGACACCCCGGCCATTCGGGGCATCATCGCCAAAGTTCCGCATATGGTGGCCGTTGTTGAGTAACGGCCGGAGGACATAGACCATGCAACTGCACAATCTTTTTCCCTTTCCGGAAGAGCGCAAGACCCGCCGTCGTGTGGGCCGCGGCGCCGGATCCGGTTTGGGCTGCACGGCGGGCAAGGGCCACAAGGGCCAGAACGCCCGTGCAGGCGGCGGCGTGCGCCCCGGTTTTGAGGGCGGCCAGATGCCCCTGCAGCGGCGTCTGCCCAAGCACGGTTTCAAGAACTATCTGTTCAAGGTGACCTACGCGGTGATCAATCTGGACAGTCTTATTGCCGCCTTTGGCGAGCAGACTTCCATCACCCTGGATGACATCTACGCCCGTGGCCTGGTCCGTATGGGCGCACCGGTCAAAGTGCTGTCGCGCGGCGACGTGTCGACGGCCCTCACGGTGGAGGCCCACAAGTTCAGCAAGGCCGCGGCGGACAAAATCCGTCAGGCCGGCGGCAGCGTCAACGAGCTTGAGGCTGTTCCGGCGGAATAGCCGGTTTCAGGCTGCGACACAGCCGGGGCGGCGTCCTTTGCGGCGAAGCCCCGGCCGTGTTGTGGTTCCGGGTTCGGTTTTTTGCCGGCGTGCCTACGTCGGCGCAGCACCACAAAGGGTTTTTACGGCAGGTGATACATGGCAGTAGGATCGGCAAACGTGACGGCAGGACAGGCTTCGCTGACCAAAAAGCTGGGCTGGACCTTCCTGATTCTGTGCTGCTACCGCATTGGCGTGCATGTGCCCGTGCCGGGGGTCAACGCCTCGGCTCTGGCGTCTTTTTTTGAAAGTATGTCCGGCACGCTGTTCAGTCTTTTTGACATGTTTTCCGGCGGCGGGCTCTCCAACGTTTCGGTCTTTGCCCTGGGCGTCATGCCCTACATTTCGGCCAGCATCATCATGCAGCTGTTGCAGGTGGTCAGCCCGGACGTCAAGCGTATGGCGCGCGAAGAAGGGCAGGCCGGTCGGCGCAAGATAACCCAGTACACCCGCTATATGACGGTGCTCATCACCTTGGTGCAGGGCCTGGGCATTGCCGTGGGCCTGGAAAATATGACCAGTCCTGCAGGCATGCCCGTGGTGCTGACGCCGGGCTGGCATTTTCGGCTGGTGACCATGATCACCTTTACGGCCGGCTCTGTGCTGGTCATGTGGCTGGGCGAACAGATCACCGAGCGGGGCATCGGCAACGGCATTTCGTTGATCATCTTCTGCGGCATCGTTGTGGGCATCCCGCGTGGCATCATTCAGTCTGTGGCCCTTATTGAAGCCGGGGACATGAGCCTTTTTATGGCCGTGGTCATTGTGGCCTTTATGGCGGCGGTGCTGGTGGCCATTGTCTTTGTGGAGCGGGCCCAGCGGCGCATCCCCATCAGCTATGCCAAGCGCCAGATCGGGCGTAAAATGTATGGCGGGCAGAACTCGCATTTGCCCCTGCGGCTGAATACGGCGGGCGTCATTCCTCCTATTTTTGCCTCTTCGCTGCTGTTGTTTCCGGCCACTATCGGGCAGTTTTCGACCAACCACTATGTGAAGCAGGCCGCGGAGTGGTTTTCGCCCCACGGTGTGGCTTACAACGTGCTTTATGTGGCGCTGATGTTCTTCTTCTGCTATTTTTACACGGCCATTATTTTTGACCCCAAGGATATGGCCGAAAATTTGAAGAAGAACGGCGGCTTCATCCCCGGCATCCGGCCCGGAGACAGAACACAGGAATATATTGATACGGTGCTTTCGCGGCTGACCCTTTCGGGGGGCATCTACATTTCCATTGTCTGCCTGCTGCCCATGTTGCTCATCAGCAACTTTAACGTGCCGTTTTACTTTGGCGGCACCAGCCTCCTCATCCTCGTGGGCGTGGCCATGGACTTCATGAATCAGGTGGAATCCCACATGATCTCCAGCCAGTACCAGGGCCTGATGGCCAAGGCGCGCAAGAGCGGCAGGCTCTAAGCGCGGGACGGTGAATCATGAAGAAGTATCACGGCGCATTCATCAAGAATGAGCGGGAAGTGGCCTGCCTGCGGGAAGCCAACCGCATGGTGGCCAACATTCTGGATGCCGTGGGCGCAATGGCGGTGCCGGGTGTGCCCACCATGCGTCTGGAAGAGCTGGCGCGCGACATGTGCGCCGACTATAAGGTCAAGCCCGCCTTTTTGGGCTACTGCGGCTATCCTTTTGCCCTGTGCTGCTCGGTAAACGAGCAGGTGGTGCATGGGTTTCCTTCTGACCGGGTTTTGCAGGAAGGGGATATCGTCAGCGCCGACATGGGCGTGGTGTTTGAAGGTTTTGTGGGCGACGCGGCGCGGACCTTTCCTGTGGGCACGGTGAGCGAAGACGTGCACAAACTGCTCAAGGTTACGGAGGAGAGCCTCTACGTGGGCATTGAACAGGCCAGGGCCGGCAACGACGTCTACAGTATCGGCGGGGCCGTGCAGGACTATGTGGAGGCCGCCGGCTTCAACGTGGTGCGCCGTTTTGTGGGGCACGGCGTGGGTTCGCGCATGCACGAAAAGCCCGAGGTGCCCAATTTTCGCCCCGGTATGAAGGGCCTGACCCTGCAGAACGGCATGGTCATCGCCATTGAGCCCATGGTGACCATGGGCACCTATGAAGTGGACATCCTGGACGACCAGTGGACGGCCGTGACCCGCGACGGCCAGTGGGCGGCCCATTTTGAACACAGTGTGGCCATCACTCCGGCCGGACCGCGCATCCTCAGCGTTTCGGACAAGGGGCTGAACCGGCACACCATTGTTTGATGGTTGACAGAATACCTAAAGCCGGATAAAGATTTCCGTTCCCGCTCCTTCTTCTTGGGGCGGCGGGTTGCCAGCGGCTGCGGCGGCCCGGGTTGTGCCGGCGGCTTTATCGGCCAACGCAATGGCTCGTATTTGGGAGATGTAAAATGAAAGTAAGACCTTCCGTCAAGAAAATATGCCCCAAGTGTAAGGTTATCCGGCGCAAGGGAGTGCTTCGAGTTATCTGCGAAAACCCCCGGCACAAGCAGCGCCAGGGCTAGGGCAGGAGACGTACAGTGGCGAGAATAGCAGGTGTTGATTTGCCGCGCGGCAAACGGGTGGACATTGCGCTCACCTATATCTATGGCATTGGCCGCACCACGGCCCTGAAAATTCTGGACACCACCGGCGTCAACTGGGAGCGGAACATTGACGACCTCTCCGCCGACGAGGTGAACGAAATTCGTAAAGAGCTGGAGCAGCACTACAAGGTGGAGGGCGACCTCCGCCGTGACATCTCCGGCAATATCAAGCGCCTTATGGACATCGGCTGCTACCGTGGCCTGCGTCATCGGCGCGGCCTGCCCTCCCGTGGGCAGCGTACCCACACCAACGCGCGCACCCGCAAGGGGCCGCGCCGTGGGGCCGTGGGCAAAAAGAAGTAAGTTTGGCGGTTGCGTCGGACGCAGTTTGTAAAGCGGACGCAGCGTAGAAGGCTGCCGTGAGGACGAACGGAATTTCCGCCGCCGCGCGGAGCATAATCTGAAAAGCTCCAGTCAGAGGGATTGCAGTATGGCCAGACCCAAGAAAGCGGTCAAAAAGAAGGAAAAGAAGAACGTGCCTGTGGGCATTGCCCACATTCAGGCCTCGTTCAACAATACCATCATCACGTTTACGGACACGCGCGGCAACGCCGTTTCGTGGGCCTCTTCGGGCCAGAGCGGCTTTAAGGGCTCGCGCAAATCTACGCCTTTTGCCGCCCAGGTGGCGGCCGAAACGGCGGCTCGCAAGGCGCAGGACAACGGCATGCGCACCGTGGGCATTTATGTGAAGGGGCCCGGCTCCGGTCGTGAGGCCGCCATGCGCGCCATTTCGTCCGTGGGCTTCAAGGTGGCCTTTATCCGTGACGTTACGCCCATTCCGCACAATGGCTGCCGGCCGCCCAAGCGCCGCCGCGTCTAGTCCGCCTTGGCGCGGACAGCGTAAAACCGCAAGAGGATCAGATTCATGGCCAAATATACCGAAGCCAAGTGCCGCATGTGCCGCCGCGAGGGCTGCAAGCTCTTTTTGAAGGGCGATCGTTGCTTTACCGACAAATGCGCCTATGACCGCCGCCCCTACGCCCCCGGCCAGCACGGCCGTGCGCGTAAGAAGGTGAGCGAATACGCGGTGCAGCTGCGGGAGAAGCAAAAGACCCGCCGCGCGTACGGCATGCTGGAACGTCAGTTCCACCTGTATTTTGAAAAAGCCGAAATGCAGAAGGGCGTTACCGGCACCAACCTGCTGGTTATGCTGGAGCGCCGTCTGGACAACGTGATTTACCGTCTGGGTTTTGCCAACTCGCGCAACCAGGCCCGTCAGCTGGTGCGTCACGGCATTTTCACGCTCAACGGCCGTAAGGTGAATATCCCTTCCCTGCAGGTGCGGGTGGGCGATACCATTGAGATTCCTGAAAAGAACCGTAAAATTCCCGTTCTGGCCGAAGCTCAGGAGGCCATTGCCCGCCGCGGCTGCCCGCCCTGGCTGGAAGCGGACGGCGCCGCCTTTAAGGGCTCGGTCAAGGCCTTGCCGCAGCGCGACGAAATTCAGTTCCCCGTCAACGAGCAGCTGATCGTCGAACTTTACTCGAAATAACCGGGGGTTCGCATGCTTATAAAACAGGGCGAACGCCTTATCAACGCGCGCAACTGGTCCGAGCTGGTCAAGCCGGAACAGATCGCGCGTGAAGAAGAAACCGCCAGCCCCACCCACGGCAAGTTCATCTGTGAACCGCTGGAGCGGGGCTACGGCACCACCATCGGCAACGCTTTGCGGCGAGTGCTGCTCTCCTCTCTGCAGGGGGCGGCCTTTGTGTCCGTCAAGATTGCCGGCGTGCAGCACGAGTTCACCACGATCCATGGGGTGTTGGAGGACGTCACCGACGTCATTCTGAACATCAAGCAGGTTCGCCTGCGCCTGGATACGGAGGAACCCCAGCGCCTGACTCTGCGGGCTTCTTCTCGCGGGCCGGTGCTGGCCGGGCAGATTGAGACCAATCAGCATGTGAGCGTGCTCAACCCCGACCTGCACATTGCCACTCTTACCGAGGACGTGGACCTGGAGATGGAGTTTGAGGTCCGCATGGGCAAGGGCTATGTGCCCGCCGACATGCATGAGGGCCTGGACGACGAGATCGGGCTGATCCGCCTGGACTCCAGCTTTTCTCCGGTGCGCAAGGTGGCCTATACGGTGGAGCAGGCCCGCGTGGGCCAGATGACCAACTACGACCGCCTGTTGTTGGAAGTATGGACCGACGGCTCCCTCACGCCCGAAGACGCCATTGCCTACAGCGCCAAGATCATTAAAGACCAGATTTCCGTGTTCATCAATTTTGATGAGCGGGTTTCCGGCGACATGCGCGACGGCAACGGCGACAGCGGTGAGCTCAATGAGCACTTGTTCAAAAGCATTGATGACCTGGAGCTTTCCGTGCGGGCGACCAACTGCCTGCGCAGCGCCAACATTGCCCTGGTGGGCGAACTGGTGCAGCGGACCGAGGCCGAAATGCTCAAGACCAAGAATTTCGGCCGCAAATCGCTGGACGAAATCAAGAGCGTGCTGCTGGATATGGGCCTCGACTTTGGCTTGAAGGTCGACAACTTCGACAAGAAATATCAGGACTGGAAAAGGAAGCAGCAAAATGAGGCATAGCAATTCCGGAAGGAAACTTTCGCGCACGCCTGCGCACCGCAAGGCCCTGTTGCACAATCTCGCCAAGGCGCTGCTGCTCCACGGCAAAATCCGCACCACGGAAATGAAGGCCAAGGAACTGCGCCGGGTGGTGGAGCCCCTGATTACCCTTGCTAAACGCAACGACCTGCACTCTCGTAGGCTGGCGTATCGGGCCCTTAACGATCATGCCCTGGTCAAGCGTCTGTTTGACGACATTGGGCCCCTGTTTGCCGGCGTGCCCGGCGGCTACACCCGTGTGATCAAACTGGCCATGCCGCGTAAGGGCGACAACGCCCCCATGGCCGTCATTGAGCTGACGCGCAGCCAGCAGGCCGCTCCCGTTAAGGAAGCTGCCCCCGCCAAGGAAGCCACGGCGCCCGAAGGCGACAAGTAACAACAAACCGCTACAGCAGCGGCCCTCAACGGCCGTAGCGCCGTCCAGATACAAAGCGCCCCCTGTGTTTGCAGGGGGCGCTTTGCGCTTGTGCAACGCCTTTTCAGCACCGGCAGGCCGCCATAGCGGCAAACTGTCTGCCTGGGCAAGCGGACTGGCTATCTTGCTGTCTTGCCCCTGCATTTTCCGCTATGATTGGGTTGCGGAATAAAGGTATGGTGGCAAATTTACGTTGAAACTGCTTTGGCAGCTGCATAAGAGACGCCCGGCATGCAGGTCAAGTGCAAGGATTGGCGTGGTTACGCGCCGGAACGGGCGTGCCGTTGCGAGAATACAGATTCTCACCAGCAAGCTGTTCTGAAGGATAGGGGGCCCTCTTTTTCTGCCGTCCACAGGGCGTCCCGGATGGACGCTTGTCAGGCCGCGGCCTGGGAAAATAGACGGCAGAGCAAAAGAGGGCCCCCGCAAGGCCTTTTACTGTTTTTCTTCCGCCTTGGCGGCTGCCGGAGCGGGTTTGGTTTTCTTTGTCCTGGGGGTGCCGGAACGGTGGACCACAAATTTGCTCACCGAAGGCTTGCGGTGGATGGGTTCCTGCAGCAAACACTTGGTAGGGCATTTTTCCACGCAGGCGGAGCAGTAGACGCAGAGAAAGGGATCGTAGTTCCACTTGCCGCCCTTGGCATCCACCACAATGGCCCCGGTGGGGCAGACTCTGGCGCAGGTGCTGCAGAAGATGCAGTGCTCCACGTCGTTGGTGATGACGCCGCGGTAGCTGGCGAAGGGCTCGCGCTCCTCCAGGGGATAGAGCCTGGTGGCCGGCTTGGCGGACAGATTGCGCAACACGTTGGGAAGCATATACATGGCGCTACCTCTCAGTGCAGGAAATGCACGGGTCGATGCTCAGCACGATCACCGGCACGTCGGGCAGTTTGCAGCCCGGCAGCATGTGCAGCAGGGCGGGGATGTTGGCAAAAGTGGGCGTGCGCACGCGCATGCGTTCCAGGTTTTTGGTGCCGTTGGCGCGGATGTAGTAGAACAGCTCACCGCGGGGCTGCTCCACACGGAAGACGGATTCGCCCTCCGGGTTGCCGGGCACCTTGACGGTGAGTTCGCTTTCGGGCAGCCGGTTCAGGGCTTCGCGGACGAGCTCAATGGCGTGCAGCACTTCGTAAAAGCGCACCTTGGCGCGGGCGTAGCAGTCGCCGTCCGGCTCCACCACGGGGATGAAGTTGAGATCCTTGTAGGCGGCATAGCCGTGCATGCGCTCATCAATTTCCCAGCCGCTGCCGCGCAGGGTGGGGCCGGCTGCGCCCAGCAGGCGGGCGTCCTCTTTGCTCAGATAGCCGATGCCGCGGGTGCGCTCCTGCACGGTATAGTCGTCCAGCATGGTGCGGGTCAGCTCGCGCATGCCGGTTTCCAGTTCGTCCAGGCGGCCCAGCATCCAGCGGATCTGGTCCGGGGTGAGGTCGCGGCGCACGCCGCCCACCACATTGACGGAGAGGATGACGCGGTTGCCGGCCGTGGCTTCACAGATGTCCATGACGTGTTCACGAATGCGCCAGAACTGCTGGAAGACGCTTTCAAAGCCAAAAGCATCGGCAAACAGGCCAAGCCAGAGCAGGTGCGAGTGCATGCGGTGCAGTTCTGACCAGACCACGCGCAGAAACTGGGCGCGTGGCGGGGCCGTGATGCCCATGAGGTCTTCAATGGCATTGCAATAGCAGTTGGCGTGGATGCAGGAGCAGATGCCGCAGATGCGCTCCACCACAAAGACCATCTGGTTGTAGTCCTTGACGCGGACCAGGCTTTCCAGCCCACGGTGCACAAAGCCGAGTTGGGGCACGGCCCCCACCACGGTTTCGTCCTCCACCACAAACTTGATGTGCAGCGGTTCGGGCAGCACAGGGTGCTGCGGCCCGAAGGGGATGACGGTGGTGCGGTTGCTCATGCCTGCTCTCCTTTGGGGGCCGCGTCCGCGGCGCCGGCCTTGGCCGCCGGGGCGCGCCGCACGGTGGTCATGGTGAAGTAAGGGGCGTGGCTGACTTCGCCTTCCAGGTACATGCCGCCCTGGTAGTCCAGGGGCAGGCCCGCAAAACGCACGCCGAACTGGTCCTGGGTTTCGTTTTCAATAAGCACGGCGCAGAAGTAGACGGGCGTGATGCTGGGGATGGGGGCATCCTTGTTTACGTCCATGCGCAAATGGACCATGCCCTTGGCGTCCTGCGGTTCCCACACGCACATATCGGCGTTGTTGCGCAGGTCGGTCATGGTCAGGTTTTCATCAAAGTGGTAAAACAGCCGCAGGGTGTTTTCGTCCACCACGGTCTGCGACATGGTCACAAAACGGTATTTTTTGTTGGCCAGCTGCTGCACTTCGCCCAGCAGCGTTTCCGGCGTAACTTCCTTGGCTTCAAAAAGCATGGCGCAATCCTTCGGGTCCTAGCCCGCGTTTTGCAGTGGCTGGTCGTCGGTTTTTGGGGCGGCCGCTTCCGTGGGCGGGGTATTGTCCTCATCGCCGGGCATGCGGGTGGGTTCCGGTTCCGGGCCCAGGCCCATCTTGGCTTGCAGCACGCCCAGGGCCTGCACCACGCCGTCGATGATAGCCTCGGGTTTGGGCGGGCAGCCGGGCACAAAGACATCCACAGGGATGATGGTGTGCGCGCCGTTGAGTACATTATAGGTGTCTTTGAACACGCCGCCCGAAAGGTTGCACGCGCCGATGGAAACCACGGCCTTGGGTTCGGGCATCTGTTCATAGATCTGCTGGAGCACATGGCGGTTGCGGTGGTTCACCGTGCCGGTGACCAGCAGCACGTCCGCGTGCTTGGGGTTGCCCGTGTTGACCACGCCAAAGCGCTCCACATCGTAGAGGGGCGTGAGACAGGCCAGCACCTCAATGTCACAGCCGTTGCAGGAACCGCAGTCAAAGTGCACGATCCACGGAGACTTGAGCCGGCTCCGCTTGATCATTTTATCGACAAATCCCATTTTCCCGCCTCCTTACGCAACGTACAGCCACAAAAGGTTTACCAGGGCCAGCCCCATGCCGAGCAGCAGGGACTTTTTCTGCACCATCCACTGCCAGGTAAGCCGGGCCGTGATGTTGTCGATGACGATTTCCGTAAACAGCGAAGCGGCCACCAGAATGGCCATACCCACCACGCTGGTGTGCCAGAACATGGCGCACAGGCCCAGGATAAGCACCAGGTCCAGCCAGTGGGCCACTTCAATAATGGCCAGGAAAGGACCGGAATATTCGGTCTGCACGCCGCGGACCAGTTCTTGATGGCCGTGATGGCTGGCCGCGATGTCAAAGGGCGATTTGCGTAGCTTAATGGTCAGGGCGTAGCCCAGGGCCAGGAAAAGCAGGGGCATTTTGAGCAGCAGGGGTTCCTTCAAGCTGAACACGTCCGCCAGAGAGAAGGAGCCCGTGCACATGGCAAAACCCACAAAGACCAGAATAAGGATGGGCTCGTAGGCCAGCATGAGCAGCAGTTCACGTTGGGCGCCCACATTGCTGTAGGGGGAGGGCACGCAGATGGCGCCTACCACCTGAAACACCGCGCCCACCGAAAGTACAAAGAAAAGCAGCAGCAAGTCGCCGCCCATGAAGAAGATGAACAGGGCCAGAGCCGAAGAAATGAGCGTGATGTAGGCGCAGAAGACCAGCCAGGCGTTAGTTACTTTGGCTTCTTTGCCCGCCAGTTTGAGGATGTCGTAGAAAGGCTGCAACAGGGGCGGCCCCACGCGCGACTGCATGCGCGCCGTGAGGCGTCTGTCCACACCGTTAAGCAATCCGCCCGCCAGGGGCGACAAGAGCAGGCCGCCGAGAGCGCCGAGGATAGAGAGCATCAGAGCAGACCTCCTATGAGAACGATCAGGAATGCCGTGGAAATGATGTCTATGCCTCTGGTGATGGTGCCTTCGCCAAAGTACTGGGCCAGGTAGAAGTTGGCCACACGGGCTGGTTCAAAGACGTTCATGGGGCCTTTGAAGCCCACCTGGCCGTCCTTTACCTGGGTCAGACCGGAGAAGTAGGGTTCGGCATGGGCCTTGCCCGGCACCTTGCGGGCCGCGCGCCAGGCCAGCCAGACGCCCACGGCCAGCAGGATGAAAAGAATGTACATCCAGCCGAAGCCCCCCGCGCCTGTAAGGGACGCGCCGGGGATGAAGCCTTCGCTGTGCAGGTTGAAGCGGGCGTAAACGCCGACCACGGAGGGCTCCACAAAGGTCTTGAGCACCAGCGGCGCAATGAAGGAAAAGATCAGCGCCAGACCGCAGAGCGACCGCAGGGCAAACATGATGGACGGGCGGGTGTCGCCGTGCCGCGGATGCTCGTGCAAGTTGGACGAAGACACGATGACGCCGGCCCAGCGCGCCCAGAACAGCACGGTGAAGGCCGAGCCCAGGGCCACGAAAAAGACGATGGGCGTCATGGCCTGGGTGGCGCGGGCGATAGCTTCAATGGCCATCCACTTGCCGATGAGCATGCCAAAGGGCGGCAGCATCATGGTGAAGATGCCGATGACCGTGATGACGGCCGTGCGCGGCATTTTGCCGTACAGGCCGCGCATGTCTTCAATATCGCGAGAGCCGATGCGCTGTTCGATGGTGCCCACGCACATGAAGAGCAGGCCCTTGGAAACGGAGTGGTAGATGATGATGGTGGTGGCCGCCATCATGGAGGCTGCCGTATTAATGCCCACGCAGGCGATGATCAGGCCCAGGTTGGCGATGGTGGAGTAGGCCAGAATTTTTTTGGCGTTGCTCTGGCTTACGGCCAGGATGCAGGTGGCCACAAAGGTGAAAGCGCCGAACAGGGCCACGATGGTGGACATGGTGGTGTCGGCAAAGGCCGGGGCCATGCGCAGCAGCAAATAGGTGCCGGCCTTGACCATAGTGGCCGAGTGCAGCAGGGCGGAAACGGGCGTGGGTGCCACCATGGCCCCGCACAGCCAGCTTTCAAAAGGCACCTGGGCGGATTTGGTAAAGGCCGCCACGCAGAAGAAGGCAAAAGGCAGCAGCATGGCCGTGCTCTTCACATCCATGCCGGTCATCTTCTGCAGCACCAGTTCGGTGGAAAGGGTGCCCAGACTTTTCTGGATAAACAGCATGGCCGAAACAAAGGCCAGGCCGCCCAGCACGTTCATCCACAGGGCGCGGTAGGCGTTGGCCTTGGCTTCTTCGGTCTGGTCGTGCCCGATGAGCAGGAAGGAGCACAACGTGGTCACTTCCCAGAAGAAAAACATCCAGGAAAGATTGTTGCACAGCACCAGGCCGTTCATGGCCCCCAGGAAGCAGAAAATAATGGCAAAAAAGCGCGGCTTGCGGGAAACGCGCAAATGCAGGTGCTCTTCGTGCACATCCATGTAGCCCAGACCATAAATGGTGATAAGCCCGCCCACCACGGAAATAATGATAACCATGATGAGAGAAAGCCCATCGGGGGCAAAGGCTACTGCGGGGGCGTCCCCTTCGGCCAGCACAAATTTGAGGTAGAGCAGGCCGACCAGCTGCAATACGGTCATGCCCATGACCAGTCTGCTGCCCAGCTTCCAGCCGATGCCCAGAATGTAGAGCAGCAGCAGGAGGTCCAGGACGCTGAAAAGCGTGTCCAGCGGCATGCCAAAGAAGGTTTCGGCTTCCAGCCGGAAGGCCCCGTTGGCCCCCAGGAAGACCGCAGAAAGCGCCATGACCGCCACGGCGGTGGGCACCAACAGTTTGCGACACCCGTCGCTTTGTGTGAAATAAAGCGCAATGGCCACAATAAAGGGCAGCACAACGCAACAAAAAACAAGTAAGCTCATGATAGTTGCCCCATTACCCTAGTAGTTGTGAAAACATTCACCAAATCCAGACCTTCTCACAACCTGCAACAAAGACCTCCTTCAAAAAAATTGGTGCATATGAGTAATAATTCCAGTATCGCAACTGTTGTATTACGTCAATGGGCAAGAAAAAATTCACAGATTGATTGCTTGATGAATATCGTTGTAGTTTACTTGTAATAAATTTACAAAAAACGTGTTACTAGAGCAGTTAGCGAATGAAATGAGCTAACTGCTCTGCAAGGATTTTCTTGAAAATCCTTGCCACGAAATGCGAGAAGGCAGGCTTTTGCCTGCAGTAAGCGAGCATTTCAAGTGTTAAATGCTCTAGTAGGCAGGCAGAACAGCCATACTGGGGGTGGTCTGTGCGTCCTGAGGTTTTGTAAGAATCCTACCTCCTGAGTATGCGTTTCTGGGGCGGCGCATAAAAAACGCCCCGGCTCTTGCCGGGGCGTTTTTTTGCGGGGCAGATGTCAGATTGGCGCGAGCGGCCGGGCGGGCCGTTAACGCCGCGGGCGCAAAGAAGGGCGGTTTTGTTCAGAGTGGGGCAAGTTCTCGTTGCCGGACCTTGCCGCCCGTTTTCCGGATTCCTCCGGTCAGCCCGCAGCGGGCGGCGCTGTCGTCAGTTGGCCACGATGTTGACCAGCTTGCCCGGCACTACCACCACCTTGCGCACGGTAAGCCCGGCTGTGTGGCGTTGTACGTTGGGGTCCGCCAAGGCGGCCTGCTCCAGCGCGACCTTGTCCGCTTCCGCCGGCACCTGCACGGTGCCGCGCAGTTTGCCGTTGACCTGCAGGGCCACGGTAAGCATGTCCTGCGCGGTGGCTGCGGCCTCCCAGCGGGGCCAGGCCTCGCCGGACAGGGTGTCGACGTGGCCCAGGCGCTCCCACAGTTCTTCGCAGACGTGGGGGGTAATGGGCGCGAGCAGGGTCAGCACCGTGGCCATGGCAGAGGAGAACACGCGGCGTTCGCTCTCGCTGTTGCCCATTTTTTCCCGGGCCAGGTACATGGCGTTGACCAGCTCCATGACGGCGGCAATGGCCGTATTGCACTGGAAGCGTTCGCCCATGTCCTCCCCGGCCTTTTTGACCGTCAGGTGTTCGCGGCGGCGCAGGTCGCGGGCTTCGACCGTTTGGGCGTCCGCGTCCGTGGCCTGGCAGGCCTTGAGGGGCAGGAGCCGTTCCCGTTCTTCCATAAACAGCCGCCAGACGCGGCCGATGAAGCGCGAGGCTCCTTCGATGCCTGAATCGGACCAGTCAAAGTCCCGTTCCGCCGGGGCGGCGAAGAGGCAGAACAGCCGCACCGTGTCTGCCCCGTATTTGGCGATCATCTCTGCAGGGGCCACCACATTGCCCTTGGATTTTGACATTTTGCCGCCGTCCTTCAGCACCATGCCCTGGGTGAGCAGGTTGGCGAAGGGCTCGTCCAGCCCGGCGGGGAAAAAGCCCAGGTCGCGCAGTGCCTTAGTGAAAAAGCGGGAATAGAGCAGGTGCAGGATGGCGTGTTCCACACCGCCGATGTACTGGTCCACGGGCAGCCAGTAGCTGAGGGCGGCGGGGTCAAAGGGGGCCTGGGTATTGCGGGCGCTGGTGTAGCGGGCGAAATACCAGGAAGACTCCACAAAGGTGTCCAGAGTGTCGGTTTCGCGCCGGGCCGGGCCTCCGCAACGCGGGCAGACGCATTGGGCAAAAGCCGGGGTCTCCGGCAGGGGGGAACGGCCGTCCTCGCGGATTTTGACGTCCATGGGCAGGAGCACGGGCAGGTTTTCTTCCTTTTCCGGCACCACGCCGCATTTTTCGCAGTAGATCACGGGGATGGGTGCGCCCCAGTAGCGCTGGCGCGAGATGTTCCAGTCCCGCAGGCGAAACTGGGTGGTGGCGCGGCCTTTGCCTTCTTTTTCCAAGGCTGCGGCCACGGCGGCCTTGCCTTCCACATTGGGCAGGCCGTCAAAGGGGCCGGAGCCCACCATGACGCCCTCGGCGGTAAAGGCCTCCGCAAGCTCTTCGGCCCGCAGTTCCTCCCCCTTGGGGCAGATGACCACCTTGACGGGCAAGCCGTACTTGCGGGCAAACTCAAAGTCGCGCTGGTCGTGGGCGGGCACGCCCATGACCGCGCCGGTGCCGTAGTCCGCCAGCACAAAGTTGCCCAGCCACAGGGGCACGCGCTGCCCTGTGAAGGGGTGCAGGGCGTAGGCTCCGGTAAAGATACCTTCTTTTTCCAAATTTTCGGACTGCCGGTCCAGGCGGTCCATATTGCGGATGCGCTCCACAAAGGCGCGTACCTGGTCGGCCTGCGGCTGCCCGGCAATGAGTTGTTCCACCAGGGGGTGTTCCGGCGCAAGCGTCATGAAGGTGACGCCGAAGAGCGTGTCCGGACGGGTGGTGAAAACGTCCAGGCTCTGCGCGCCCTCCACGGGTTTTTCCAGGGCAAAGGTGACGGCCGCGCCCGTGGATTTGCCGATCCAGTTGCGCTGCATGGCCAGCACGCGTTCGGGCCAGCCGCCCTCCAGCTTCTGCAGGTCTTCCAGCAGTTCGTCGCCGTAAGCCGTGATTTTAAGGAACCATTGGGTCAGGTCTTTCTGGATCACGCGGCTGTCACAGCGCCAGCACAGGCCGTCAATGACCTGCTCGTTGGCCAGTACCGTATGGCAGGAGGGGCACCAGTTCTGCGCGGCCTTCTTGCGGTAGACCAGACCTTTTTCCAGCAGGCGCAGAAAGAACATCTGTTCCCAGCGGTAGTATTCCGGCCGGCAGGTGGCGACTTCTCTCGACCAGTCGTAGGAATAGCCCAGGCGTTGGAGCTGGGCGCGCATGTTGGCGATGTTGTCGTAAGTCCAGCGGGCGGGATGGGTGTGGTGTTTGATGGCCGCGTTTTCCGCCGGCAGGCCAAAGGCGTCCCAGCCCATGGGGTGCAGCACGTTGTAGCCCAGCATGCGCCTGGTGCGCGCCACCACGTCGCCAATGGCGTAGTTGCGCACATGGCCCATGTGGATGTTGCCCGAAGGGTAGGGAAACATCTCCAGCACATAGTACTTGGGCTTGTCGCTCTTGTCGCTGCAGGCAAAGGCGTTTTCCGCCTGCCAGCGGGCCTGCCATTTTTCTTCAATAGCTTGCGGATTGTAGCGTTCGTGCGTCATGGCGTACCAGGAGGTTAGGCGGACGGGACGGGCGCAGGGTTTTCCCCGGAGGGGGATTCCAGGGCCTTGGCTACGGCGTCCAGAATGCCGTTGATAAAGTTTTTGGCCGTGTCCGCGCCGTATTCCCGGCTCAGTTCCAGGGCCTCGTTAATGGCTACCCGGGGCGGCACGTCGGGTCGGCAGAGCAGCTCGTAGACGGCCAGCCGCAGCAGGGTCAGCTCTACCCGGCCCATGCGGTCCAGCCGCCAGTTGCGGGCGTGGCGGGCAATGAGCTGATCCAGGCGTTCGCGTTCCCGCCAGACGCCTTCCACCAGTTCCCAGGCAAAGCCCACCGGCATATCGCCCGGCTCCCTGGCGGGGTCGGGCGTGGCGGCGGGCGTGCGCAAAAACTGACTGCGCAGGTCCGTCATGCTGGTGGCCGAGGTAAAAGAAAGGCCGTAGAGCACTTGAAAGGCCTGGGCCCGCTCGCCGTGACGGGTGGCGTTTTTTCCTTTGGCCATGGGTTAGAGCTGCTCCAGCACGCGGACGGTTTCCAGCATGGCGGCGGCGGCTTCGGCCCCTTTATTGCCAGCTTTGGCCCCGGCGCGTTCAATGGCCTGTTCAATGTTGTCGCAGGTCAGCAGACCGAAGCCGATGGGCGTGCCCGCGTGCAGCATGGCCTGGGCAATGCCCTTGGTGGCCTCGGCGCAGACATAGTCAAAGTGCGGCGTACCGCCGCGGATGACCGCGCCCAGGGCCAGCACGCCGTCAAAACGGCCGCTCTGGGCCAGCTTTTGGCAGACCAGAGGCATCTCGAAAGCGCCGGGCACGCGCACCAGGGTGATGTCGTCCTGGCTTGCGCCGTGGCGTTCCAGATAGTCCAGCGCGCCGCTGATCAGCCTGTCCACGATAAAATCGTTGAAACGCGCGGCCACCATGGCCACTTTAAGGCCCTTGGCGTCCAACTGGCCGGCGATGGTTTGTACGGTCATGTTCACTCCCAGGAAGGTATATTCCTCAAGGCCGTTGTTCACGACAAAGCGCCCCGGCCCAAAGCCGGAACGCGCCATAATCAGATAAAACCGTTGCGCAGCAGCAGCTCACGGGTCACGCCCGCGCCGCCGGCCGCGTCCTGCGCGCCGGGGTCTTCAGCCGCCGTTTGCGCGCCCGGCGGCGTGCTGCTTGCCGCGCGCGCGTCCAGTACGCGCCGCACATATTTGCCGATAAGGTCCGTTTCCAGATTCACCGACACGCCGGGCCGCCAGCGGCGCATGCCCGTGCGTTGCCTGGTGTCGGGAATGACGTTGACCTCAAGAAAATCCGGACCGCAATCATTGACTGTTAAGCTGATGCCGTCAAGAGTCACCGACCCTTTGGGGAGGATTTCCGGCGCGAACTCCGGAGGAAAGCGCAGCCGACAGCGCAAGGACTGCCCCACGGCCCGCACTTCCTGCACCGTGGCAATGCCGTCCACATGGCCGCTTACCAGATGCCCGCCCAGACGGTCGCCCAGGGCCAGGGCGCGCTCCAGATTGACGCGGTCGCCAGGCCGCAGCGCGCCCAGGGTAGTCCGGGCCAGGGTCTCCGCCGAAGCGTAGGCTGTAAAGTCCGCGTCCCCAAAGGTTTCCACTGAAAGGCAGGCGCCGTTGACGGCAATAGATTCGCCCGCTACAAGCCCGGAAAGAGCAAACAGCGGGCGCAGACGCAGGCGGCACTCCGCGCCTGAACGACGCAGGTCCGCGACCTCGCCCTCGCCTTGCACCAGACCCGTGAACATATTTGTACCCTTGGGATGGTTTTAGTTGTGTTTTTTGTGGGGCGAAGGGAACTTTTGTGATCAAAAGTTCCCTTCGCCCCACGCCCTCTATCTTTCAAAAACCTTTTTTGCGTAAGCGTGTGCGCGGTGAGCCCACCGGCATAGGGAGGCGGCACGTGCGCTCAGGCGAGCAGCGTGTCCAGGGGATGCAGCCGGATGTGCACGTCCCCGCCGCAAATGTCCGTGCGGCTTACACGCAGGCGCAGGGCCTCGTCCAGGCTCAGGGGCGCACGGCCGGAAAACAGCGGATGGGCGTCCGCGTCGCCTAGAATTATAGGGGCCAGGTGCAGGCGAAAGTCGTCCACCATGCCGGCTTCCAGCAGGCTCAGCGCCAGCTTGCCGCCCCCTTCGCAGAGTACGTAGGGGCAGTGCAGTTCTTGCCACAAAAGTTGCAGCAGGCCGACAAAGTCCGGGCCGCCTCCGCGCGCGCGCGGGCCCAGGGCCAGCACGCGCACGCCCATTTCGCGCAGGGCTTTGGCCGTGGTGGAGGCCGCCGCCGCTGGCGAGGCCATAAAAATGGTCTGCTCCGGCCTGTGCCTGAGCAAATGAAAATCCGCGTCGGGCTGCGGCAGGCGCGAGGTCAGCACGCAGGCCAAGGGTTGTGGGGCCGTTGCCCCGGCCTCGTGTACCGTCAGGCGCGGGTCGTCCGCCCTGAAGGTGCCGCCGCCGATAAGCACAGCTCCACCGCACAGGCCAATGCCTGCGCGCAGGCGCTGCACTTCCTGCCGAGAAGGCTCGGAGCTGATCCACTGGGATTGCCCCTTGCGCGTGGCGATGCGTCCGTCCAGCGTGGCGGCCATCTTGAGGATGACGTAAGGCCGGTTTTGGGTCTGCCAGACCAGAAAATCCGCCACCAGGTCGCGGCACTCCTGCGCGCACACGCCCTCCACCACCTCCAGCCCGGCTTCGCGTAACTGACACGCACCGCCGCAGGCCACGGGGTTGGGGTCGGCCAGACCCACCACCAGCTTTTTGATGCCGGCCTCGCGCACGGCCGCGGTGCAGGGTGGGGTTTTGCCCTGATGGCAGCAAGGCTCCAGGGTGACCACCAGGGTGCAGTCTGCCGGGTCCACCCCGTGCGCGCGGGCGTCCTTGATACAGGCGACCTCGGCGTGGTCTTCCCCGGCGGCATGGTGCCAGCCGCGCGCCGCCACGTGTCCGTCGCGCACCAGTACGGCCCCCACCGTGGGATTGGGACAGGTCTTCCAACGACCCCGCTCGGCAAGGGCTATGGCCTCGCGCATAAAGGGAGCGTAATCCAGTTCAGACATGGGAGCCTTCTCCGGTTTGAGCGCTGACCACGGGGGGGACGAAGGGCAGCTGTTCCACAAGAACCCCGGCTTCACGCAGCATTTGCGTGGCCAGTTCGTCTGGATAGTCCTCTGCATAGAGGATATGGCGAACGCCGCAGTTGATAAGCATTTTGCTGCAGAGCACGCAGGGATGGGTGGTGCAGTAGAGCTCCGCGCCGCTGATATTGATGCCGTGCACCGCGGCCTGAATGATGACGTTTTGCTCCGCGTGCAGCCCCCGGCAGATTTCGTGCCGCTGGCCGGAAGGGATGCCCAGCTGTTCGCGCAGGCAGCCCACCTCCAGGCAGTGGGGCACCCCGGCCGGAGCGCCGTTGTAGCCCGTGGCCAGGATGCGTTTGTTCTTCACCAGCACCGCGCCCACCCGGCGGCGCAGGCACGTGGAGCGCCCGCTTACCAGGTAGGTGATGTTCATGAAGTATTCGGGCCAAGGCATGCGTTGCATAGGACCACCTGAAATAGTTGCGGCCGGGGACAAGCCCGGCCAGACTGCCGCCGCGTGCGCTGCCTTGAGCGCGGTCCGGCTTACGCCCAAACGTAAGCCGGACCGCCATAAACGGCTTACCAGGCAAACAGCGGGAACTGCCGGGCGAACTCCTCCACCTTTTTACGGATGTTTTCCAGCGCGGCGGGTTCGTTGCGTTTTTCCAGGGCTTCCACAATAAAGCTGCCCACCAGGCGCATATCGTCTTCTTTCATGCCGCGCGTGGTCAGGGCCGCAGAGCCCAGGCGGACGCCCGAAGTAACAAAGGGCGAACGGGTTTCAAAAGGCACGGTGTTTTTGTTTACCGTAATGCCCGCCTTGTCCAGGGCCTGTTCGGCGTCCTTGCCCGTAATGTCCTTGCTGGTCAGGTCCACCAGCATTAAGTGGTTGTCCGTGCCGCCGGAAACCAGGTCGTAGCCCGCCTTCATGAGGCAGGCGGCCAGGGTGGCGGCGTTCTGCACCACCTGCAGCTGGTATTTTTTGAAGGCAGGACGCAGGGCCTCGCCAAAGGCCACGGCTTTGGCCGCGATGACGTGCATGAGCGGCCCGCCCTGAATGCCGGGGAAAATCTGGCTGTTGAGGGTTTTGGCCATGCTTTCGCCGGAAAGGATCATGCCGCCGCGCGGACCGCGCAATGTCTTGTGCGTGGTGGTGGTGGTGATGTGGGCGTAGGGCAGGGGGCTCTGGTGCAGGCCTGCGGCCACCAGCCCGGCAATGTGGGCCATGTCCACCACCAGGGTGGCGCCCACTTCGTCAGCAATCTGCCGAAAACGCGCAAAATCAATGGCGCGGGGGTAGGCGCTGGCGCCCGCCACAATGGCCTGAGGTTTGTGTTCACGGGCCAGGGTGGCCACCTGATCGTAGTCAATGCGGCCTGTTTCGCGCTCCACGCCGTAAGAAACCACGTGGAAGAGGCGGCCGGAGAAGTTCACCGGGCTGCCGTGGGTCAGGTGCCCGCCGTGCGAAAGGTTCATGCCCAAAATGGTATCGCCGGGCTTCATGAAGGCCAGATAGGCGGCCATGTTGGCCTGTGAGCCGGAATGAGGCTGCACGTTGACATACTGGCAGTCAAAAAGCTGCTTGGCGCGGTCCTGGGCCAAGGTCTCGGCTATATCCACGTATTCGCAGCCGCCGTAATAGCGCTTGCCGGGGTAGCCTTCGGCGTACTTGTGGGTCAGCACGCTGCCCTGGGCCTCGCGCACTGCCGGCGAAACGAAGTTTTCCGAGGCGATGAGTTCCAGTTTGCTGACCTGACGGTTGGATTCCAGAATGATGGCCTGGGCCAGTTCCGGGTCTTGGAGCAGGATTTCGTCCATGAGCGCTTCCTTATGGTTGGCGGGGGCGGACCATGCCCCCCCCGGCCGCGGGGCAAAGGGCGTGGGGCCCTAGGCTTCCCACTTTTTAAAAATGACGCTGGCGTTGGTGCCGCCGAAGCCGAAAGAGTTGCACATGGCGTAGCTGCAGGCCTGGTGCACCGTGCCGTTCGCCAGGTAGTCCAGATCGCATTCCGGATCGGGATTTTCCAGGTTGATGGTGCCAGGCAGCATGCCGTCGCGCAGGGCCAGGGCCGTGAATACGGATTCGATGCCGCCGGCTGCGCCCAGCAAATGGCCGGTCATGGATTTGGTGGCGGAAATTTTGAGCTTGGGCGCATGCGCGCCAAAGACCAGTTTAATGGCGCGGGTTTCGGTCTTGTCGTTGAGCATGGTGGAGGTGGCGTGGGCGTTGATGTGCTCCACGGCCTCTGGCTGGATGCCCGCATCCTTGAGGGCGTTTTGCATGGCGCGGGCCATGCCTACGCCGTCCTCACAGGGAGCGGTCATATGGTAGGCGTCGCCCGTGGCGCCGTAGCCCACCATTTCAGCGTAGATTTTGGCGCCGCGCGCCTGGGCCGATTCCAGCGATTCCAGCAGCAGCAGGCCGGCGCCCTCGCCGATGACAAAGCCGTCGCGCTTGGCGTCAAAGGGGCGGGAGGCGCGGGTGGGCTCGTCGTTAAACTGGGTGGAAAGCGCCTTGAGCGCCGTAAAGCCCGCCACGCCCAGGGGCGTGACCGTGGCCTCCACGCCGCCGGAAATAACCGCAGTGACCCGCCCCAGGCGGATGTTGTCAAAAGCCGTGCCCAGAGCGTGGATGGCGGAGGCGCAGGCCGTGGTGGTGACGATGTTGGGGCCTTTGGCGCCGGTAAAAATGGAAATCTGCCCCGGACCCATATTGGAAATGAGCATGGGGATCATGAAGGGCGAGATTTTGTTGGGACCGGACTGCAGCAGCTTGGCGTGGTAGGTCTCCAGGGTGTGCAGACCGCCCAGACCGATGCCGAGGATGACGCCCGTATCGTAGGCGTTAGCGTCGGTTACGGTAAAGTCCGCGTCTTTGAGGAGCATCTGGGCCGAAGTCACGGCAAACTGGGTGAAGCGGTCCATGCGGCGGGCCTGCTTCATGGGGATGTGGTCTTCGGGCACAAAATTTTTCACTTCGCCGGCAATGCGGGCATCGTAGGCCGAAGCGTCAAAAAGGGTGATGGGCGCAATGCCCGACTCGCCGGCGAGCAGCTTTTTCCAGGTGCTTTCCATATCATTGGCGAGGGGCGTAACGCCGCCAATGCCGGTGATCACTACGCGGGGACGGGTCATGCATGCTCCTTTGAAGGCGGGGGGACGCGGCGTCCCCCCACTGCGGCTGTCATGGGAATTCAAAGCGTCCTTCGTCCGCAGCGGCGGACGCCTCACGGTCGCGGCAACAGCGCGGTTTCGTTGGGCGTTTGTGCCGCCGCGCCGTTTTTGCGACGGGTGGGCACGGCGCGCCCGTGCGGCAAAGCCCGGCGACAGGCTGCGGGCCGGAAAGCCGGAAGCCCCTCCGGCGTTGGCGCGCCGGTACTATTGCTTGTTTTCGATGTAGCTGATGGCGTCTTGCACTTTCAGGATCTTCTGGGCGTCGTCGTCGGCAATTTCAATGTCGAACTCTTCTTCCATAGCCATGATCAGCTCGGTCAGGTCCAGAGAATCGGCGCCCAGGTCCTCCACAAAGGAGGCTTCGGGCTTCACTTCTTCGGCGCTCACGCCCAGTTGATCCACAATGATCTTTTTTACCTTTTCAGAAACATCAGACATGGTATCCTCCAGCAATAAAGTAATGGTCTCTCTGTTGGCCCGGCGTCGGGGCCGGGCGGGGTCTTTGTGGCGCGGGCGCGGTCAGCAGTACATGCCGCCGTTGACGCCCAGCACCTGTCCGGTGATGTAGGCGGCCTTGTCCGAGGCCAGAAAGGCCACGGCTTCGGCCACGTCTTCGGCCCGGCCCATGCGCCGCAGGGGTATGGCCGCCACATAATCCGCGCGCACTTCATCGGTAAGGGCTGCGGTCATGTCCGTTTCAATAAAGCCGGGGGCCACGGCATTGACCGTGATCTGCCTGGCGGCCAGCTCTTTGGCGCAAGATTTGGTGAGTCCCAGCAGGGCTGCCTTGGCCGCGGCGTAGTTGACCTGCCCGACGTTGCCCATCTGCCCCACCACGGAAGAAATATTGACGATCCGGCCGTAGCGGGCCCGGCTCATGATCTTGGCCGCCTCGCGCGAGCACAAAAAGGCTCCGCGCAGGTTGACGGTGAGCACGCGGTCAAAGTCCTCGTCCTTCATGCGCAGTAAGAGAACATCCCTGGTGATGCCCGCGTTGTTGACCAGCACGGCCAGGTTGACCTGGTCCTTGATCTCGGCGGCAAAAAAGTCGGCCACGGCGGCCCCGTCGCTCACGTCCAGGCCAAAAGCCCTGGCCTGGCCGCCCTGGGAGCGGATTTCCTCTACGGTTTTTTCCGCCTCTTCCGGGCGGCTGACGTAGGTAAGGTAAACCTGAAAGCCCTCCCGTGCCAGGGTGCGGGCAATGGCCCGGCCGATGCCGCGTGATCCGCCGGTTACCAAGGCCGTCGGCGCGTCTTGGGTGGAAGGGCACTGCACGGTTGTCATATTGCCTGCCTTTAGTCTGCGGCGTGCGGCACGCCAGTTGGAGCGAAAAGCGCGGAAAAGCCGTCAGGGCCGGCCGCGCGGCAGGGGCGAAGCATCGCCGTTTTTCTGGGCGTGTCCTGCGCGCCCGGCGTGCCCCCTGCGTGGAGAAACGCCCGTAAAAAATGTTGTTGCACGCGCGGTGCGCCGCGTGCGCCCCGGCCCCGTGTGCGGCCGGAGAAAAATCGGCTTAAAAGCGCAGCAGGGCCGCGCCCCAGGTAAGCCCTGCGCCGAAAGCCGTAGCCAGTACCCGGCAGCCCGGCCTGATGCGCCCCTGCGCGTGCGCTTCGGCAATGGCCAGGGGAATGGAGGCCGAAGAGGTGTTGCCGTACTGGTCCACATTGACGAACACGCGCTCGCCCGTGATGCCCAGGCGGCCGCCCACGGCTTCTATAATGCGCAGGTTGGCCTGGTGGGGCACCAGCAGGTCCACATCCGCAGCCGTGAGGCCGTTTTTGGCCAGCACGTCTTCGCAGACCTGCACCATGCTGCGCACCGCATGCTTGTACGTTTCACGCCCTTGCATGCGGATGAAAAAATCTTCGCCCACGGGGTCGCCCAGGCCATAACGGCTGGAGGTGCCGCCGCCCACGACGATAAGGTCGCGCTGGCGGCCGTCGCTCAGGCAGAGCACGTCTTCCAGCCCGGCCAGCACATTGGCCGAACCCGCGCTGACCACGCAGGCCGTGGCCGCGTCGCCAAAGAGCACGCAGGTGGAACGGTCCGCCCAGTTGACCCGGCGGCTGAGGGCCTCGGCGCAGATAAACAGAATCTTGGCCTCGTGATCCTGGGCCAGCAGCGAACGGCAGAGGGAAAGGCCGTACAAAAAACCGGAACAGGCGGCACTGAAGTCAAAGGCCATGACCGGCCCTGTGTCCAATTGCCCGGCCACAATGCAGGCCACTGAAGGAGAGAGCACGTCCGGCGTGCAGGTAGCGGTGATGACGTGGGTGAGCTCGGCAGGCAGCAGCCCCGCATCGTCCAGCGCGCCGCGCGCCGCGCGCAGGGCCATGTCCGAAGCGTTGTCGGCCGCGTCCAGCCTGTGGCGGCGGCGGATGCCCGTCCGGGAAACGATCCATTCATCGTTGGTGTCCACCACGGCGGCCAGGTCGGCATTGGTCAGCACCGTGTCGGGAACGTAGGCGTGCAGGGCAAGCAGATGGCAAAAAGGCTTCATTGGGGGTACCGTGGGTTAGATGGCGCGGGAGAAGCGGGTAAGCTCCTCGTTGGCCAGGATGGTTTCGGCCAGGCGAAGATTGGTGCCTTTACGTATAAAGGTGCCGCTCATGCGCACGGCGTTGGTCATGGCCCGCGCGCTGGAGCGCCCGTGACAGACGATGGCCAGACCCTGCAGGCCCAAAAGCGGCGCGCCGCCGTATTCGGCGTAGTCCACCGTGCGCGCAAAGCGCCGGAAGGCCCCCCGGGCCAGCATGCCGCCCAGGGCCGGCAACAGGCCGGATGTGAAGACTTTTTTGAGCATGCGCACCAGCGAGGCGGCAAGCCCTTCGCTCATCTTGACCACCACATTGCCCACAAAACCGTCACAGACCACCACGTCCAGGTCGCCGGTAAAAATGTCCCGCCCTTCGGCGTTGCCCGCGAAGTTGAGGTTCTGAGCCATTTTCAGCAGCTCGTAGGCTTCCTTGACCTGGCTGTTGCCTTTGCCTTCTTCCTCGCCGATGCTCAAAAGGCTCACGCGCGGCGCTGCATAGCCCAGCAGGTCGCGGGCAAAAGCGTCGCCCATGAGGCCGAATTGAAAGAGGTGGTAGGGGCGGCAATCCACATTGGCGCCCACGTCCAGCACCACGACGGGGTCTTTTTCTGTGGGCAGCAGGGCCGCCAGGGCCGGACGTTCCACCCCGGCGAGCCGCCCCATGATGAACATGCCGCAGGCCACCGTGGCTCCGGAATGCCCGGCGCTGACCACGGCGTCGGCCGCGCCCTCCTTGACCAGGCGGCAGGCCACCTGGATGGAGGCGTTTTTTTTGCGCCGCAGGATGTCCGAGGGGCGTTCGTTCATGTGCACCACGTCATCGGCCTGCACGATGTCAAAATGCACGTTGACGAGGTCGAGCTTGTCCAGCTCGGCCTCCAGCTTGGGGGTATCTCCCACAAGCTGCACGTGCAGGTCGTACAGCCTGGCGGCCTCAATGGCCCCAGGCACCACCACGGAAGGGCCAAAATCTCCCCCCATGGCGTCCACGGCAATGACGGGGCGCTCGTTCATCACGCGTTGTCGTTGCCGGCAATCACCTTGCGCCCTTTGTATTCGCCGCAGTTAGGGCAAACGCTGTGGGGCAGGGTGGGTTCGCCGCAGGTGCAGTAGATGACGGCGGGCACGGCCACGCGGTCGTGAGAGCGGCGCATTCCTTTGCGGGAACGGGATTTTTTATTCTGCTGAACGGCCATGGCGGTCTCCTTTTCCGTATAGACGGAAGGCTTGGGCTGGCTGTGCAAAGGGGCGGGAAAGGCCCGCCCGCAAGACACAGCAGGTTACGCAAAAGTCGGGCGGATGTCTACTTGCCGCGCCGGACAAGCCCGCGCAGCACTGCCAGGCGGGGGTCGCCTTCTTCGGGCGGGCAGCCGCAGGGTCCGGCATTAAGGTTGGCCCCGCAGCGGGCGCACAGGCCCTTGCAGCCCTCTTGGCAGAGGGGCGTGGGCGGCAGGGCCAGCACAAATTCTTCCCAGCATACGGCGGCCAGGTCCAGCAGCAGCGCACCGCGCTCCCAGACCAGTCGCTCGCCCGCCGGCGTCGGTTCCTGCGCGGCGTGACGCCTGGGCGCTTCGGGTTCGGGCTCTTCCGGCAGGCTTTCAAAGTCTTCAAACCGCGCGGCCAGCGGGGTAATGGCGTCTTCCGCGCAGCGGCTGCAGGGCAGGGCCACTTCGCCCTCCAGGCTGCCGCGCACCAGCCAGCCGTCCTCTACGGGCGTTACGGAAACCGTGGCGCGCAAGGGTTTGCGCACCCGGCAATCCATATGGAACTCCTTGAGGGGTTCCAGCCAGATGGCGGGGTCATCCAGCACAAATTCTTTGCCCTCCGGGGGCAGATCGCCGAGTCCGATGCGGTAGTTTTGCATGCTGTCCTCTGAAAGTTGATTCCCATACGCCCTGGGGCAGGGGATGTCAAGCAGTCGCGCTCAAGCGCCACGGCCGCTGCACAGCAGCAGCAGGGCCAGCCCGGCAAAAACGGTTCCGGCTGCCCGGTGGATGAGCATCTGCCCGCGCGGCGAGCGGTTGAACCAGAGGGCCAGCCGTCCCCCCAGGGCGGCCACGGCGCAGAACACCACCACCGTGGCCAGCATGAACAGCCCGCCCAGTTGAAGCACCTGCAGGGCCACACTGCCCCGCGCCGGGTCGCAAAACTGGGGCAAAAAAGCCAGAAAAAACAGGGAAACCTTGGGGTTGGTCACGTTCAGCACAATGCCCCGGCGGTACAGAGCCAGATAGCCGGGAAAGGGCGGCTTTGCCTCCGGGGTCAGGGCCAGGGCCGCGCCCGCGCGAAAGGAAAGCCAGGCCAGGCGCAGCAGATAGAGCGCGCCCGCGGCCTTGAGCAGGGTAAAGGCCAGGGCCGAACTCTGGAACAGGGCGGCCACGCCCAAGGCCACGGCCGTGGTGTGCACGCAGAGGCCTGTGACCAGCCCGAAGGTGGTGGCTACGCCCGCGCCCGCGCCGTACACGGCGGACTGGGTGAGCACAAAGATGTTGTCCGGCCCCGGAGCCACGGCCAGCAGCAGGGCTGCGGCAAAAAAGGCCAAAGCGGTTTCGGGCGTCAGCACGGCAGCGTCCCCTTTTGCAGAAAAATCCGTTTTTGTGCGCGCGGCCGGGCCTTGACCGCCCGCTCCAGGCGCAGGGCCGTACCCTGGTCGGGGCAGGTGCGGTGTTCCAGCAGGCGTACGGGGCGGCGGCCCCGCGTGTAGCGCGCTCCGCCCGCGCACAGGCCGTTGTGCTGGTCCAGACGGCGGCGCAGGTCGCGGGTGACGCCGCAGTAGAGGGTGCCGTCGGCGCATTCCAGCAGGTAGACCTGCCACAGTAAGGATTTTTGCAGCATAATCATAGTAGAGGCGCGGGGAGGCCGCATCTGGCAAAGATGGCGCAGGCGGTCCCGCAAGTTCAATCAAAGCCGCCCGCCAGCCAGACGGTGATAAGGAACGAAACCGCCCAGTTGCCCAGTCGCCAGAGCCAGGGATTGGATACGCGGCCGGCGGCCAGGCGGCGCACTTCGCTCAGGGCTCCCAGTACAGCCCCTACGGTGTGAAAAAACACGAAGCCCAGGCCCGCCAGAAAGCCAAACTGCGCAAGACAGACCAGAAACAGCGTAAAGGTGATGCAGGGGGCCAGACAGGCATTGCCGTCCTCTCGGCCAAAGCTCCACAGTCGGGCAAAGCCGTCGCCGCGGTTGCCGTAGGTGGCGCGATAATAAAAATGTTCTTCCCGGCGGGAGCCCGCAGTCCCGTCGCGGCGGGCGTCCTCCCTTTCATGGCCTGCGTCCGCGTCCCCGTGCAGCACTTCGGCCTCCACCACCTTGGGGCCGTCCGTGACGGAGCTGCCGTTGCCCGCGGGCAGGGCTTTGCGGCCGGGGTTTGCGCCCGGCGTGCGGGGGGGCTGCTGGTCGGACTGGGGCATGACGTTCTCCTCAAAGCGGGTTCGGGAACCCGGCTGGCAATGTGGTCACTTGGTTGTGCCCTGCGCGGGCCGGGGCGTCAAGACAGGGTGCAGAAGACGGCCGGGGCCGGACCGGGTGATGGACCGGCCCCGGCCTCTCCATGACGGATGCGGCGCGGTCGTGCGGAACCCTTGCCAAGGGGCGGACGGCACACTATTCTTATGCACGGGCAGGGGCCATTCCGCCCCGCCATACTAAGGAGTTTTGTCATGAAACGATCCCTCCCGGCGCTTTTGGCGGCCTTGGTTCTGTCCTGCGGCCTTGCAGGGACGGCGGTGGCCGCGCCGGCCGCCACTGCGGCGCAGACTCTGGAAAAAGCCTGGACGGCCTATAACATAGGGCAATACAAGCAGGTTATCCAGATGGTGCAGCCCCTGGCCTCGGACGGCAACCCGCGGGCGCAGGTGCTGCTGGGCCGTTGCTATGAAAACGGCCTGGGCGTGAACCAGGACCTGAGCACCGCGGCCAAGTGGTTCCGCCTGGCGGCGGACCAAAACGACAGCGAAGCGCAGGTGCTGCTGGCCTATCAGTACGAACTGGGCGTGGGCCTGCCCCGCAACGAGGCCGCCGTGGCGGACCTTATGCGTCGCGCGGCCGACAGCGGCAATGCCGAAGCCCGTTTCAACCTGGCCCTCTACTACAGCCAGGGCAAGTACGGCTTCCCCAAAAATCCGGAAGAGAGCTTCCGCTGGGCCAAGCTGGCGGCGGACCAGGGCTTTGCCCAGGCTCAGCGCTATGTGGGGGCCTGCTACGAGTATGGCGTGGGCACAACGCAGGACGCGACCACAGCCGCCCAGTGGTACAGCAAGGCCGCTGCCCAGGGGCTGGAGCGCGAAGGCAATATCTTTGCCACCAAGCGCGAATACACCATGCCGTAACCCTGTCCGTTTTTGTACAGCCTGTCGCCCGGCAGGCGCGGTAGCCGCAACCCGGCTTCGCGTCTGCCGGGCATTTTTTGTTCTGCCGCGCTTGCTGCGGCAAGCGCATTTTGATAAGCCAATGAATAAAAATAACGAAATGCCTCGTCTGCACAGGACGCGATGGTTTTTTGGGGGTGTGTATGCTCTACGCGCACACGTTGGAAGGTCGCCCGCCCGACCAATGGCAGCCCCTGGCCGAGCATTTACAAAAGGTGGCGGCCGGGGCGTCGTCCAGGGCTGCCGTTTTCGGCGCGGCGGACTGGGGCCGGCAATGTGGTCTGTCACACGATGCGGGCAAGGCTCTGCCCGATTTTCAGCAGCGGCTTTTGGGCACGTTGCGCCGCCTGGTGGACCACAAGGGCCCCGGCGCGCGCTGGCTCTTGGAGCACGGCGAGGCGCCGGGCCTGTTGCTGGCCTACTGCGTGGCCGGACACCACGGCGGCCTGCCGGATTTTCACAACAGCGGCCGGGACGGGGCGGCCTCCTTGCGGCAGCTTTGCGCCCGGGCCGTACCTTTGCCGGAGGTCGCCACTCCGGATGCGGACCTTGTGCGCGTGCTGCAGCCGCCCTTTGCGCCCACGCCGTTTGGCCTGAGTTTTTTTACGCGGCTGCTGTTTTCCGCCCTGGTGGATGCGGACTATACGGATACTGAAGCCTTTACCCAACCGGCAAAGGCGGCGGAGCGGCAAAAAGGCGCGTCTGGCGCGCCGCCGCTGGAAGCCCTGGCCACCGCCCTGGACGCGCACTGCGCGGGCTTCAGCCCCACAGGGCGGGTCAACGTCCTGCGGGCCGCCGTGCTGGAAAGCTGCCGCAAGGGGGCGGCCCTTGCGCCCGGTCTGTTCAGCCTGACCGTGCCCACGGGCGGCGGCAAAACCCTTTCGTCCATGAGCTTTGCCCTGCGGCACGCCCTGGCCCACGGCCTGCGGCGGGTGGTCTACGTCATCCCCTACACTTCTATTATTGAACAGAACGCCAGGGTCTTTCGGGATATCTTTCCTGAAGGCGCGGTGATTGAGCACCACAGCAATTTTGACCCGCGCGTGCTTGCGCCCGGCGCGGACACGGACACGGTGGGCGAAAGCCCGGCCGCGCGCCGCCACCGCCTGGCCTGCGAAAACTGGGACGCGCCCGTGGTGGTGACCACCAACGTGCAGTTCTTTGAGTCCTTGTTTGCGGCTAAACCTTCGCGCTGCCGCAAGCTGCACAATCTGGCCCGTTCGGTCATTGTGCTGGACGAAGCGCAGATGTTGCCCACGGACTACCTCCTTCCCTGCCTGCGGGCCCTGGAAGAACTCGCCGCCCATTATGGCTGCAGCATTGTTTTTTGTACGGCCACCCAGCCGGCTCTGGCGTACGACCCCACGGAGTTCAAAAAGGGCCTGCGTGGCGCGGTGCGGGAGCTGGCCCCGGACCCCACCCGTCTGCAGCGCGATCTGGCCCGTACCCGTCTGGAACTGCTTGACGAGCCCCTTGGCCTGGAAAATCTGGCTGGCCGTCTGCGGCAGCAAGGGCAGGTTCTGTGCATCGTCAACACCCGGCAGCGGGCGGCGGAGCTGTTTCGTCTGCTGCAGGACCAGCCGGGCGCGCGCCATTTGAGCGCCCTCATGTGTCCGGCGCACCGCTCCCGCGTGCTGGAGGACATCCGTGGGCAGCTGCGGGAAGGCGCGCCCTGCCTGACCGTGTCCACGCAACTGGTAGAGGCCGGTGTGGACGTGTCCTTTCCCCGCGTTTTTCGCGAACTGGCCGGTCTGGATTCGCTGGTGCAGGCGGCCGGGCGCTGCAACCGCGAGGGCGAATGTGACGGCCTTGCGCCGGTCACCGTATTCACGCCGGAAGGCGGCGTGCCCAGGGCCTTCCGCTACGCGGCTGACAGCGCCCGCGAAGTCTTGCGCCATGTGGCGGATCCCTTCAGCCCTGAGGCGTTGCACCGTTATTTTCGCACAGTGTACTGGAAAAAAGAGGACAGCCTGGACAGCAAGGGCATTCTCGATCTGCTTTCCGACCCCAAAGGACAGTGGTTTTTCCGCAGTGCGGCGCAGGCCTTCCACTTCATTGAAAATGCCATGCTGCCCATTGTCATCCCCTACGACGCCACGGCGCGCGAGCTGCTGGCCGCCCTGCCGTTTGCGGAACATCCGCGCGGCATTTTACGGCAACTGCAACAGTACACGGTGCAGGTTTACGAGGGCCAGTTCCAGGCTCTGGATCTGCGCGGCGCGCTGGAACGGCCGGAAACGGAGCAGGGAGACGGGGCGGGCGGCTGCGCAGTGCTTGCGGATATGGATTTTTACGATGAGCGCCTGGGGCTGGTCTGCCAGGCCCCCACGGCGGAAGATTTTATTTTTTGATCCTGGCCTTTTTACCAAGGAGGTCTGCCCGTGTCTCAAGGTGTACGATTGCGGGTCTGGGGGGAGTATGCCTGCTTTACCCGCCCGGAAATGAAGGCGGAGCGTGTGAGCTACGACGTCATGACGCCCTCCGCCGCGCGCGGCGTGCTGGAGGCCGTGTATTGGAAGCCCAGCATTTGCTGGGTGGTGGACAAAATCCACGTCCTGCGGCCCATTGTTTTTGATAATGTGCGACGTAACGAGGTGGCCGACAAAATCCCTCCTGGCACGGTGAGTTCCGCCATGAAGGACGGGACCACGCCCCTGCGACTTTTTGTGGAGGACAGCCGTCAGCAGCGGGCCGCCCTGGTGCTGCGCCAGGTGGACTACGTCATTGAAGCCCATTTCAGCTATACTTCGACAGAAGACCGCAATGACGGCAAACATCTGGACATCTTTAACCGCAGGGCGGCCAAAGGCCAGTGCTTTCACCGGCCGTACCTGGGCTGCCGGGAGTTTGCCGCCTTTTTCGGTCCGGTGGAGGGGGATATTCCCACTTCTCCCCTGCAGGGCGAAGCGGATCTGGGCTGGATGCTTTATGACCTGGACTACACGGCGGACATGAGCCCGCGCTTTTTTCGCGCGCGGCTGCGCAACGGCGTGCTGGACTGCCGGGAAGGGAGGGAAAGCGCATGATTCTGCAAGCCCTCAACGACTATTACCAACGTCTGGCCGCCGACCCGGAAGCCGACATCTCGCCCTACGGCTTCGGTATGCAGGGCGTGCAGTTCTGTCTGGCGCTGCGGCCCGACGGCACCCTGGCCGGGCCGCCGGAAGACCTGCGCGACGCCAAGGGCAAGGCAAAGATACTCCGCGTGCCGGGGCCGGTGAAGCGGTCCGTCAACGTGTTGGCCAATTTCGCCTGGGACAATACGGGCTATGTGCTGGGCGCGGACGCCAAGGGCAAGCCCGAACGCACGGCGCAGGCCCACGCCGCCTTCAAGGCCCTGGCCCACGAGTTGCTGGATCCCCTGGACGACGCCGGGGCCCTGGCCCTGCTGCGTTTTCTGGAAGCCTGGACCCCGGAACAGGCTGCGGAACTGCCGTGCTGGAAAGAAATGGAAGGCTGGAATCTGGTTTTCCGTCTGGACGGAGAACGGCGTTTTCTGCACGACTGTCCGGCGTTTCAGAAGGCATGGCTGGGGCATCTGGCCGCCAACGCCGTAGAAGAAAGGGGTATGTGCCTGGTGACCGGCGAAGACAACGCGCCCATTCCGGCCATCCATCCGGCCCTCAAAGGGGTGGCCGGGGCGCAGCCCACCGGGGCCGCCCTGGTTTCGTTTAACATCGCGTCCTTCAAATCTTTCGGCAAGGAACAGAACTACAATGCCCCGGTAGGGCAGGGCGCGGCCTTTGCCTACACCACGGCCCTCAACCACTTGCTGGCCAAGGGCAGCCCGCGCAAAGTCGTCATCGGCGAAACCACAGTGGTGTTCTGGTCCGCGGCCCCGGCGGCGGAGGGGCTGTTCGGCATGAGCATGGGCGGCAAGGCGGAAGACGACAGCCTGACCCGGCAATTGCAGGGCTATCTTACCGCCGTGGCGCAAGGCCGCTATCCTGAGGAATTGGGCGACCCGGCCACAGGCTTTTTTGTGCTGGGCCTGGCGGGCAATGCGGCCCGCGTGGCCGTACGCTTCTGGCAGCGGGACACAGTGGGCGGCATGGCCGCCAACCTGGCGGCCCACTACCAGGCGTTACGCCTGCGCCGCAGTTTTGACAGCGAACCGGAGTTCCCCAGCCCCTGGCAGCTGTTGCGGGAGCTGGCCTCCCGACGGGATTCCAAAAACATTTCCCCTCTGCTGGCCGGGCAACTGCTGCGGGCCATTGTGGGCAAACTGCCCTACCCCCGTACGCTGCTCACTGCCGCCGTGGAGCGCATCCGGGCGGACAGGGGCGTCAACTCTCTTCGGGCGGCCATGCTCAAGGCCTGGCTGGTCCGCAACGCACAGAAGGAGGTTCCCATGAGCCTGGATATCGGTATTACGGATGTGGCCTATCGTCTGGGCCGTCTGTTTGCTCTGGTGGAACGCATTCAGGAAAATGCCGTTCCCGGGGCCAACGCCACAGTGCGTGACCGCTTTTTCGGCGCGGCTTCGGCCACGCCGGCCCGCGTTTTTCCCATAATATTGCGCAACGCCCAGCACGGGCTGGCAAAAATTCGCAAGGAGGAGCCGGGAAAGGCCATTAATCTGGAAAAAGCTCTGCAGGAAATCCTGAACGGCCTGGACGCCGCCCGCGGCGGCTTTCCCGCTGCCCTTCGGCTGGAAGAGCAGGGCATGTTTATCCTGGGCTACTATCAGCAGCGCCAGGCCTTTTTTACCAAAAAAGAAACCGCAGAAAGCGCAACCGTCGCGCCCGCAGCGCAAAGGGAGGACTAAGCCATGGCCGCCATCAGCAACCGTTACGATTTTGTCTACCTGTTTGACGTGGAGAACGGCAACCCCAACGGCGATCCGGATGCGGGCAACACCCCGCGTCTGGACCCGGAAACGGGCTTCGGCCTGGTGACGGACGTCTGCCTTAAGCGCAAGGTGCGCAATTTTGTGGAAATCGCCAAGGCCGGAGAGCCGGGCTACAAGATTTATGTGGCGGAGCGGGCCGTATTGTCCCAGTCCCGTGAACCCGCCTATGAAAGCGTCGAAGCCAAGGCCTGCAAAGGCGAGTCGGCAAGAATCGACGCGGCCCGGCGCTGGATGTGCGCCAATTTTTATGACGTGCGCGCTTTCGGGGCGGTCATGTCCACCAAGCTCAACAACTGCGGCCAGGTACGCGGCCCCGTGCAATTGACCTTTGCCCGCAGCGTGGAAGCTGTGGTGCCTGTGGAGGTGAGCATCACCCGCATGGCCGTGGAAACGGAGAAGGAGGCTGAAAAACAGGGCGGCGGCAACCGTACCATGGGCAACAAACACATCCTGCCCTATGCCCTGTACCTGGCCCACGGCTTTATTTCTCCCCATCTGGCGCAAGGGGACAAAGGCACGGGCTTTTCCGACGACGACCTGCAGCTTTTCTGGCAGGCCCTGCGGCAGATGTTCGATCTGGACCATTCGGCGGCGCGCGGCCTCATGAGCGCCCGTAAGCTCATTGTCTTCAAGCATGCGGACGCCCTGGGCAACGCCCCGGCGCACGTTTTGTTTGACGCCGTGCGCGTGGCCCGCCAGGGCGACGGCAGCGCGCCGGCCAGGGCCTTTGGCGACTATGCGGTGAGCGTGGATGCGGCCGCCGTGCCCGCTGGCGTCAGCGTGGAAGAACTGTTGTAAAAGGAAGACTGGCCGTGGACGATCTTCTGCCCCTTTCCGCCCTGCAGCACTATCTGTACTGCCCGCGCCAGTGCGCGCTCATTCATCTGGAAGGCGTCTGGGAGGAGAACCGCTTTACGGCCGAGGGCCGTCTGCTGCACCGCCGTGTGGACGCCGGGCTTCCCGGCGCGCGCGGCGGTGTGGCAGAGGATCGCAGCGTGCCGGTCAGGAGCGAACGTCTGGGGCTCTACGGCATTGCCGATCTGGTGGAACGGCGGGAGAACGGCGCGTCAGCCGCAGCATCGGCGGACGACATGGTCTATCCCGTGGAATACAAGCGGGGCAGCCCCAAGGTGGAGGACTGGGACCGCGCGCAGCTTTGCGCCCAGGCCATGTGTCTGGAGGAAATGCTGGGCCGGGACATTCCTGAAGGGGCCATTTTTTATGGGCAGCCGCGACGGCGGGAGCGGGTGCTCTTTGATGCCCGCCTGCGGGCCGTGGTGACGGAATCCTGTGCCGGATTGCACGCCCTGCTGGAGGGCGGCCGCACGCCGCCGGGGCGCTACGGCCCGCGCTGCCGGGGCTGTTCGCTCCTCTCCCGCTGCATGCCCAAGGCCCCCCGACAAGGGGTGGAGGACTATTTATTGCGGGGGCTTTTGTCATGAAAAAGCTGCTCAATACCCTCTATATCACGGCTCAGGGCACGTATCTTTCCAAGGATGGGGAGTGTGTGCTGGTGCGGGGCGAGGACGGGGCTTCGCGGCGCTTCCCTCTGCATGTGCTGGACGGCATTGTCTGCTTTGGCAATGTGCTGTGCAGCCCTTTTTTGCTGGGGCATTGCGCTGAACAGGGGCTGGCTGTTTCTTTTTTGACGGAGCACGGCCGCTTTCTGGCCATGGTGCGCGGGCCGCAGCAGGGCAATGTGCGCCTGCGCAAGGCTCAGTACCGCCAGGCCGACGACGCGGCGGGCGTGGCCGGGGTGGCGCGGGCCGTGCTGGCGGGCAAGGTGGCCAATACGCGGACGGTGCTGCGCCGCTGCCTGCGGGACCACGGTGAGCGGGTGGACGCCGCGCGCGTGGGGCAGGCTCTGCAGGTGTTGGAAGCCTGTGCCCAGGAGTTGCGCCGTCCGTTGGGTCTGGATCAGGCCCGAGGGATGGAAGGGCAGGCGGCCAGCGCCTATTTTGGCGTGTTCGACTGTCTGATTCTGCAGAATCGGGAGGAATTCCCCTTTGCCGGGCGCAATCGTCGCCCGCCGCTGGATGCGGTCAATTGTCTGCTCTCGTTTGTCTATACCCTGTTGGCGCACGACGTGCGTTCCGCTTTGGAGGGTGTGGGGCTGGATCCACAGGTGGGTTTTCTGCACCGGGACAGGCCCGGCAGGCCCGGCCTTGCCCTGGATATGATGGAAGAATTCCGCGCTGTGGTGGCGGATCGGCTAGTACTTTCGCTCATCAACCGGGGCGAGGTGCGCGGCCGGGATTTTGCGCGCAAAGAGAGCGGGGCGGTGCTTATGGACGACGACGCGCGCAAGCGTGTGCTCACCGCCTGGCAGAAACGCAAGCAGCAGGAAGTGACCCATCCTTTTCTGAACCAGTCTCTCCCCTTGGGGCTGGTCTTCCATATTCAGGCGCAATTGCTGGCGCGATATCTGCGGGGCGATCTGGACGGGTATCCGCCCTTTTTCTGGAAGTAAGTCATGCTGGTGCTGGTGAGTTATGATGTGAGTTTTGAAGACCCCGGCGGCAAACGGCGGTTGCGGCGCATTGCCCGCATCTGCACCAATTACGGTCAGCGCGTGCAGTATTCCGTGTTTGAATGCGTGGTGGACCCGGCCCAGTGGGCGGCGCTGCGTGCGCAATTGCTGGAAGCGTTTGACGCCGCGCAGGACAGCCTGAGGTTTTATTTTTTGGGCAAAAACTGGCAGCGGCGCGTGGAGCAGCACGGCGCGGGCCAGAGCTATGACCCGGAAACCGACGCGCTCATTTTTTAGGGCATTGCAACGTTGCAATGCCCTGGCGGTTGCGTCAGCAGGCGCCCGCCGTTGAGGCGCAATCGCGATGTATTTGCGCGGTTAAGCGCAAGAATGAATGTGTTATAATATTTATAAATATTCATAAGTTAGTCTGCTTTAAGACAGCCTTGGTCTGTAATTGTTCTGGCGGCTGCGAGGGCAGGACGCCTGCCGCAAAGGCGCACGTAAAGCCGGGCTGCGCAATACTACGCCCCAATGACGTCTTCCCTGCCTTTCATGCATGGGGGCGGTATATCCCTTGGCGGTAATCTGCTTCACAGGTGCAAGGGCGACCGACGCAAAGGCGTGGGGGAGTTTTTTAAGCTGTTTCCCCTTGCCGAAGCCGGCTCTTTACGTGGACGATCGCGGACGCGTTTTTTCGGCGCAAAATGGTGTGCCTAGTGGTATCCCTCCGCTGCTCAAGTGTCTTGTGGGGTTGCCACCATCCCTTGCGGCGTGGCCTGTGCCCGCGAGCCCGCCGCAGACCCCGGACTGATTCCAAAAATCTTGCCATCAGCATCGCCCTGCGGTATGAATTTACTATAAATTTCATAAAGAAACTGGCTGCGCCGCGAACCCCAAGCTGTGGCGGAAACCCAGCGGGTTCGCAAATGGCGCCAAGGCCCGCTTGTGGCGGAAATAGGAGGACCGCCTCAGCTTGAGAAGAACAACTGGAGGCTGCGGGACGTACGTTCGCGGAAATGCGCCCCGTATCCCGCGCGGCGTGCAGAGCCTGGACGCCGCTGGTCGCCCCTTCACGGGGGCGTGGATTGAAACTCTCTGATGAACAACGCCCTTTTTATGCCGTGGAAGGTCGCCCCTTCACGGGGGCGTGGATTGAAACACGAAAGATTGCGAATTCTGACAAGGCAATACTGGTCGCCCCTTCACGGGGGCGTGGATTGAAACACTATGGCACGGCATATTCGAAGGCCATTGCTACGGGTCGCCCCTTCACGGGGGCGTGGATTGAAACCTTTGAACGTGATTTGCGCGGAAGGCAAGGACGAGGTCGCCCCTTCACGGGGGCGTGGATTGAAACATTCCACAAGAGGTTCCAAATCTGCTCTTTACTGGGTCGCCCCTTCACGGGGGCGTGGATTGAAACCCGCCTTCATAGGCTTCTGCTTTCCGTGTCACGCGGTCGCCCCTTCACGGGGGCGTGGATTGAAACTTGAACCTCGCCCGTCAATGGCGTCTCCGTTGCAGGTCGCCCCTTCACGGGGGCGTGGATTGAAACTGATATTACAGGGGTTGTTGTTCTCGAAGCCTACGGTCGCCCCTTCACGGGGGCGTGGATTGAAACCAACGATTTATACGCTGCGACAATACCACCTATAGGTCGCCCCTTCACGGGGGCGTGGATTGAAACGATGGGTACGCCATATCATTCTAGCCCCGATGGCGGGTCGCCCCTTCACGGGGGCGTGGATTGAAACTTGAACCTCGCCCGTCAATAGCGTCTCCGTTGCATAGGTCGCCCCTTCACGGGGGCGTGGATTGAAACTTCTTGCTTCATGGCTTAAGCACGTAATAGAAGGGGTCGCCCCTTCACGGGGGCGTGGATTGAAACGAAAATTGGGGTGAGTAAGATGAAAGAATTGAATTTGGTCGCCCCTTCACGGGGGCGTGGATTGAAACCAGAAGTTTATCATAATCGCTGAACACCGGGATTGGTCGCCCCTTCACGGGGGCGTGGATTGAAACCGCAATACCCCGAGCACGTTATCTGCGCTGTAGGGGTCGCCCCTTCACGGGGGCGTGGATTGAAACCTTCCATTCCAGAAGTTTATCATAATCGCTGAACGGTCGCCCCTTCACGGGGGCGTGGATTGAAACATTTTGCGTTCAACGACAACGCCCTGCTCCGCACAGGTCGCCCCTTCACGGGGGCGTGGATTGAAACTCGAGTATTACAACGAACTGGACGATCACGAGCGGGGTCGCCCCTTCACGGGGGCGTGGATTGAAACAATGATGACTAAAGGGGGCTGAATATGTACTGGAGGTCGCCCCTTCACGGGGGCGTGGATTGAAACACCTAAGGCGCTCAACCACGGGAGCCTAAGCTGAGGGTCGCCCCTTCACGGGGGCGTGGATTGAAACTGGTACTGGGATAACTCCCTGGCCAGCCATCAGGGTCGCCCCTTCACGGGGGCGTGGATTGAAACAGTTATGTGTGCATTGACAATCATGGAGATAATCGGTCGCCCCTTCACGGGGGCGTGGATTGAAACTATCCTGTGCCGCTGGATTCGGCGTACAGGTATGGGTCGCCCCTTCACGGGGGCGTGGATTGAAACCACGTAGCCTGCGACTTCATAAAAAGGCATATACGGTCGCCCCTTCACGGGGGCGTGGATTGAAACTGTGGTACGCTTTACTCAAATATTTGAACTAAGGGGTCGCCCCTTCACGGGGGCGTGGATTGAAACCTGATAATACAGAGCAGATTGCACATGCGGGGCGGGTCGCCCCTTCACGGGGGCGTGGATTGAAACGTTAATTGGGATGTTTATCAGTGTGACACCGACAGGTCGCCCCTTCACGGGGGCGTGGATTGAAACAAAGAAAATGAAGCGTATTACCCAAGTCCATGTAGTCGCCCCTTCACGGGGGCGTGGATTGAAACATCTTCACCAGCCTCGGCAGCAAGCGCCTTACTGGGTCGCCCCTTCACGGGGGCGTGGATTGAAACTTCCAGCATGCGGGCTCTACGTAGAGCACTCCAGGGTCGCCCCTTCACGGGGGCGTGGATTGAAACTCAGGGGATACGGTTCCCAGGCCCACGCCCAAAAGGTCGCCCCTTCACGGGGGCGTGGATTGAAACCCCTTTGGAAAAACAAAAAGCCCGCCAAGGAGTGGTCGCCCCTTCACGGGGGCGTGGATTGAAACTTCTGAATCCCACTCTCCTTGGTAACAATCTTGGGTCGCCCCTTCACGGGGGCGTGGATTGAAACCATTTGTCATTATATCATACCTAGTTTAGTAAAGGTCGCCCCTTCACGGGGGCGTGGATTGAAACTCATAGGGCGCACGGTTACACCACCGCCGCCCCAGGTCGCCCCTTCACGGGGGCGTGGATTGAAACATTGTCGGGGATTCCTTGAGCATGGCGTTGACTGGGTCGCCCCTTCACGGGGGCGTGGATTGAAACATGCGGGTGCCGGTCATCCCGCCACCAGAATTTGGTCGCCCCTTCACGGGGGCGTGGATTGAAACTGATGGG
>ERZ836877.797-NODE-797-length-51887-cov-5.615662_pt1 | contig 51887 bp, 34 predicted proteins | sample MGYA00519469_ERZ836877 | MGnify/ENA primary metagenome ERZ836877 (study PRJEB31850, sample SAMEA3708809) | human gut metagenome | biome: human gut; feature: human-associated habitat; material: faeces | place: China | collected 2014 ...
TCATGGAATCCTGCACCCGAATCGATTTGATTGTAATATCCTCTTGCCCCAAAACGATTCGAAGAATAAGTTCTACAGCCTCATAATTATCTTCCAGACAGGCAGTCATAAAATCATCATCCATATATCGAAATAGTTTCAGCCGCTCTAAATCCTGCTGATGTGTCTGTTCTGTTGTACTCAAACCTTCACCTTCTTTCGCTATTCTCATTATACATCAGACATGAACTTTTGAAAACCAGCTTTTTTAAAAATTTTAGTCCTACTATTTCGTAGCACCTGCAATCTCATGAAAATTCGTATTAAACAACTGGTACAATTCACTGTCCTTTTTCATGGTGTTATCAAAAGGAACAATCTTATCCCCAAAACGGATGAGTCCCATTCCGGGGTCTGCACCATTGACACAGGCAAGCTGCTCCGCCGATATATCAAACAAATCTTCCACAGCTTCTTTATCCATCGTCCCCTGATCCAGTAAAAGCATAAATTCTGAATTTGATACCATCGTTTTTGTGGAACGATTGCGTTGTGCATCAATAAGGTTCTGACTCATACCAGTACAGATACCACCACGCTTACGCACCTCACGCCACATTTTCTCCAGTGCATGAAGACTGTACTCCTCTCCCCATAACTCGTGCATTTCATCCACATATACCCAAGTCGCAACACCATCCGACTGGTTATACTTGATTTTGGCAGTGATACTCTCAATCATCACAAGCATTGCCATGGCTCTCATGCGCTTGCCAAGTTCTGAAAAACCATACACGGTAAATCGGTTTTCTTCCGAAATGGACTGCTCTCTTGCAAAAATATCTAGGGTTCCATCCGCAAACACTTCCAACTGCTCTACCAATTCAATGGCAGAATCATTCCCCTCACTTCTTTCCGCAATCCCATCACGCATGGTACGAATCGTTGGAGACTCCAGTCGAGTCTTCCGCTTTCGCCGTCTATCATTTTTCTTTTTGAAGAATTCCGAATACATGTCCCGTACCGCCTTGTCAATGACTGCTATATGGCGGCTGGTAAGGGGTGTCGGTTTCAATGCCTGTTCGCAGATAGCGTAGGCAAATTCCGCTTTTTCTGCCACAAAACGGTCGATATCCGGCACCACATCCGGCACATGGAAGGGATTAACATAATAAACATTTTCTGCAGACTGGGACAGATTGATATACTGTCCTCCCCATGCTGCCGCAATATCTTTATACTCTGACATAGGGTCAATGACGATAATGTCATCCGTTGAAAAGCACAGAACTTGTCCCATCTCCGATTTTTCATTATAAGATTTTCCCGAGCCAGGAACACCAAACACCATCCCATTTCCATTCTTCAATAATTTCCGGTTGCCAATGATAAGGTTTTTGGACACCTTATTAAATCCATAGCAGTATCCCTGGTTATCGTTAATCTCCTGCACATTAAACGGAATAAAAATAGAAAGTTCTTCGGATGTTATCGTCCGCATGGTATCCACAAATCTCGCTCCTGTCGGCAATGAAGTATTCAATGCATCCAACTGTTTATGGGAGTGTGGCACAATATCCATGTTGTGGGTCTGACCGATAATCTTAATCTTCTCGGTACGCTCCTCCAGTTCGTCCATGGAATTTGCTTTCACCACAATCGTAATTCCCACATACAAAAGACGCTCATCAAAGGAGGAAATCCGGTCTAACATCTCTTCCGTATCTCTTTGCTGCTTTCGCCGCTCATAATTGATATTGGTAGAATAATCTCCATTTTCGTTTTTCGTTTCCTGTTCCCGGTTAATGCTTCTCTCATTAGCCATATACTTTTTCATGATCATCTGGTAAGCCACGTTGTTATCCAACGGCTCCACATCCATGGTATAGATAATTGGAAAATTCATATTGGTAAGTTCATTGAGAAACTGGTCGGTTAAACCATTGGGGTACTTTCTCACAAACATGACACACGCACAAGTTCCACCCTCCATCTCCAGATGTTCCGGTTTTTCCCGCAACGAAGTATTGATAATGTCATTTCTCCAGTCTCTTTTTAAGTGCAGATACTCATTCCAGTCAAAAGAAAAAGATGCCTCATCCCCCATGCGATAATAACTATGTAGTGCTCGCAAGCGTTCCGTGGCATCCAATGGTATCAGGCAACTTCCCAACCGGTGGAATAATTGCTGAATGGAAAATTCAATGGTATTAAAATAGGTCTTTGCACTTTCGTAATCCGGCTTCCGGCAGCTCACAACAAAATATTTCGATTGCAGCAAGCCGCCCCGCCCTTCCTCCAACCGTTCCCCTATCATTTTGTGATATTCTTTGGCAAGAGGTTCCATCTCTTTACTGACTGCCTTTTGGAGAATCTCTTCCCGCAGTTTATTGTTGTCGGCATAATGATTCGATACAATAATCTTGTAGCTGACATTCATGGAACGCAAAAGCGTTTCAAACTTGGAACAGGTATCTTCCTTTTCTTCTTCATCCTGTGTTGAGAAGTTAATATCCTCAAACAGATACATCCGGTCAAACTGGTGGATTCCCCTTTTTGAACCGGATGTTGGTTTTTCTAATTCAAAGATACCATTTTCCGCAATCCGATAAATGGGTATCGTGTCCTGAATACACAGCGGAACTTTGTAAATCCGTTCTGTCTGTGGTGTATGTGTTTCCTTTTTTAATAGTTTTAGCATTGTTCTTATCCTCCCTTTTCTTCATCAAAAAAAGAATTACCGAAGTAATTCTTTTTTTGAAACAATATTCATTCAGCCATGCTATTAACAACTGTTATTTCATACTCAAAATTTTAAGAACCTACATATTCAACTTTACTACCATTATTGTACTCATCAATATATAGAGTTCTTTTTTCTCTTCTGTCCCGAGAAACTAACTCCATAGTCTCAGGACTACAAGTGATTTCAGTTTTTGACCATTTGTACCTTCTTCCCGCTTCATCAACTATTCGCATTTCAAATTCTCTTCCTTTCTGTCTTCTTCGGTTTTTAAGCCCACTTGAAGAAAGAGAAATTGAACAAAGCACTTCATTTGCAATAACACGGATTGCCTGATATGCTGGATTATTTAAAGACATATTACCATTTGAATCAGCCCATCCCAACGAATTCATTTTAGTAAGTGCTGCATATGCTTCATCCAATTTAGGATCAACGTGTGCTCCCCCGTCTTGGTTCGCAACATAGGTTACAATATCCCGTCTAGTAAATTTATGTTTTTTATCATCAAATATAATCTCGTTCCACCAATCATTAAACATCAAGAAGAAGCACCTAGACGGATTATTCAAGTTTGCAGTATACTTCATTTCGTTAGGACTTAAAGTCATAACAAGAAGAATCCATGATGTAGTCAGATTACTAGGTGTATATATATCTCCACTAGAATAGAAAATGATTTGTGGTTTTAACTGGCTAAAAAGCGATTTTGAAAAATTAGTTTCATGAAATAATATCCTTAAATGAGTCGCAAGTCGCTGAGCTTCTTTTTCATCTCCACGGTCAAACTCTTCAATTGATTTCTGAATAAATCGAATTTGGTCATCCCAGTGTTCTTGTAGTTCTTGTTTGCTACGTTTATATTTTCCCATATATCACACCTCCGGAAAACTTGACTATTATTGCTACATTGACTTTCGCACACTTATTGGTCACTATTTATAATTATACACCCCTCCACACCATAAAAAAAGAACTTTATCTCTTCCTCTGCTGCAAATGCTCCTCCTTTTTCTGTTGGATTTCTCTCCTGGCTTCAATAACTACCGGGGCAACATCCTGATTCCCATACTCTTCCTGATAGCAGATATGTTCTGCCAGTTCCCTGCTACGATTCATATCACGAAACTGGAGTGCATATTCTTCAATTAGCGCCCTCTCATCCTCTGAAAAAATCTCTTTTTCCGGGTCCAGTTCATATAGCATCATCTGCAGAGAAAGTTCATACGGAATTTCCCCAATCACGCCAATGTCCGGCAAATGACTTGCCAGCGCCGCAATCATCTCTAACGCCCGCTTATCATTTCGTATCGCAGGATAATAACGAAGCATGTCTAGGTCAAGAACCTTTTCTGTCACCAAATCAACCTGCTCATCTTCCAAAGAGTTTCCTCCCGGCTTGTGTGACAGGATGCCAATGGAAGCCACACCATTTAAGGGACTATCCTTTAACTGCTCCCATTTTTCGATTGCCTCTTCCACCGTTGTTATGTCATCATAATATTCTCCCAACTGATGGAATTCTCCGCATTCTGCTATGGTAAAGGTAAGTACTGGCTCTACCTTGCTTTTTCGTTCCAGTTCATCCAAAAATTCCTCACAGTTCAGAGGATTCAGTTTGGATTCTGCTGTGATTGCTCCCTTTGTTCCATTAGTATCCGGCTTCTGTTTCAAATCCTCTACGATATCATTTACGGCTTCATAAATGGAAATGTCCGGATTGTCGTAAACACCACCATCCAATTCTTTCCCTTCCATATCATAAATGGTATAATCATACCCCTCATCCACGGACTGAGCAAAGATATATCTGTCCTCAATAGCAAAAGCCAGCTCCTGCTCCATGTATTCCTCTGCTCGAATCAACCGTTTGGATAAGGCACCGGATTGTTCTTCTGTCACCGGATTGATATCGACCTTTACCTCTCCAATGCAAAAATCATCTTCATGGAGAAAATTGAAAATATCATCCTCCCGCCTTGCTCCGGCATATTCAAACAAAATGTCCAAATCCGAGTCTGCTTTTTCTGTTCCTCGGCTTCGGCTTCCATATACCATCACTTCCCGAATCTGAATTGGCAAGTGAGATTCCCGGATTTTCATTTGGATATATCCCCGAATCTCTTCTTCTATACGATTTGAAGTCATCCCCTCAATCAGTCGAAAATATTGCTTTGTCTTATCCCGGAACCGACTTACCACCTGTTCTGTCTCTGCCGAGTGATATTTTTTCTCTTCCAAAAAATCCGCCACTTTCGTAAACCCAAAGGAATCCACATAGTAAGCCGTCTTTTCATGTTCTTTTTCAATCACAATCACATCACTGACAGACATGGAATGCCCGGTAAAATCATCCGGATGATAAAGGTTGAATTTTTCATACAGCGTGTCCAGGGTTTCTCCTTCCCTGATTTCCCCTCGATACACCGCTTCATAATCGTTTTTGTCTACCACCAGTTTATTTTTCTTCACAAAGTCCATTCCCATGAACTGATACGCCTGTCCATTGCCTCCTTCCTTAATCTGGAACAATTCATAAGTAGCCAAACGTTCTGCATCATAAGAGTTTTCTCTTTCTTCCACACCATCTGCCACCCGGACAATCGCATTGGCATAAGTGCTCTTATCAAATATCTCCGGATAAGTTTCTCTTATGCTTAATATCCTTCCGGTTCTTCCTGCCACAATGATGTGGTCTAAAATCTCGATATCTAAGAAAAGACTGGCATACATCATCTTTTCCGTTACCATTCTGTCGGATTGACTCATCTGGAGTTCCGAGGAGGGATGATTATGCAAAAGAATCATGGAGGCAGCGTTTGACAGGATAGCAGACTTAAAAAGTTCCCGGCCGGATACAAAAGAAGAATTGAGTGTTCCAATGCTTACCACATTGAAATTGATGGGATGTCCTTTACTGTCCAGATTGATGACACATACCTCTTCCCTGTCTAGTCCCGCCATCACATCGGCCATTACAGAAATGGCTTCCTGTGGATTTGTAATGGGTTTATCACTGTATACACCATTCCCCTCCACCAATTTCAAACGCACATCCACCTGTTTTAATTCATCACTCATCATCCGGTACCTCCAGACTCACGCATATCATCGTGCCTTCTTTTGCAGCATTTACTATCTCCTGCAGTTCCGTCACAGAATGTGCTTCTAATTCTGTGACCGTTGTTGTTTGTACTTCCATATCTTCCCCCGCTTCCTAGTGTCCCTTGTGCTTGATTGATTCATGTGTATGGTTCGGAGTAGTCGAATCATATTCCTGCTTATTCTCTGCCGTAGCAACCAGTTCCCTAACTTCCATATTGTTTGTCATTCCTTGTGCCGGCTTGTAGGTAAGCTCCAGTTGCTTGTCACACCGACTGAAGGTATGGCTTTTGGCATCGTATTGATAGACACCATCTGACAATACTTCTTCCTCTGAAACACACATTGCATTGACATCCTGAACCATATCCTGCAATCTCTGAAAAGACATATTTTCACTCTTAGGCAGAATCAATGTTTCATGTATGGATGAGGGGAGCACATAATAATCCCCACCGAGTTTTTCCGCCACCATTTGCTGAACATCCTCACGCATGATATAAACGGCACCGTTCGCTCTGGCTTCATTGGATAAACAATACACATCCGGGCCATCATTCGGAATTGAACCTCGGATTAAGTCCTTTGCTTCATCTATCGAAATCCCTTCTTCCTTTGCAAAGTCAGATGCCAACATCCCTACCATGGTTTCCTGTATTGACTCAAATTTAAGTGGAGATATTTTGTCCATGTTGTTCATTGCCTGCTCATGGAGGGTATCCATGCTTACACCGTACAGTTCCATCAAATCATTGTTGATGGTAATCGAACCCATGGATTCCTCATTTCCATTCGCCCAGATATGATAGGTAATTGCCAAATCTTCTTTTTGCGTATATGGAATATTCGATAACCGATTTACATTGCTTTGAAGATTGGATACTTTGGGATAAATAAAGTCTTTGACCACCTCATAGTTTTTCACTTCCTGCAAATCAAAGTTAAACCGATACTCCTCTCTTGGTTCGATATGTTCAATATAGGCATCTGCGATTTTTCCAACAACCTCTTCAATATCCATGCCTTGCTGATATTCCTCATAAGCCGCATTCAGATATATGGTAGGTGACATATTTCCATTGGGATTAAAAATCGTTAATCCATCCAGTACGACATCATTGTTCTTAACCGCTTGGCGAATATCCATATTGGCATTTTTATACTGTTCCGGCAGATAATCTAATACATGTTCTTTAACATAATCCTTAAATTCATTGTAATTCATCCTTCTTCACCTCATTCTTTCCGGACATACTGTCCTGTTTATTAGTGTCTTTTCTCCTTTTTCGCTTCCTCACGAAATGTTTCCTGCATTTTGCTCTGATATGTCATTTTTTCTTCCCCGACTGCCATAAGCCCTTGCAGAATCCCTACATGATTAAAAGGTTTCATGGTCTGAAGAGAAGAATCATATTCATAAGCGGCGTGTGTGGTAACTGCCTCGGATGTCAGTATGGAAGAACCCAAACGACCAAGTACCGCTTGCAGATAAACAACGGTATCCTGTTCCGTCTTTGGTGCAATCAGATAATCACTTTCCGATATGGGAATGGCATAATAATCACCGTCCATATATTCCGCCATCTGCTTTAGCATCTCCTCATCATCCAGACTTGCACCGTTTAACTCCGTGGAAAAACATACAATTTCGTCCTCTTCTTCCGATACCATATCCGCAAGAAGTTCTCTTGCACGTTCTTCCGTGATTTCATTCTCTTCCATGAATTCCGGCATCAGATGCTCGACCATCCACTCTCCCAAAGGCATTACCTTTGGTTCTTCATCCAAAACAACATCCTCTCCTTTCTCATCCATATTTAGCAAGGCATCCAAAGCTGCCAACCGCTCCATTTTTTCCTTTAATTCCTGCTCGGCAGGAAAAGGTTTTTGCACTTCTATCTTCGCTGTTTCTAACTGATGACTCACGTTCTCTAACTTGGTTCGTGCTTCCGAAAGTTCCTTATCCATATTTTCAAGAACGTTGTTGATTCGGGTAATATTGCCGAGTGCGTCCGAACCGATTTCCAGATTGTGACTGATTTCACCTTTGAGACTCATAACAAATTTACGATTGAAAGAATCAAAAGTAACTTTCATCGCAAATCCGGCGTACTCTCCAATTGGTACAGTCTGTCCCATAGTGTTCATCTGTTTACACAGTGCAATAAGGGCTGTCCCCGCTTCCTTTTTGTCATAGTAAGTCCGGCTTCCCACCTTCATCACAAAACTTTCCTTATCTTCCGGCATATTTTTACGGGCCGTTTCAATATCTGCCTCAAATCCATAAATGCGCTCCTTCAGCGTTTCTATCTGCTTTGGATAATGCTTCGCTATGTTATCCTCCAACCGGTAAATCTGACTGGTATGGTTTGCCTTCATCAGTTTCAACTTGGAAACCTGGATATCTAAATCCATCTTTTCCTTAATATAAGGATTGCCGGTAGCCAACGCTTTCACTTCCGCATAAGTAAGTGCTGCTTCATCCACATCCTCACAGCTTCGCACCGGTGATTTGCTGGTCATGATCTGACTGATAAACTTCTGCTTATTCTCAATCACCTGCCACGAATAACTGTCAAAGGTTCCTTCTGTGACATAGCGGAAAATAGATACGGTATCATTCTGATTCCCCTGTCTAAGAATACGTCCCTCCTGCTGCTCAATATCCGATGGGCGCCATGGTACATCCAAATGGTGCAGCGCAATCAACCGGTCCTGCACGTTGGTACCGGCTCCCATTTTCTGCGTAGAACCCAATAAAAAACGAACCTGTCCGCTTCTTACTTTGCCAAACAGCCCCGTCTTTCTTAACTCTGTACTCGCTTCATGGATAAAGGCGATCTGTTCTTCCGGAACACCTTTCCTTATCAGTTTCCTTTTAATATCATGGTAGACATCATCAAACACCTCTGCTTCCACTGTTTCGCCATCTAACGTGGCTGTAGTTTTCACTATCTCCTTTGGCGTAGACAAATCACAAAAGATAAGTTGTGCTGACCGACTCTCGGATGTCTTTTCCCAGATTTCGAAGGCTTTTTCCACACAACTGTTTACTTTGGAACTTGGGGAGTCCGGCAGCATGGGATTGATTAACCGCTGATCCAGTGCTAACTTCCTTCCATCATTTGTGATTTTCAGCATATTATCTTCATGTGGCTGTACCCTGCGGTCACGAACTGCCTCCGCCCTCTCTGCAAGAGAAGCCACCATATCCTTTTGATAATCACTTGGTTCCAGTACCACATTTTCATACTCTGCTTCCGGTACCGGCAAATCCAGCATGTCCGGTGTTTGAATATCCGCACATTCCTTAAAGAGAGAAATCAACTCCGGTAAGTTATAAAACTTTGCAAATCTCGTCTTTGCCCGGTATCCGGTTCCCTCCGGTGCAAGTTCAATGGCTGTCTGCGTCTCTCCAAAGGAAGATGCCCAGGCATCAAAATGTCCCAGTCCCATTTGCTGCAGTGTGTCATACTGCAAATATCTCATATTGGTATATAACTCCGTCATACTGTTAGAAATCGGTGTTCCCGTAGCAAAGGTAATTCCCTTTCCTCCCGTAAGTTCGTCTAAATACTGGCACTTGGCAAACATATCCGAAGACTTCTGTGCTTCCGATTGGGCAATGCCTGCTACGTTCCGCATTTTAGTATGTAAAAACAAATTTTTGTAATAATGACTTTCGTCCACAAAAAGCCTGTCCACACCTAACTGCTCAAAAGTGACAACATCATCTTTCCGGGAAGCATCGTTTAGCTTCTCCAGTCTTGTCTGCAGCGTCTTTTTTGTCTTTTCCATCTGTTTAATGGTATATCGCTCTCCTTTGTCTGCCTTTGCATCCTGAATTGCCAGTGTGATTTCCGCAATCTGGCGCTCGATGATGGCAACCTGACGCTCTGCCGACAAGGGAATCTTTTCAAATTGTGTATGCCCGATAATAACAGCATCATAATCCCCCGTTGCGATTCTCGAACAGAACTTCTTCCGGTTCGCCGGCTGAAAATCTTTTTTCGTAGCCGCTAAAATATTGGCTCCCGGATAGAGTCTCAAAAAATCACTGGCCCATTGTTCCGTCAGATGATTGGGAACAACAAACAGGCTCTTTTGACATAAGCCTAACCGCTTACTTTCCATGGCGGCAGCTACCATCTCAAAGGTCTTTCCTGCACCAACGCAATGGGCAAGCAGCGTATTGTGCCCGTAAAGGACATGCGCCACGGCATTTTTTTGATAATCCTTTAGTTCAATATCCGGTGTCATTCCCGGAAATACCAAATGAGAACCATCATACTCTCTCGGTCTGGTGGAATTGAACAGCACGTTGTACTTATTCACTAAAACCTCTCTTCGTTCCTGGTCTCGAAATACCCAGTCCCGAAAGGATTCTCTCATGGCATCCTGTTTCTGCGCCACAATCGTTGTTTCCTTTTTGTTTAGGACACGCTTCTCCTTGCCATCCTCGATAATCGTATCAAACACCCTGCTGTCCTTCAGATTCAAAGAATCCTCTAAAATCTGATAGGCATTTCTACGGTTCGTTCCATACGTCATATTGACAAGGGCATTGCCGTAGTCTGCATTTTTTCCTTTTACATTCCACTGTCCGGTTACGTCGGAATACTGGATTTTAATAACATCCCTTTCCAAAAGGTGGGACGGCGTTTCAAACACTTCCCGCATAAAATCTTCGATAAATCTTGGTTCAATCCATGTTGCGCCAATTCGCACTTCAATCTCGCTGGCATCCAAATCTCTTGGCTGGACTCGTTTCAGTGCCTCCACGTTGATGGCATACATTGCATCATTTTCAGCAAAAGCCCCGGCCACCTGCAGCTTATCTCTGACATTTCCACTCAGATATGCATCTGCCGTTTCCCAGATTTCACTAACCGGATTTTTGAAAATAACTCCTGTGAGTTCCTCGATTAGTTCCTCCTCACTCTTATCCGTGAGTTCTGACATATAGGCAAAATCAATCGCTGCCTTTTCCGACAGGGACACCGCCAACGCTTCACTGGCTGTATCAACACTGGTAACCACTTCCGTTTTCTTGATGGTTCGCTTGGAAAACATATCTGCTTTTCCGAGGAAGTTGCCTTCCTCATCCAGTTTTTCCAGCGAACACAAAAGACAATAACTGCTGTCCTGATGAAATGCCCGTTTATTCGTTTTGGAAACAATTCTGCCATTCTCTTTTACAAAAGCATCATACAAATCATTTAACCGTTTCTGCTCTGCCTTAATATCTTCCTCCGGATATTCTTCCAACTGGAGCCGTATCAGTTCCTGGGTGCAGTCCCGAATGGCAACCATCCCATGGATTCGACGGATCATTCCTTCGGAGGCTTCCACCGGTTTCATAACGGAGTTCTCACGATAATATAATTTCTCATCCACCAAGGTGTAGCTGAAATTCTTTACTTCCGGTATGGCAGGAATCACTTCATCCATCGTACTTTCTTCCGATAATTCCAGCTCAATTTCTTCATACTCACCGGATATCTGACCAAAGGCAGCCTCCAACTGCTCCTCAAATGGCAAAGAGGTATCTGCCACACAAGTACTTTCTATACCATAAGGACCACTGACCATTTCCATCGAACCAACAATCATGTCCGGGTTTTCAGTAAAATAATGATTCATGACAATTCCATTATCATCTTCTGACAAATGTACCCAATCCGGCTCAATATCAATGACATGGTCTCTTTTTTTCAGAAAAATAATATCTGAAGTCACTTCCGTACCGGCATTTTCCTTAAATGCCGTATTGGGAAGTCTTACTGCTCCTAACAATTCTGCCCGCTGAGCGATATACTTACGGACTTTCGGATTTTCCTTATCCATCGTTCCTTTACTGGTGATAAACGCAATGATACCGCCCGGCCGCACCTGATCAATGGCTTTCGCAAAAAAGTAATCATGGATAAGGAACCCGGTTCCTCCAAAGTTTTGCTTATCATATTTTTTATCCGGCACCTTATACTGTCCAAATGGTACGTTCCCAATCACCACATCAAAAAAATCATTGGGATAACCGGTTTTCTCAAATCCATCCACCGTGATATTGGCTTTCGGATATAACTGCTTTGCGATACGTCCGGTCAAAGAATCCAGTTCCGCACCGTAAAGTTTGCTGTCTCTCATCGTCTCCGGTAACATACCGAAGAAATTACCGATACCCATGGACGGCTCCAAGATATTTCCTTTGGCAAATCCCATTTTTTCAAGAGTGTTATAAATTCCTCGAATAATAGTAGGACTTGTATAATAAGCATTTAAGGTACTTTCTCTCGCTGAAACATATTCTTCATCCGATAAAAGACTTTTTAACTCCTGATACTCATTTACCCATGCACTTTTCGTTTCATCAAAGGCATCCGCAAGTCCGCCCCATCCAACATATCGTGCCAAAGTTTCCTGTTCCTCTGTGGTAGCCATTCGTTCTTCTGCCTCAATGTTATGTAATGTCCGAATTGCTTCCACATTCCAACGGAACTTTTCTTTTGGTGTTCCTATTCCCAGTTCATCTGAGGTAATGACATAGTTTTCTGCAGAAATCTCTTCTGGCTGAATACTCTCTTCTTCATCCGGAGTATCTACGCCACTTAATTCCTCTTTTGCCTGTTCCAGTGCCTTTTTTTCCTGTTCTTCTTTGTAGGCTGCATATTCTGTCTTCTTTTTATCCGATAAATACCGTCCTTCCTGTATCAGTTTTTCAATCCGCTTTGCAACCACATTCCAGGATAAAAGCACTTCCGCATCCGGTGTGAAGATGTGTCCTTTTCTCAAACGGATACCTTTTGCGTCATAATCTTTATAACTGTTATCCGAACCCGCTAACGCATGACTGGAACCACCGGTTCCATATTCCTTTTTCAGAAAATCAGCTGCTTCTTTCACGGTATGATCCTTTTGATAAAAGTCATAAATCCGAAAACTTCCCTGTTCAAATCCGCTGCCACTGCTAAGCACATAATCAATTTCATCCGATGTAATAAAATCTTCGGTGAGAACATCCAGTATTTCCACAAGCGGATAGGAAATCCGTTCTTTCAATAAATCGGCAACATCATCCCGAAGTTCATAAGGATTCTTTGCTAACCGGAATCGTATGGATATCTCCCCGGATTCTATCTTTTGTAAGGATTCATCCAGACAGGCTACAATGTCTTGAACCTTATCCGGTTTTGAAAGTAAATCCATCAGGTATTCTTCTTCCCTCGGATAATTATATCCGCTTATCCCTATCCTTTTTGGAAACTCACCAATGGAATCCCGATAGAAAAAGTATAGTTGATTGGCGATACGCTTTCTCTCATAATAATCAACCATAAATGCCTCTGTTGAATCCATATAGGTACCGGCTTCCACTTGACTTCGGATGATTTTTTCAATTTCTTCCCAGGAAAGTTTCAATTCCGTATGTTCCAGTGCCGAATTGCCATGCGCTGCCAACATTCCGTTTTCATCAAACCACACGGAAATCTGTTCTTCACCAAAGTTAAATCCCTTTCCGGTAGAACCATATTCCCGGCGTAAAAAATCCGTCATCTCTTCCGGTGTTTTCCCCTGTTCATACTTTGCAAAGATTCTCTTTCTGCTGTTTTCCAACCCTCCTCCTGTGCAAAGAATCTTCGCGACCTTTTCCTCGGAAATAGTTCCGGGGAAAGATAGCTGTATCGGCTTTTCCACCTGTGCCACAGCAATATTGCCTAACTGCTCCGACATCAAAGAGAATAAATCCATCTGCCGGTAAGGACTGTTTTCCGGCGGGGCATAGCTTTCCAGTTCTTCTACTGATAAACCAGCTCCTGAAGAATCACTTCCTCCGCCTGCTGATAAATCATGTTCATCTTTCTTGTCCACTCCAAGGGATTGGTCGCTTTCAACTGCTCCGTCACTCCCTGTGACTTCATGAGTTTCTCCGTCAGATTGTCTAACCTCTGTTCTGCCTGTTCCTGAATCTCCAGACAATGCGCCATCAATTCTCCGTTCAGAAGCAGACCGCTGTAAATCCCCCGTTTGTGATTTTTCAGATAATTCCTCCGCAGGATTCCGTACTTGGTCAACATGGTCTGCTCCTCCTCGTCTGGTATCAGATTCGGAATCCGGTAATCTCCGTTCTTCTCGTATGTCAGGCTCATTCTTTTTTTCCATCCTTTCGTTTTTATTTACCTTGTTACGTTGAATTTGTGATTCTCTGCTCTGTCTCTTGCGTTCATACCGTGCTATGCTTCGCCCAATCTGGATCAGCATCGGCTCACATAACTCCGTTGTGGCACTTCCTAACACCGACAGGGTACGCAGTGTATTGAACTCATGGATATAATCAAAGGGAAACTCGCCCTCATACTCTGCCATATCAAAGCCACATCGCTTTAAGACGGTATAACATACGCTTTGTTCTAATGTTTCCCGCAAGCGAAGTGACACGGTATCTCCATCCAAATCCTCCAGATAGCTACCCGCCGAAACATCAATCAAATCATCCACAATCTCTTCATAATAATCGTCTGCTATGCTTTTGGAAATCTGATAAATCCTGTCTTCAAACGATGAATCCTGATTGGTAGTTCCATATATCCTTTCCAGTGCGGCAAGAATACCTTCTTCATGTTCTTCTCTAATATTCCAGATAAAAGGAGATTTTCCAATCCGTCTTGCCTTATGCACATCGGATACATCAAACACATAACGCAGCCTTGGATAATCACTTTCCTGGTCAATAAGAGCAATACCCTTTGCACCACGATTTACCCAGCAAAACATTTTCTCATTCCACATTTCCAATGGGGCACAGGCGGTGGCATCCGGACGCTGTGCATATATGAGAATCTGGTCCTCAAATGGATACTTGTATAACCTCGACGCAACATCAAGGTAATTCATCCAACTTTCTTTATTCTCTCCGATGCTTCTGGCAGTTTCTTTTGCCAAAACAGAGATTTTTTCATATTTCGTCATAGGTTGATTTCCTCCTGTACCCAATCTTTACGTTTGGACATTTTGTCCAAACGCTATTTCTTTTTCAGTTCTGCACTGGCTTTTGCGTATGCCATGAGTCGTTTGTTGCTGTTTCTCTTTTGTTCAATTTCATAATCTACGTTTATCTGCTTTTCCTTTTCTTCCTTTTTCTTCATCTTCTGCCTCCCATTCTTTCAAACAATTTCTCGTTTCATATACATAAGGCTTTTGAAGCATAAGCCTTATGGTGCTTCTTACAAGCTGAACCAATGTCATTCCATTTTTGTGGTAAAAACCACACAATCCGATAATTCCAATGACCGGCATACAGATTGTGATGGCTGAATTGATTCCCATTCCAAAATAAAAATGCAGAAGTAAGATTCCTCCTACTCCTACAAGTAATGCGCTGCCTCCGAAGATGCACTCTCTGAAGGATAATCCCTTGAAGAAATCATCCTTAAAGGCTGCAACATCCGGATTGATTGTCTTTGTCATCTCCACGCTAGCTGCAAGCCGTGACCGAGTAAGCTCTGCTTACGAGGTATGGCTTGCAGCTTCTACCTCCTTGTTTCTTTATCTTCTACAAACCAAATGCTTTTTGCATGACACTATCCGACATTTTTACAGAGGAGGCGATGACCCCCATCTTCAAACAATACTCCAGTAATCGTACCAATGCATTTTCCGTATCTATGGAAACCGTATCAATAAAACTTCCACTAATCGCAATCACTACGGCTATTAATAATGCGGAAAACACGTATCCAAAGAAGGTACGAATATAGGAATATCCCACTTGTGCTGTCTGTCCTCCTGCCGCCAAAGTAGACAATGCCACCCCGGCAAACGGTGCAATCATATAAATCTTTAAGATACGATTTAAGACGGTCAGAACTACAATAAAGCCACAGACCACTGTAAACAAAAAGAACAGGATACTGGTTAAAAAGGCTGTCATCGTTCCAAAATCTGCACTGGATATGTTTTCGTATACTTTCGCACCATCAAAGTCATATACCATATACAAACCGTTCTCTCCGAGAATTGCCTGTGTCAGACTCTTTCCCCAGGAGAAAAACTTTGGCATATAGGTTAGTGCCATGCTGAGAACATTGGATGTGATAATCAGCCGGATAAACATTTTAATCGTCTTATCAAAGGTCAAATCCGTATGCAAATCGCAACTGTCCCGGCAAAAGCCATAAAGAAAAAAGACACATAACAAAGATACTGCTACTACATTTAAGGTTGTGTATATCGTAGATATACTTTCCCAGACATCTTTGTATGTACCTTTTGCCGGATTCTTCGTCAGCACATCAGATGCCAACTGCATCATGTCATTCCATGCATACCCGGCACACTCGAAGAAATCTTTTCCGCTAAAGAAATCTCCCAAATCTTCAAAAAATCCTGTAACGGAATCCCATAATCCCACTGTCATCACCCCCTTTGCAGGATTCCTTTCCTTTTCTTACGAAACACCCAGTAACTTAAGAATTGCCGGTACTGCAATCATAATCAAACCACCAATCACTTTCTTGATCGCCTGGCTTTGCTGCGTTGTTTCATGCGCCGCATAAGCTGTGCCAAAGTCCAACAAGCCCCATGCCAGAAAGATAACTCCGACACCACCAACACAGCCAAGCACCAAATCTTTGATAACATCAATTCCATCGGTTACATCCGACACTCCGGTATCCGTCGTGTCACTCTTTTTATCTGCTGCTTTTGTCAACATTGGTGAAACCGTTAATATTCGAAAATACATCCCTGCCATGATAGCAGTACACCGTTTCCACAGCCCCTTGCTGCGGGGTTTCATAACTTCTAATTCCTTGTGCATTTTTAATCCTCCTAGTTTTTGCGAAGCAAAATCCGAACTCCTATGTGAGGAGAGGATTTTCCTCCTTTGTTTTTGCGGAGCAAAAATCCAAGCCCCCATGCGGGAGAGGATTTTCCTCCTTGTTGTCCGCCGAAATAGTAACTCCCGGCATTATCGTTTTCTGCAGCCGATTACCATAAGCCGTTTATCCTTTCCATCCATTGTCCGGCAAGTAGAAAGCGTCACAAACTGGTACTTCCGAAAGAATGCTTCCGCACCGCTTTCCTCAATTTCATTTTTCATCTTTTTTGTCGCTTCACTTTGAAACTTGCTGTGACTTAGAATCTTTTCTACCATCCTGCAGTAATCCTCTTCATTTCCGTAGTCCGTGAAAGAATAATACTCGGCATACTTATCTGTCTCTAACACAGACACGACGCAGTATTCCTTTTCTTTTTCACCAACTGCAGTAAAGGAAAACTTGGGATGCTGCTTAAAAAATGTTTCCTCCCGGAAATTTTGCAGATAGCCAAAGTATCGTCTTCCGTTGATGTTATGACCATAAATAATCAGGTTGTCGCTGTCCGTCGTACAGCGAACATCCAAAAAAGGCGTTCCATAAAAGCTGTACTCTCCATGCACATCCCGGTGAAGATAATACTGCCAGTCATCCTTATGATGACCTTCGATGCCTGTCTGCATAACCGGATAAGAAAAGCCGGTGCCTTTGATTTCTAGCCACCCAATCATATCTTTGTACTTTTTGTGGAGGTTCCCGACACCATCCTTTTCTTTCTCCGTGGTAATCTCTTCTTCTATCTTGTCCTGCTTTCTCTCCTGATCCACAGTTCTTTTCAGATATAGGAACAGAATCGAAGCAATGACTGCTAAAATCAAAAAAAGGAAGAAAAGTATTCTTCTTTTTAATACTTTTCTTCCCTTTGGGGTTGAACTGTTATTTAGTTGTTTCATATGTTTCTTTTCCTTGTAACTTAATTCAGTGATACAAATAATTTTTCATGGACATAATTTCCTCTTTCCAAAACAGAACATTTGTTCTATAATGTTATATACGATGAAGACAGGAGGTGCCGATGATGGGAGTTATACAAGAAAAGTACACCTTAGCAGATGTCATTTGCCAACATAAAACCGATGGAAGCATTATTCCGCTAAAAATACGCATCACTGATGAAGACGGCGAATATCAGGTTTATAACATCAAATCCTACAAAGATGTTTCGAATCGCACAGCATATACTATGCCCAACGGAACATCGGTTGCCCCGGCCAACCATCTTTGGAAATTTGAATGTAAGATTAGTGTATTTAACACGTTGAAACGGATTCAGCTTTTTTATAATGCCAATGAAAACAGTTGGAAGGTGTTCTATTCGTAATCTCCTAGAATAATAAAAAATCATTACAGCTCGCATTGGCTTCGAAAAAAATTTTGTTCTCTTTCATCAACTAAATTTGATAAAACTTTGGCACAGTGTTTATTTCATTCACAAATACTGTAATACATATCATTTGTAAGAAATGTATTATATTTCTGATAGTAGTTCTCACTATTTTCTAAGAAATCATCTATCATGTTTGGAATCAAATATGCCTGATCAAATCTAATTCTCAATAATGGGATCTTGTTTTTACGACAATACTCATTTTTCTCCATATCAGCTTGTCTTCTCTCTAAATATCCCTTTCTCCCTTTCCACCGATTAATTGACTTAAAATGTTGTTCTCCGTCAAACTCTATAAACATCAATATATTATTCCATTCAAAAGAAAAATCATATCTTTTTCGAATTTCTCTAATACAATGTTCCTTTCGAAATACAATATTCTTTGATTTTAAATATTGTTTAATAAGTTCCTCACCAGAAGAGCATTCTGCTTCTTTATCGGTCACTACATGAATGTTAGTAATAATATCATTGTAATCTCCATTAATAAAGACAGGCTCTTTCCATTTTGTAATAATATCTTTTCTTCCCTCTCCAACATGATATCGTTCCCAGTGTGCTTTCCTAATATGTGGGCGCTTGGAAATCTGATTGTTTTCTCCGTTATTCCCAAACTGCTGCATTTTGTTTTTATTAAAACATCTTATTTTTTCGCCATAACGACATCCTACATCCCATTTACGAATCTCGGAATACTTATTTTTCAAAGTCATCGAAGGCTTATAGGTACGAATAGTATCTGGGCTCTCAATAATATCTGGTTCTTTCGATGATAAATACATAAGAAATTGTAATAAAAACAACCTATAATTACTTAAGCCACCAATAAACCACTGAGTTCTATAACTATCTACAGTCCATATCAAATCTTTGCAAAGATCGAAATCAAAGTAACATATCCCACTTTCAACATGAAACATTTCTGGACTTATCCAAAACGCATCAGCATAGGCTGTGATATATTGCTCAATTGCACCTACTGGAATATTTGAATAGTTATTCTCGGTTGGAAGTGAAACTATCCTTATTGCGCCCGTATCATAAACTTTTACCTGAACAAAAAAACCTTCATATTCAAAAAGACTATTCTTTGAAAAATCTAAATAAAATGTTCCAAAAGGTATATGCTTAATCATTTCTGGATATACCCTTAATTTATTGGTACCTAAAAGTGCTTGTGAAAAATCATAATCTGGTTCATAAACTACTTTATTGTATTTCCATATCCCAGAAAATCCGGCAACTGCAAAACAAGCACTTATTTTATGCATTGCAAAAAAATTATTCCCCATCATATTATACGTATAATTATATCTCTCCTTGTTTGGACCCGAATAAAAATCTTCTCCCCAATTTTTATCAGATATCATATCCAATAATACTTCTGGTTCGCAATCAGAATATTCCTTGCTACAATACAAATCAGTCAAAACACTATATCGCTCTACATATGCTAAAGGTAAATACATTTTATTCATTCTCCATCAATTTATTTTATAACTCATTTGCAGGGAACAACTTTCATTGCTCCCCACATCAAAATTATACCAAACCATTAACCGCTCTACCACACTTTTCTTATTTCTTTACCAATCCTCTTTTCTTCCATACCATAAGTGCAGCAGCTGCTACTCCAAAGAAACCTGCAGCAAGCGGAATTATCGGAAGTGTTCCTCCTGTCTGTGGTGTATCCGGCACATCTGGAATCGGTGCGTCCTTTACAGTGATCGTCTGCACCTTACTGGTATCTTTAATCGTTATCTTAACCGGTTCTGCAAGCTGATAACCGGATGGAGCAGAAGTCTCGGTAAAGGTATAAGTTTCACCTACCACCAGTTTACCGGTGATGTCGTATGCCTCGTCCTTTGTCACAAATTTCATAACTTCTTTTCCTTTGGAATTCGTCACCACGAACTTGGCACCGCCAAGAGCCTGACCACTTTTCTTGTCCAGTTTCAAAAGCTGGATGTGTGTCTGCTCATCTACCATAACCGTTTTATCATCTTCCTGATCCGCATACGTGCCATCTTCCTGCTTGATGCTTACCACAGAACTTACGCTCCCATCCTCTGCGGTCTTCTGCTTTATCTGATATACAATGGCATCCGCTGTTACATATCCATCAGCCGGGCGGGTTTCTGTCAATGTATAGTCCTTATCATGAAGCAATCCTCCGACATGAAGATTTCCCTTCTCATCAAAAGAATATTTCAGATTACAGTATCCGTCCTTTTCTGTAACCGATACTTTGACCGAATCCTTATCTCCTGAAGTCCAAGAAATGATTTCTTTTCCTTCAGCATCTGTGATAACCAGATTACATCCTGCAATCTCACTGGAATCTGCCACTGACAACTTGTCAATCTCATTTGTAGTCTGCTTATTCTCCTTCCGGCAGTTCACATAAATAACTGGGGTAACTGCATCCTTATAACACAATTGAACCGGAATCGGCTCTTCATCCAAATAATAACTGTCTGATACGAAAATCTCCTTCAGATAGTACATCCCGGAATTTAATGCCTTGGAAATTGGATTTTCTTCTGAATTTCCTGTCTCTACCGCTGCACTTTCTACCGAAACGGCAGAACAACTTACTGCATTTCCCGATACCACATAATTTTCATCCTGCAACGGTAACATCATATCGCAGATGGCAGTTCCATCCTCACCGGTTGTCAAGGTGGTAAGTTCCGTGCCTGCTTCTACAATCTTTTCTCCATCCACATTGTAAATATCTTGAGCTGTACACAAGGAGAAAGCAGCTCCGCTTACTGTTTCCTTCGTATCCGCATCTTCTTTTATGAGAGAAATCTGTGGTCGTGCCAGTTCATTGCGAAGATTCAAACTTCCCGATTTATCGGTATCCTCTGTGGAGTTCAATACAAATTCATCCTGCCCATTCTCCCATGTAAATTCAAGATTCCATTCGTTATCTTTCGGAAATACATAACCATAAAGTGTTTTCACTTCTTTTACCTTGTATTTTCCTAAAGGTAATGTAATATGAACCACATCATTTTCATCCACAGAGTAATTGCAAATTCCCTTGCACTCGGATGTAAACTCTGCCTTTTCGCCTGTGAATATTGTTGCTACCTTTTCTCCATCCTTAAACCATGTATCACCCTGGTTATCCTGCGTCACAATATCCCCGTCGGCATAGATTTCAAATTCTGCTCCTTTCAGAGAACGATCCTCATAGATAAATTCCCTTTTTTCGGAATCCCATCCCATCAGCATCTGTCCGGTTTTTGAGATTGCCAGTTTGCCATAAGTTTCCTCGTTGGTATACGTCACTGTAATAATGGCATGAGTATATCCATCCTCGTCCACATAGGACTCATAATTATCTGCTTTGCTGTTAATTTCCACTTCAATGAACTTTTTCACAATATGAAGTCCATTTGCCGAATCCACTTCATAGATTCGGTATTTTGCAGAACGAAGAGGTTTGACCGTCATGATTTCTCCGGATTCATCAGTTATAAAGGTATCAATGGTCTTTATCTGGTTTCCATTGCTGTAACTCTGACTTACCAATTCCTCTCCATCGTCCGTTACCCGATAAATCTTGTAAGCAGTTCCCGGCTTCAACACCTGCTTTTCCGTCTGTTTATCCTTTTTCAGTATTTTGAGATATGCCTTAAACAACTTGTTATTCAATGGATAGGTATATACTTTTCCATTCTCGGTTACTTCCACATCGAAATCATCCACATGGATAGCATCCACATCTCCAGAATCCACCTGATGAACAACATAAGTACCATAATATAGATTGCCGGTAACTGCGTAGCCATTACTATCTGTCTTGATAATGGCACGTTCGTAATCCGTACAAGCCTCATAACTACCTTTACTCTTTAAATAAACCTGAAATGTGGTATTTGCCTCCGGCTCTAACAATCCGGTTTCACCATCGGAATAGTATTTCTGGATTGCAACTTTACCAAGAATCGGATTATTTACGTATTTTTCATCCGATATCTCTTTGGTATACTCCACTGTCTTCTCAGAAGCATCCGCAACAATCGGTATCACTTCTGTAGACAAATTGTACCCAACAGGTGCCTTAATCTCTTTCAGATAGTAAGTCACACCACTGCGAAGGTAATCGGTAGTCACTTTTCCATTCTGAATCGTATAGACTCCGGCAGTCATTTTTGCTCCATTTACGTTGTATACAGTAGCTTTTGTTGTACAAGACATATCTGCATATAACTGGAACTGCGCCCCCTCTAAGGTAGCCTCTCCGTGTGCCTTCTTATCCGCACTATACTTATCTTCCTTAATCACATTGATGGAAGCCTTTTTGTAGTTATTTGTCACACCGGTAATATAAGCCTTCTCATAATCCGATGGAATCTCGTCATCGCTCTCCGGCCATGCACCACTGGAATCTTTCTGCCAACTGTCATCTTTGTCCAATGTAATTTTTACGCCTTTCGCATATGTCGGGTCCACAATCAGATGCTTATTCTCTCCGGTGTTGTTTTCTGTCAAAGTATAGGTGTTAGAAATGTTATCCATCAAATCCTTGATTTCTTGTGCTGCCATTTTCTGTGCAGATGCCTTAGTCAAATCAGATGGAAAGTCAATCCCTTCATCCAGTTCCAAATCATCCGTCAAAATCTTCTTGGCAGCTTTTTTCGCATCACTGTCCATATCTGCCAAATCACTGTCTGAAAAATAATAGTAATCCATCGTCTGTAACCGATATGTCATGCGATATGCCAATCTTCCGGAATCTCTTGTATATCCGGTAAGACTAAAGGATGTTTCATTATCATCATCGGCACTACTGCTTTCCACACCATCTCGATCTGACACGGAAAAAGAATACAAATCATCCAGATTATCTGCATCTAAGGTAAACTGAATGCCTCCCAGTCCATTTCCATCCTCATCCTTTTTCTTGACTGTAATTCGCTGGCGATAATAAGTTACATCTGTCAATGTAGCAGGTGCAAATGCCTGCGGTGTCTTTTCCGCATCTACCGTAATCAACTTCTGGTAACCTTTACTGTTTCCGGTCTTTTGCCAGATGGTTGCTGTGGCTTCCCAGTTTCCACTTGGTTCAAAGATGTTATTGTACAATTCATTGACCGTCTTAGAACTATATGTGTGAGTGTTATCCTTTACCTGTTTGATAACATCTTTTAACTGTGCTTCGGAATTTCGTCCTTCGGAAACCGACCATATCAACGCCTGACTCATCACAAAACTTTTTTGCGTCCGTTTCCCGTTTAACACATACCAACGGATGATTTTCGCATAATACCCATGCTTTTCACCGCCCGTATCCTGGTCCCATTTATAACTGTTTTCTGCTGCATAAGTATTTCCCGAATGGCAGGTATGTCCAAGACTTAAGCAGAACGCTTCTTTTGTACCTAATCGCATTTTCCACCATGTTCCGGATTTTGATTTCGAACCAAAAGATACGGTTCCTTTTCGTCCAAGAGAGGACAAGCTGACATTGGCTGTTGTTGCTGCTTTTGATACCATAGTATTAGCCGGAATGATTCCACATAACATGACCACTGCTAAAACTGCCGATATCATTCTTCTTGCTTTCTTTTTCACTCTTCTTTACCTCTTTTCTGTTTTTGTTAGATTACTTCGCCCCTCTTCGCTTCGGTGGAGCACGTTCGAGTTCATTCATAAGGTTCTCCTTTCTCTGACAACATCACCACGTTTGGACATTTTGTCCAAACGCTTGTAAAAGAAAAAGCCCTTTAGTTTTTTACTCACTAAAGGACTTTTCCCTATATCTATATACTATTTAATTGCTCAAAACAATCTCATTGATTCCATTGTCTTCAACAGTTATCCGGACAGTCTTTGCTTTCTCATATCCATCTGGTACAATGCGCTCATAAAACACATAACTTTTTCCAATTTCCAGATAAACCACTTTTCCTTCTGACGATGGAATCTTGTCTACCTTCAAAGTATCATTCTTCTTTGATTCTTCATAATAGGCAAATCCCGAACCCGCAATATAACGATTCGATGCACTGTCATATCGCTTTACGGTAATCTTCTTCATCTGAAAAGACTTCCAATTTGCAAAATCAGATTTGTCCTTATCATAAAAGATTGCAATCCACATATCTTTGTAACAGGCAATCGCACCACACACATGTCGTTCTGAAAGAAGATTATTATAATGTTTCTGACTCTTTTTCCATGATTCCATTGCATCTTTTGCTGTTGCCCCTGTTGTCATGTTCTCTGAAAAAAGTAAATTCTTATATCCGGCGAATCCACCAAAGTAAGCGTTCATATCGTTAGCCAGATTATCATGCTTATCATATCCGCTGGTTTTCAAACGATATCGACAAAACTCGTAAATCTCATCGGACCATTGCAACTCTTTAATCCCTTTGGCTTTCCGATACTGATTTTGAATCGCAAAAGCCTTCTTGCTTCGTTCCAAATCAGTGGATGCCTTTGTTTTTATTACTTTGACCTTGTACTTCATTTTTTTCGTCTTGCCATTTTTCATTTTACAAGAAACGTATACCACCACGGTTCCTTTTTTCTTAGCTTTGAAATAAATCTGTTTCCGTTTTTTCTTAAATTTAACTGTAACCACGGATTTCTTGCTACTCTTTACTTTTACCTTTTTGGCTTTTCTGACCATTTCCGATTCGCTTGCTGCCGTATTTCCACCACGAAGATCAATGGTAATCTTCTTTGTCTTAATCTTGGCAGAAACCTCTGTCTCCTTCATGCTAGCCATTGTCAGCACTAAAAGTAACACAAAATTCATTTTTACAATTATTCTTTTCATACAAATCACACGCCTTTCGCTGTACGCTAGTCATTCCTAGCAATTTCAATTATATCGTATTGTGTAGTTGCTTAAAACATATTTTTTAATCTTTCGTAGTCAATGGAGTCTTTATTTTCCATTCGTTTATCCAGTTCGATTAAAAGTTCCTCCTTGCATTCCTGTATCACATTTCGAATATCGTCCAGAATGTCATCTGACTTCATCGAGATTCCATTATGTCGATAATAATAAATCACCGCCTCACGTATGTAAGCACTTTTGTTGTCTACATTCTCCAAAATATTAAAGACTAACTGATGTTTTGGGTTATCCATCCGAAGCAGAATCGGGACGCGGATACACTCGCTCTTCTTCCCCATTTTCAACACCTCCTACATCTTCCATTCGACCGGCACCATAAAAATCGTACATGACCTGATTACTAATATCCAAATCACTTTGCGCTTTTGCCTGATAAAGAACCGTAAGCATATATGCCTTGTGATTTCTTACTTTTGTCACCTGCTTTTTATACTGTTCTATGGCATAATCAATATCAAGCCTGTCCAACTTCAAAAGTCTGGACTTCACAACAGCTGCCGGTTTATCTTCACCCATCACCCGAATGACGGGCTTTTGGGTATTCAATGCATCATAAAGGACATCCTTCATCGTGTTTATCTGCCTTTCCTGATGCAAAGACACAAACTCTTCATCCAGATTGTAATGGTATTCTATGAACTCCATCGAATACTCTTCTCCCATCACATCCTGTTCTTGATATTGATTGTGATTAGGATTTATTATATTAGGGTTTATATCAGGATTTATATTATAGTCTTTATTATTGTTACCCCCGTTTGCGTTGCTACCGTAAGCGTTACTACCGTTACCGTTACTACCGAAAGGGGGGTAACGGTCAGAATTACCGTTAGTACCAAAAAGGGGGTAACGGTCAGAATCGCCAATTTCTGTATCTTCATCCCAACTATCTGATTGAACAGATGAATGTTCATCCGTAATCAATTGCGTTTGTCGTTTCTTTTCTGCACGTGTCAGATTATCACTGGAAACCTCTCCTTCACTATTATGGTATAGCGTATGAGGCCCCAAATCCGGTTCATCCAGCAATTCATACTCGGTCTTCCACTTGCCATTATCCGGCATGAAATGAACCTTTAAATATCCAAAATCCTTCAATTCTTTCCATGCACTATCGAATGCCTTTTTCCCTTCTTTGGTCAGATTTCTGAAATCCTCTTTTGTCCATTTCTTGTCCGGCATAGAGATATATGCTTGTATCACAAGATATAATCCCTTCGCCTTTAAAGATATTTTCGCATCTCTTGTTATTTCATTTTGAACGACTGTAAATCCTTTTTTGCTTCGGAAGAAACCTTCTGCCATGTTATCACCTACCTGCTCTCGAATGGTACCTGTTCATCTGCAGCATACGAAAAGTCATCTGCATCGGCTGCTGCTTTTCCTGCACTTTTCTTCTGCGCAAACTCTACTTCTTCTGTAATGATGCTAAATCCATAAACCTTATTTCCTTCCTTAGTTGTATAATTATTGTTCTGTACACGACCAACCACAAGCACCCTTGAACCGCTGTGGAAATATTTCTCCACAAACTCCGCCTGTCTTCCAAAGGATGTACAGTGGAAGAAATCTGCATCGGCATTTCCCTCATGCTTGTTTCTGCGATTTACTGCAAGGTCAAACTTTGTAATAACCATCTCGCTGCCATCTTCATTTTTCTTCCTTGTTGTCTTTGGATCTCTCGTCATATTTCCCAGTAGAATAATCTTATTCATTTTCTTCACTTCCTCTCTTTTGTTTCCATTCCTCCAATAAATTAAATATGACATTCATCATTTCATCTTCTGTCGTTTCTTCCTCAAAATACTCTGCCAATCGTTCATTTTTCAGAGTAATTTCTTTTTTCTTACTGTGCCGTTCAATGGAAAACAAATAACGTTCCAATGTCTCTTCATCTAATTTCCCATCTGCGCTCAACTGCTTTATGGTATTAGCCTGTACCGTCGACAACTTCTTTTCATACCGGCAAATCGCATCATAAACCATGTCCTGCTCTTTATCGGAAAGAACCGATAAACTTACCCCCTGGATAAAACCCAGTTTCTTTTTATCTACCATTCCTAAAAGATTATCATTTAGTCTGGCAAGCCAGATGTATCTCTGTATGGACTTATAATTCTCGCCACTTTCCTCCGACATTTTTTGAAGGCTGTTTCCTTCCTTGCCCTGGTTCTTCATGGCATCGTACTTGATTTTATACGCTTTCGCCTTTTCACTGGGTAAGATGTTCTCTCGCTGGATATTGGAATCTACCATAATCAGGCTGGCTTCATCATCATCCAAATCCTTTACAAAAACCGGCATAATATCAATACCAAGCAGCTCACAAACATGTCTTCTTGTGTGTCCTGCAATAATCTCATAACCGCCTTCTTTTCGGGTTCGTACAATTCCCGGCACCAACACACCATGCTGACGTACGCTTTCTATCATTTCCTCCAGTTCTTCATCTGAGCGGATCTGAAACGGATGGTTGTGAAACTCATGAAGTTCCGAAATTGGTATTTGCTTAACTTCTCCAGCTTCTATCGCAGACTCCGCCTCCTTACCACCAAACAAATCATCAAACCTTGTTAATTTCACTTTTTCTAATGCCTTTGTTCTACTCATGAGCAAGCACCTCCTTTGTCAATTCTTCATAAGCACCGGCTACCAGATGTTTCTTATCCAGAGAAAATATGCTTACTCCGGCTGCTGATGTTTCTGCGGCCTTTACAGAAAAAGGAATCCGGCTATCAAAGATTGGAATGGATTCACCATAATATTCCGTGATTAGTTCAATAATATCCTTTGCATAATTAGTTCTTGCATTCAGCATGGAAATCAGAATCCCCTCAAACCGAATCCTCGGATTTAGATGCTTTCTAACCCGAAAGATTGTCGCAATTAACTGCTCCAAACCTTTTACCGGTAAATAAGCAGCCTGCACCGGAATCAACACACTATCGGATGCCGTAAGAGCATTTACCGTTATCATTCCCAAACTTGGCATACAGTCAATGAGAATGTAATCGTAGTATTCTCTCATGCAATCCACATAGGTCTTTAGCACAAACTCCCTGCTCATTGCATTAACCAGAGAAACATCCACACCGGATAAATCAATGTTACAAGGCATGAGGTCAATTCCTTCCACATGATGAATAATTCCCTCTGACACCTCAAACTCCTCGTCCATGATAATCTGCTCCATAATGGTTGGTAGTGCTATCTCCAATTCGTCCGGATTTTCAATACCCAGACTCTGGGAAAGGTTTCCTTGTGGATCGGCGTCAATTACAAGCACCCTTTTTCCTTCTCTTACCATTCCAACTCCAAGATTTACTGTTGTGGTGGTCTTGGATACACCGCCTTTCTGATTACAAATCGCTATTACTTTACACATAATTCTGACCCTCCGTATTTTCTAATTTTATTGTTTTTCCTTTTTTCTTAGATTCACATACAGGATGCGAAATTTCTTGTTACCCTTATAAGATTTGAAATCCGATATCGTTTCCAAGTCGTATTGTCTACTCCGACTCATATTTTTTACGAATCTCCGGAGTTCATTTTTAGTACCAGACAATCTGACTTTAAGCATTCCTATCACCACCTTTCAAAATTTATATCCATAACACAAAAAACCCTTTCCAAAATGAATATTTTCATTCTGGAAAGGGTTTTTACCCATTTGTAGTGATTCTCTTTTTGCAGGTGCATAAATTATTAACAAGTACCGAAACGTATCAAAACTTGTATATTTGTAGCACTAAATGTAGCACCTAGTAGTGTTAACAACGCTCAAACGCCTTATTTTCGGTACTTTATTTATCCAACGACTTCATTGTCGGGAACAACAGCACATCACGAATCGCTGCGCTGTCCGTAAGTAACATACACATACGGTCAATACCAAAACCGATTCCTCCGGTTGGCGGCATGCCGATTTCAAGTGCGTTCAAGAAATCTTCGTCTGTTGTATTTGCTTCCTCATCACCAAGTGCAAGAAGTTCTTCCTGTGCTTTGAAACGCTCGCGCTGGTCAATCGGATCATTTAACTCGGAGTACGCATTTGCCATCTCCCAGCCATTCATGAAGAACTCAAAACGCTCTACATAATCCGGATTATCCGGCTTTTTCTTTGTCAATGGAGAAATCTCAATCGGATGATCCATGATAAAGGTTGGCTGAATCAAATGCTCCTCAACGAACTCTTCGAAGAAGAGATTCAAGATATCACCTTTTTTATGATGTGGCTCAAATTCAATGCCTTTTTCTTTAGCAATTGCCTGTGCCTCTTCCAATGTGGAAATCTCGTTGAAATCAACGTCTGCGTATTTCTTAACGGCATCCACCATCGTCAAGCGCTCAAACGGCTTGCCAAGGTCCATCTCAATTCCGTTATAAGTAATCTTTGTTGTGCCCAGAACTTCCTGTGCCACATAGCGGTACAGATTTTCTGTCAAATCCATCATGCCGTGGTAATCGGTGTATGCCTGATACAATTCCATCAAAGTAAATTCCGGGTTATGTCTGGTGTCAAGTCCCTCGTTACGGAATACACGGCCAATCTCATAAACCTTTTCCATTCCGCCGACAATCAGGCGTTTCAAATATAATTCAAGGGAAATACGAAGTTTGAAATCCTCATCTAATGCATTAAAATGGGTCTCAAACGGACGTGCAGCTGCACCACCGGCATTAGCCACAAGCATCGGGGTCTCCACTTCCATAAATCCTTCGCCATCCAAATATTTACGGATCGTACTGATAATACGTGAACGCTTGATAAATGTATCCTTTACCTCAGCATTCATAATCAAATCCACATAACGCTGACGATAACGCATATCGGTATCCGTCAAACCATGGAATTTCTCAGGAAGAATCTGCAAACTCTTTGACAGCAGTGTGACATTCGATGCATGAATCGAAATTTCTCCGGTTTTTGTTTTGAAAACTTCACCGGTAATGCAAAGGAGGTCACCTACATCATACTTTTTGAAGTCTTTGTAAGAATCCTCGCCAATGTTGTCTCTTGCTACATAAGCCTGAATGTCCCCCTGCAAATCTCTTGTATTACAGAAAGAAGCTTTTCCCATAACTCGCTTAAACATCATACGTCCTGCAATTGTCACGGTCTTTCCTTCTAATTCATCATAGTTATTTTTAATCTCCATGGAGTGATGGGTTACATCACATTTTGTGATTTTGAAAGGATCTTTTCCCGCCTCCTGAAGATTCTGCAATTTCTCTCTTCTAACTTTTAACAACTGATTAATATCTTCTGCCACTTTTTAATCCTCACTTCTCTATTTCTTCTAGTTCTTACGGAAATCCAAAATTTCGTACTTAATGATACCAGCAGGTGTCTCTACCTCTACTGTCTCACCTTTCTGTGCGCCAATCAAAGCTTTACCAACCGGTGACTCATTTGAAATTTTACCTTTCAAACTATCTGCCTCAGTGGAACCCACAATTTTATATTCCATTTCTTCATTAAATTCCAAATCTTTGATGGTTACTGTACAGCCAACATTGATTACGCTCGAATCGCCGTCATTGTCATCAACAACCTCTGCATTTTTCAAAATTTTATCAATCTCTTCAATACGAAGCTCGATGTCGCGCTGTTCTTCTTTTGCTGCATCATATTCTGCGTTCTCGGACAAGTCACCCTGCTCACGTGCTTCTTTGATTTTCTGAGCAACCTCACGCCGACGATTTACCTTCAATTCATGAAGTTCGTCCTCTAACGCTTTCAAACCTTCATACGTCAAAATGTTTTTCTTTGTTTCAGCCATGGTCTTACCTCCTACGAATTTAACATCATTTAATTATAGCGTAACACCGCCGGCTTGTCAATTACTGCAAAAACGCTTTTTTCTCTGCATCTGAGTCTGACTGGTCATTATTTTCGCGCACAACAATTTTTTGATATTTTTCCGCAACGTTTGTTACTGTATTTTTCTGCATCGCACTCCAATTTACATCCGAGACAGAAGATATCGTGTCACCATATCCCGCTTTCACAGCTCCGTCAACGGTAGCTGAATCACGCATCACAACACGAATCGGATAATACTTACAATCCTCAAATACATTTCCAGTCACCGTTGGATTTACCACACCTCGCAAAAGAAGTGCCACGTATTTTGTTTGATTTCCATTTGCATTTAACACGCCATCTTCTAATACCTGAAGCCGTAAAAATGAATTTCCTGAAATCACGGTATCTTTCCAATTTAATGCACGAATTGCTGCATTATAGGTACCGTCAAATGTATTATTTAAAATTCTAACATTTTCATGATAAAGCTGTGTCTGGCCGTTCGCAGAATACGTATGACTACCAATCGCAGTTCCAATATTTTTAAAGGTAGTGTTCTGTATTAAAATATTTTTACAAATTGTCTTATCATGAGCCGACCAATCATAATTAAATCCGTCAGTATTCAAATCGGTGCCATCCACATTGATGCATTCCTTATAACTTTTTTTATCCAACACCTTGAATCCTTCAAATGTACACTTTTCAATCGTTACATTGCAAGAAGAATTTAATTCCATAAAATGCGAACCATATTCGTTTTGAAATGTAATGCCCTCGATTGTTATATTTCTTGCATGCCCCATAACAAGCGCCATACAGTTTTTCACATTCGCACAATTCATGCGAACCATTCCCGTTCCTATAATTTTCACATCATGTGAACCATTGTAACCGGAAATTGTCTTAACCGTACCATCTTTTGATGGCGGCACAATGGTAAAAATAGATTTGGCATAACAAATATCGGTTGCTGTCGTTCCTTTTTTCGTAAATGTCACCCCATTTTCCATCCGTATCGTCACATTGGATGGAATACAGATATTATTAGTTACCTCATAATTGCCGGCCTTGACAGTAATTGTTCCACCACCGGCATACTCAAGCTGTTCCATATAAGACATAAGTGTATAATACACTTTCCGCTTTGTATAATCAGAGGCATCCGTGTATTTTTCCTGATACGGTTCTGTAGCTGTCGTAATCGTAAAATTTTTTTCCGTTCTATTGCGAAAATAAAGAATTCTCGCCGTTTCATTTGGCACATAATAATGGCTCAAATCATCTACTTTTGTAGCCGCTATTTTATTCGCCGCAGTTACTCCTATCACAGACATAACGGAAGGAAATTTTTTCCCTTTCCCACTATTTTTTGCTCTATCAAATTTCACAGCATAAGAACACCCGCTAATTTGATTTGCAGTAAAGGATGGTTCTTCTACTCCAAACCCAAGCATTCCCGCACTGGCACGTTTCTCTGCCCCATTTCTTTTCACTACATTCTTTTTTATTGTCGGCTTCTTCCACAAGACAGCATATATCGGAGCCTTCTTGGTATTTGTAAATGTGTTTGCTGCAATGGTAATGCTTGTCTGATAATATTCTTTTGTTTGCTTATTTTTTTCTAATACAACCGATTTCGTCGTACCGATGCCAACATCCGCCCCCAGAAATTGATTGTTCTCAATCTTTACTTTTTTGTTCACAGTATTGTCTTTTTTGTACCATTTACCAGAAAAATCCGATGTTGTCTGATTGCTTGTTTCAAGCCTTACAGCCATTCGATTTTTCAAACCGGACACATCTTTTTTTCGTTCAAAGACACATTGCCGGACAGAAATATTTTTAGAACCTTCAATCCAAATATAACTGCCGCCTTTTTTGTTTCGAAATCTCACACCACTCACAGTAATACCGGATGCATGACCAACAAAAACCGCCGTTGCTCCATTCACATTTCCCATATCAAAAATCACTTTCCCATTTCCCTGAATGGATGCATTTTTTGATGCCGCATATTTTCCTGTATTTTGTTTCCCCGATGCCTTTTCCTCTGAAATCATTTGGAACAAAAATTTTGTTGATTTTACTTTCTTTGTTCCTGTTGCTTTTGTTTTTTTGATTTTAACACCATTTGCACAGACAATTTTAACATTAGACGGTACATAAATTGTACCTGGAATTTTATATGTTCCTTTTTTTAATTTCAGCGTTCCGCCTGTTGTCGACAAACGCCTCATATAGGAGTTTATCATATAATACTGTTTTGTTTTTTTATTATAATACGGTTTCTGCCGATAAGATGAACTACATGGTATCGTTTTGGAACTCACCGTAAATGTTCTTTTTTTTGCCTCTGCTCGATTGCTCTGCATCATTATATCTGTCATAACAAATAATACAAATGCTATCATCCATAATTTCCATTTTCTTTTCATTTTCTCTCGTCCTTTCAGTTAATCCTTGATAGCCCCTAATATATCAAAATAATGTGTCACTTTTTCACTTTTTTATTGTTTCCCCTTTTTTTTGAATCATACTTTTTATGTAAAAAGGAGACCATCTGTTGAGATGGTCCCCTTTTTCAAAAATTTTCGATAAACAGAAAATTTCAAATTCTTATTTGTAAAGCTCAACAAGCTTCTGCAAATGCTCGAAACGAGCTTTTGCTGCTTCTTCGGACTCTTTGAAGAGTCTTTCTGCACGCTCTGGGAATGGCTTGATCAGACGAGTATAACGAGCCTCGTTGTTCAAGAAGTCCTGATAAGAACCATCTCCCTCTTTGGATGTCAGAGTGAATGGATTCTTTCCTTCTGCTTTCAACTCAGGGTTGAAGGAGAACAGATTCCAGTATCCAGCCTTAACAGCTTTCTTCATCTCATCCTGGCAGTGGTTCATACCACCCTTAGCGATACCGTGGAGCTCACATGGAGCATAACCGATAATCAGGGATGGTCCGTTATAAGCTTCTGCCTCAGCAATTGCTTTTACAGCCTGAGCAGGATTAGCACCAAGTGCAATCTGTGCTACATATACATAGCCATAACTCATAGCGATTTCAGCAAGGCTCTTCTTGCCAATCTCTTTACCGGCAGCAGCAAACTGACAAACTTCACCGATATTGGAAGCTTTGGATGCCTGACCACCAGTATTGGAGTACATCTCCGTATCGAATACCATTACGTTTACGTTCTCGCCGGATGCAAGTACATGATCCAGACCACCAAATCCGATATCATATGCCCAACCGTCACCACCGAAGATCCATACGGACTTCTTAGCAAGGTAATCTTTCTTAGCAAGAACTTCTTTGGATTTCTCACATCCTGCATTTGCAGCTTTTTCAAGTTCAGCAATCAATGCTTCTGCAGCAGGTGAGTTCTCTCTTGTATTATCTTTTGTCTCAATGAATTTAGCAGCAGCAGCTTTAAATTCAGCCGATGCTTTATCGGAAGCAGCAATCTCTTCTACCAATTCAATTGCCTGGTCACGAAGATATTTCTGTCCAATGTGCATTCCAAGACCATGCTCTGCGTTATCCTCGAACAGGGAGTTAGACCAAGCCGGTCCCTTCTTGGAATCTTTGTTTACTGTATATGGTGATGTTGCTGCCGGGTTACCCCAGATAGAAGAACATCCTGTTGCATTTGAAATGTACATATGCTCACCAAAGAGCTGTGTAACAAGTCTTGCATAAGATGTCTCAGCACATCCTGCACAACTTCCGGAGAACTCGAGAAGTGGCTGGTTGAACTGGCTTCCCTTTGGAGTTGTATCAGCAAATCCGCTGTCTTTCTTACCAACGTTAGCTACCAAGTAATCAAATACCGGCTGCTCGTCTGCCTGAGACTCCTGAGGTACCATCTTGATGGCTTCATCAGCAGCTTTCGGACATACGGTAATACACTCGCCACATCCCATACAATCCAGAGGAGATACGCTCATTGCAAATTTATATTCGCCGGCTTTTGGCTTTGTATCAGCAAGTTTGATGTTTGAAGGTGCTGCTTTCACCTCATCCTCAGAAAGGAGGAATGGACGAATTGTAGCGTGAGAACATACAAATGCACAGTTGTTACACTGGATACATGTATCCGGATTCCATACAGGAACCATAACAGCTGTACCACGTTTCTCATATGCGGAAGCACCAGTCTCAAACTGACCATCCGGGTTACCTGCGAATGCAGATACTGGAAGGCTGTCACCATCCATCTTAGAAATTGGCTCAAGAAGGTCATTTACCATCTTAACAACTTCCGGACGTCCGGTCTTCTCTTTTGCAGGAGCATCTGCTTCCGGATTCTTCCAAGATTCAGGTACTTCTACTTTATGAATTGCGTCAACACCACAATCGATTGCTTTGTAGTTCATTTCTACGACAGCATCACCTTTTTTGGAGTAAGATTTCTTAGCTGCTTCTTTCATGAACTTAATCGCATCATCAATTGGCATTACATCAGCAAGTTTGAAGAATGCAGACTGCAAAATTGTGTTAGTACGTTTACCCATACCAATTTCAATTGCTTTATCAATCGCGTTGATTGTGTAAAGCTGAATGTTGTTGTCTGCAATATATTTCTTAGCTTCAGCGTTCAAGTGATGTCCGAGTTCTTCATCAGACCACTGGCAGTTAATCATGAATACACCGCCCGGTTTTACATCCTGAGCCATCTTCATACCCTGTGTTACATAAGCCGGGTTATGACATGCTACGAAGTCAGCCTGGTTGATGTAGTAAGGACTCTTAATCGGATTATCACCAAAACGAAGATGGGAAATTGTTACACCACCTGTTTTCTTTGAGTCATACTGGAAGTATGCCTGGATAAATTTATCTGTGTGGTCACCGATAATCTTTGTTGAGTTTTTGTTAGCACCTACAGTACCATCTCCACCAAGTCCCCAGAACTTGCACTCTTTTGTTCCCGGTGCAGAAGTAATTGGAGCCGGTTTCACTTCCGGAAGACTCAAGTTTGTTACGTCATCCACAATACCGATTGTGAAACGAGGTTTTGGATCGTCTTTCTCCAGTTCTTTGTATACAGCGAATACAGATGATGGTGGTGTATCTTTGGAACCAAGACCATAACGTCCGCCGGTAAGAATGATATCATTCAAACCTGCCTCACGAAGAGTAGCTGCAACATCCAGATACAACGGATCACCAAGAGCACCAGGCTCTTTTGTACGGTCAAGTACAGCAATCTTCTTAGCAGTCTTAGGAATTACCTTAAGAATTGCTTCCGGAGACCATGGACGATACAAACGAACTTTTACAAGACCAACTTTCTCGCCCTTTGCTGTCAAGTAATCAATTACTTCTTCTGCTACGTCACAGATGGATCCCATAGCGATGATTACGCGGTCAGCATCCGGTGCACCATAGTAGTTAAACAAACCGTAATCGGTTCCGAGTTTTTCATTTACTTTGTTCATGTACTTCTCTACAACAGCAGGAAGTGCATCATAAGCCTTATTACATGCTTCACGATGCTGGAAGAATACGTCTCCATTCTCGTGAGAACCACGTGCAGTTGGGTGCTCCGGATTCAATGCATGTTTACGGAATGCTTCAACAGCATCCATTGGGCACATTTCTTTCAAATCTTCGTAATCCCATTTCTCAATCTTCTGAATCTCATGGGAAGTACGGAAACCATCGAAGAAGTTAATGAATGGAACTTTTCCTTCCAATGCTGCCAAATGGGCAACCGGACTCAAGTCCATAACTTCCTGTGGATTTGTCTCAGCAAGCATAGCGAAACCAGTCTGACGACAAGCGTATACATCACTATGATCACCAAAAATATTCAAAGCATGTGTAGACACCGTACGTGCGGATACGTGGAATACACTTGGCAACATCTCACCAGCGATTTTATACATATTCGGGATCATAAGAAGAAGACCCTGAGAAGCCGTAAATGTCGTTGTCAAAGCTCCTGTTGCAAGAGAACCGTGTACAGTACCAGCGGCGCCGGCCTCAGATTCCATCTCAACAACTTTTACTTTGCTGCCAAAAATGTTCTTCTGTCCTGCTGCTGACCACTGATCAACGGAATCAGCCATCGGGCTCGAAGGTGTAATAGGATAGATACCAGCTACTTCTGTATAGGCATATGCCACATGTGCTGCAGCGGTATTACCATCCATGGATTGTTTTGCTCTAGCCATTTTTGTAATGTCCTCCTTAAATTTATTCATTCGTGTTTTTATTCTATCACTAAAAAAAAGAAAAGTAAAGGACGAAAAATGTCGAGTTTGTGTCAAGTGTTCGTTGCCACTTTTTTTAGTTTCCGTAATTCCGTTGAAAAATTTTGTGTCTCGTGGGCGCTCTCGCTAATTGAGTGCGTAACGGTATGGGCACTGAAACTACCAGCGCCACATACCGACGTACTCAAACCCACAAGTCACAAAGTTTTTCTACGGAATTACTGGAATCCAAAGAAACCGGCAATGAACATTTGGCATAATCTTCTCCTTTGTCAAAAACTAATAAGTAAGTTCTCTGAAAATTATGGGATTGTTTATACAACTTTTGTGTCTTCATAATTTATCGAGAAAAAACAGAAGCACAAAATGTCAAACATCTCTTGACATATTCATCCATCCGCTGTATTATTGTATTACGCACTTAATACAGTAGTACAATTATTAAGTTAATATATGGAAAGGAGGTTTTCTATGTCCTGGAATTTATCAAAGGAACGTCCCATATATATACAATTGGTAGAACAGATTAAGTTACAGATTCTGTCCGGGCACTACCGCCCCGGCGAACGATTCCCTTCGGTAAGGGAACTTGCCACTGAGGCTGCGGTAAATCCAAACACGATGCAGAAAGCACTCGCAGCCCTTGAACAGGAGGGGCTCTTGATTGGCAGCCGGACAAATGGGCGAACCGTAACAAGTGATGAATCACTGATTGAGTCCATGCGTGATGAATTAGCGGACGGCATTGTAGAAAACTGTTATCAGGCTCTTGCAAAATTAGGATTTTCAAAAGAAGAATGCATTGCCTGCCTGCGCAAGCAAAGGAAGGAGGATTTATGATTTTATTAGAATCAAAACACATCTGCAAAAATTTCGGTCCTAAACCGGCATTACGAGATGTAAATGTAACGATTGAATGCGGAAAAATAGTTGGGCTTTTAGGTCCAAACGGAAGCGGAAAAACCACTTTTTTGAAATTAATAAATAGTTTGCTCACACCAAGTTCCGGCGAACTTTTTATTGGAGGGGAGCATCCCGGTGTTATTACTAAGCAGCATATTTCCTATCTGCCGGACCAGACAATTTTCCCAAAATGGATGAAAATATTAGACTTATTTTCCTATTATGATGATTTTTTTGTAGATTTTGACAAAAACAAAGCTGAGGAAATGTTAAAACGCCTAGACATCGTCGAAAATATGCGTTTAAAACACATGTCGAAAGGAACACAGGAAAAAGTCCAGTTGATTCTGACTATGAGCCGGAATGCAAATCTGTACTGTCTGGATGAACCAATCGGAGGTGTCGATCCGGCAACCAGAGACTACATATTACAGACGATTATTTCCAACTACAGTGAAAATGCCTCTGTGCTTCTTTCCACACATCTGATTTCTGATGTTGAGAGCATTTTAGATGATGTTATTTTCCTGCAGGACGGCCAGATTCGCTTGCAGTCATCCGTAGATGATATCCGCGAACAGCAGGGCAAGTCGGTCGATACATTATTCCGGGAGGTGTTCCGATGCTAAAAAAATTAATTAAACACGAATTTAAAGACACGATGCGGTTATTTATTCCAATGTTTGGATTCATCGTTATTTTAACACCTATTTTCAGCTTAATGATGTCTTTAGGTTCACAACCGTATGATGAAAATACAGCCGATGCTCTTTCTCTTATATTCGGAAGCGGCATCATAGGTTACTGTCTGCTGTTGTTTGGCCTGCTCATTGTGACTCAGGTGTTAATCGCCATACGCTTTTATAAAACCATGACTTCTCAGGAAGCATATTTGACATTTACCCTTCCTGCCAAAACAGGTCAGATTTTATTTGCCAAATGGCTGGTTTCCTTTGTGTGGTATATCCTCGCCTGTGGAATTGCATTAATTTCTATGCTTATCGTTGTGTTAATTGCTACACCAATTACGCTGTCAGAAATCATTCATGGCATTGGATTCGTTTTGCAGACAATTAACCTGAGCGATTTTAGTGCACTGGTTTTACTGGGGATTTTTATGCTAATCAGCCTCTCGTTCTCAATTTTAATGATGTATCTTTCCATCATGATTGGACAATTAGTACAGACGCACCGCATTGCATTAAGCATTGGTGCTTATCTTGGACTTTCTCAGGGATTACAGATTGTGATTTCGTTGTTGTCAATCCCATTTATCCTGATATTCCCTGATGTGATTGACTCCATCCATGTTGTCCTTTTGCTGTTCTGCCTCCTGTATGGAGCTTTGGGAGTCATCTTCTATTTACTGACTTACCTGATTACAGCAAAAAAATTAAACATTAAATAATACGGATATATTTGCATAAAATGGCATAAATATTGAATATATTGGTGCATTGTTCTCTGAGCCGTTGACATTCTTTATTGGTATTGTACAATGAAGAAAAAAAATGGAGGTATCGCACTTATGAAGCGAAAAATTTACACCCCTCTGTTGTTGACGGCTCTTTTTATGAGCACTCTGTCACAAACAGTTCCGGGTACTACCGCTAATGCAGCAAAAAAGCCAGCACTTAGCAAAACAAAAGTTTCGGTTTATACCGGAAAGAAAGCAAAGATTTCAATCAAAAAAATTGCAAAGAAAACAAAAGTTACATGGAAATTAGGGAACAAAAAAGTTGCGAAAATTGTAAAACAAAAGAAAACCGGAAAACCATATGCTGTTATTCAAGGAGTAAAAAAGGGAAAGACAACACTTCTTGCACGTTACAAACATGGAAAAAAAATCCGTAAACTTACCTGCCGCATCACAGTTCTTGCTGCAAAAAAAGCTACACCACAAAAAAATGCGGCTGTCCCATCCAGTACGGCTTCGCCTTCGCAGGCACCAAACAGGGCTCCCGCTATAACACTGACTCCAGAGCCAACCGCCACTCCTACTCCGACATGGGTTACCACCTGGGGTACAGCAGAAGAAAAATGCGATGTTACATCCAATGCAATGCCTCAAATTACTTTAGAAGATTCCACAGTAAGGCAGATTATTAAAGTAACTACAACCGGAAGTAAAATCCGTTTCCGCTTAAGCAACCAATATGGTGGAAGCGATGTCACGATTAAATCTATGCACGTAGCGAAACAGGTGAAGGCATCAAATCCACAAATCAACACTGATACAGATGCCACCGTAACATTCAAAGGGAAAGAGAATTTTATAATTCCAAAAGGGAAAGTAATTCAAACTGACGCAATTGATTTTCCCGTAGAAGCACTGGAAAATGTAGCCATTTCCACTTTTTTTGGTAAAACGCCGACCACAAACATTACCGGACACCGTGGCGCCCGTGCTACAACCTACCAGGTCTCTGGCAATCAAGTTTCAGCCAATACTTTTAGTAATTATAAGAAAACAACAAGCTGGTTCTTTTTAGCAGACGCATCTCTCCTCTCTGCAAATGGAAGTAAAGCGGTTGTCTGTTTTGGTGATTCCATTACCGATGGCTATGGCACCGATGCCACCTACTTGGGCAAAAAACCAGATTCCTACACTCGCTGGGGCGATTACTTTGCCAAACGGTTAAAAGCAAATAAAGGAACCGAAAATGTATCTGTTATAAACGAGGGAATTGGTTCAAATTCCATCCTCGGCTCATACCCAACGGATGCAGGAAAAGACCGATTCAACCGTGATTTATTAGAACACGACGGTGTTGCTTACTGTATAATTTTATTTGGCGTCAATGATTTGGATAAGCTTCAAAATACGGACAAATACAATTTGCTTTTGCCGGAATATCAAAAGATGATTGAAACTTGTCACAAAAACAACATCAAAGTTTATGGTGCACCAATCCTTCCTTTTGGCACAAGCAGTTTTTATAGTGAAAATTCAGAAAAAGTAAGACAACTGATTAATCAGTGGATGCGCTCATCCCAGTCTGGCGTAGATGGCATCATTGATTTTGAAAATGCCGTTGCTGATCCGGCAAATCCGCAAAATTTATTAGCCAAATATACAAACAAAGATGATGGCATCCATCCTTATAACGGCTATCAGGTGATGGCAAATGCCATTGACTTAAATCTTTTCCAATAAACACAATTGATAAGTAATATAGAAAAAGGCGTTCGAGATCAACTACGATTCCAACGCCTTTTTTATTCTATTCTTCTGTCGCACCAAATTCACTTAACTGTAACCCTTCATTTCGGTCAAGCGCCGTCTGAACACTCCACGGATGGGTAAACAAAAGAAGTGGTCTGTCATGCAGATCTTTTACCTTCTTTGTATCGGACGTAACCGAAAGTGCCGCTACATCGATATCCTTATTTTCAATCCAGCGTACATGTTCATACGGAAGCTGTTCCATACGGATTTCTACATTATACTCATTTTCCAAACGGTACTGAAGCACCTCAAACTGCAGGACGCCTACAACACCCACAATAATCTCTTCCATGCCGGTATTAAATTCCTGAAAAATCTGAATCGCACCTTCCTGTGCAATCTGTGAAATTCCTTTCATAAACTGTTTACGCTTCATCGTATCCACCTGACGGACTCTTGCAAAATGCTCCGGGGCAAATGTCGGGATACCTTCAAAGCGAACCGGCGTTTTTCCTTTATACAATGTATCTCCAATCGAGAAAATACCCGGGTCAAAAACGCCGATAATATCACCGGCATATGCCTCCTCGACATGTTTTCTCTCTTGTGCCATCATCTGCTGTGGCTGTGCAAGACGAATCTTTTTGCCACCCTGCACATGCATAACTTCCATGCCTGCCTCAAACTTACCGGAGCAGATACGCATAAAAGCAATTCGGTCACGATGGGCCTTATTCATATTTGCCTGAATCTTAAATACAAATGCCGAAAATTCATCCGAGAATGGGTCTACCACCTCGCCACCGGATGTACGAGGCAGCGGAGATGTTGTCATATCCAGGAAATGCTGCAAAAAGGTTTCTACACCAAAGTTTGTCAGTGCCGAACCAAAAAATACCGGCGAAAGCTGTCCGGCACGAACCTTTTCCAAATCAAAGGCATCGCTTGCTCCATCCAGCAATTCAATTTCGTCAACTAAAATATCGTGGTATTCTTTCGTAATCAAATCATCCAGACCGGCATCCCCAAGACTTGCCTCTACCATCTCTACTTTATGTCCATTGTCCCCCGCAATAAATCGGGAAATGGTCTTTGTGTTACGGTCATACACACCTTTAAAGTTCTTTCCGGAACCAATCGGCCAGTTCACCGGACAAGTGCGGATACCAAGCACATTCTCAATCTGGTCAATCAATTCAAACGGATCCATCGCCTCACGGTCCATCTTGTTAATAAACGTAAAAATTGGAATCCCGCGCATGACACAAACCTTAAATAACTTAATCGTCTGTGCCTCAACACCTTTAGAGCCGTCAATTACCATCACGGCTGAATCTGCTGCCATCAACGTACGGTAAGTATCTTCCGAGAAATCCTGATGTCCCGGTGTATCCAGAATATTGATGCAAAAACCATCATAATTAAACTGCAGAACCGAACTTGTTACCGAAATACCTCTTTCCTTTTCAATTTCCATCCAGTCAGAAACCGCATGTTTCGCCGCTTTTCTTCCTTTTACCGAACCAGCTAGATTAATTGCTCCTCCATATAAAAGAAATTTCTCCGTCAATGTCGTCTTTCCGGCATCCGGGTGGGAAATAATCGCAAAAGTACGTCTTTTCTCGATTTCCTGTCTCTGTGAATCACTCATAAAATCCTCCATTCTGTCATGGATATGCTATCCATCCGCTGATTTTCAATCGATATACAACAAATGAGCTCTGACACATATGTATCAGAGCTCTTCAAGCTGGGCTACAAGGATTCGAACCTTGAAATGCTGGAGTCAGAGTCCAGTGCCTTACCATTTGGCGATAGCCCAATCACAACCACAAGCGATATTATACATGAATCCTTTTCGGAATGCAAGCATTATTTTTAAATTTTTCAAAAAAATTTTTATTTACCCAATTTATGGTTTTTTTCACCATATAAACGCACTGCTGTACTCTTCTCTACCGTGTAGGTCTGAACCTGACAATTCGTAGGAAATTTCATGCCTAACGACTTTGCACGCGCAAACAAATCATCATATGAAATTGTCACGTCTGCCTCCTGCTTTTTCAGTGCTAAATTTTCTTTTTCTAATACATCAATCTGAGACGCCAGTTTATACACTTGTTTATTCAAAAGCACTTCCTGATTTTCCATACGAACAATTTGGAAACAACTTAGAATCAAAACAAGGGATGCTGCACTTGCAATAATCCACTGTTTAATAAACTTTCTTTTCTTCTTCTGTTTTTCCACGTCAACAATTTTTACTTTTTTCCCCGTATTCACAATTTGTATGGCGGTATTTCCCACCACGTAATCCATCGTAACTTTCACAATATCCTCCGTTTTTCTGAACAATTAACCCAAAGTATCCCATTATTTCTTTTGTTTTGGCTCCTCCGTAGCCTCCACAATCAACATCGTAATTGCACCGGAACGGCTGGTATAATGCTCATCTGCGTACTGGTCAATTCTCTGAATCACTTTATCTTCTAACGTAATATTGACCCGTTTTTTCATCTATCAGCCCTCCAATCCTCATTCTATGTGTAATTTATACACATAATATATTTACATTATACACACTTTTGATGTAGAGTTCAACTATTTTCTGTGGAATTTTCACAAAAAAAAGGAAGTTCAATCGAATCGAGACGGGATAACGCTTTGCGTTATAGCCTCTCTCGAATTGAACTTCCTTTTTTACTTATATAATTAGCCGAGGGCTCGAAGAAAAAAAAGAGTGGCTCCTTTTTAGAGTCACTCTTTTTTAATATGAAAGCGCGAGACGGGACTCGAACCCGCGGCCCCAACCTTGGCAAGGTTGTGCTCTACCAACTGAGCCACTCGCGCACTTCTTAAACACAAGTGCTATTATACTGAATAACTGCCTGCATGTCAAGAAGTTTTTTTCATTCCTTATCGTTATTTTTCTCAGTATCAAAATACCAATAAATACCATACCGCTCATCATTTAGTGTATTAAACGGAACAAACTGTAGTCCATTTTCAAATGTCGTATCAGCATCCGTTCCTTTCAGATGAAACGACAAGGTTTCGCTTTCCGTATCACGTACTAGATAACGTTCTATATGACTGGCAAACTCATTCACAGAGGTCTCTTCCTGAATCGTCAGCGTTTCATTATCAAGCAGTTCTGTCGTTTTTGGTTCACCATACGCAATTGTGTCTTTCCGGCACTCATTTCCTACTACCTTATAAAGAGGTGCGGTAAGGTCAATTCCCGCCCATGTCGCCTCTCCCATCTTTTCTTTTCCAAGTTTTGCAGCCAGAACCGTCGGTCCGTACCGAAAAGCAAACACGGCATCCTGATCCAAAAGTCCAACAGACTCCACTGACATCGGATATTTTGCCATTATCACATCACCATCCTCCCAGTTACGCTCCAATAAAACATACTCGCTATTACCGGCTGCTGTCATTTTCTCCGCGCCATTTACATAAATCGTGGCTTCCCCATGCATCCAATCCGGGATCCGAAGCGCAATCGCCACATCCGATATTTCTTTGTCATGCAATGCATTTAACACAAAAGAAATCTCCTCTGATTTTGTCACATCCGACTTCTGTGTAAGCACAAGATTCTTTTCCTCCCAAGTCACTTTTGAAGCGACATATTGATTTACAAGCAGCGTATCATTGGCACGAAAATAAATACTGTCGCCCAGTTTCGTGAAATTCTCCATGCCACTTCCGGTACAGCACCAGAACATATTCTTCTCAGGCTCCTCCTCACCAAACGTTTTGTAATACCCGGTTGCCATCGGCGTAAAATAAGATGCTGCTCCACTCTCCGTTTTTACCGCTCCCATAATCGCATTCCGCAAAGTTGTCTCATAATAATCGGCATACTCCTTTTTCCTTGTTGCCTTAAATAGCTCTTTTGCAAGTTTTAACATATTGTGCGCACAACAGCTCTCACAATTTGTCTGCGTACGAATCTCATCCAAATGATAATCTTTCCGAAAATGCTCCATCACACTGATGCCGCCGGTAACAAAAGAATGTCGTTTGACAACCATTTCAAAAAATTTCTCAGCATCCACAAGATATGCTTCATCTTCCTGTTTTGCCTCCCCCAGCTGTTTTAACACATTATATCGCTTAATCGCACCGATAAACTTAGGAATCTGGGTATTCGCATGCTTTCCATCCAGGCAGTTTTTTTCACCTTTCGCAGCCATCAAAAAAAGTGCTTTTTCATCAAATTTCTGCGCCGCCTCCAAATGGTGCTTATTATGACTGTAGGAATACAGTTCATACAAACAATCATTCATGCCGCCATATTCCGTCTCCAATACCTTTTGATTCGTTTTTAAATCGCATTTACTCACACGCTCATAAATCCAGTCACCCAATTTTTCCGCAACCAAAAGAGCTGTTTCATTTCCCGTATATTTATAAGTATCTACAAGACCGGCAAGAACCTTATGCATATTATACCATGGAACCCACGTCTCGCCCTTTTTCTTTCCCTCCAAAATATCAAACTGCTTCTCAACATCCTCTTTATCTTCCACTTTTGCCCCAAAAAGGAACCCGGTGCCAAGTTTCTTCTGACATTCTTCCAAACCGGCAATTAACGTCTGAGATTTTTCTTTCAGTTCTTTATCACCAGTCACCTTCACCGCCTGTGCAAGAGCCGTAAGATAATGGCCGACACAATGACCGCCAAGCAAACTATCTTCCCATCCGCCATACGGTCTGACACCCTTTGTATCAATCCCTGCTGTCGTTCGAAATCCAGCCAGTAGGCGCGCAGTATCCATTTTTTTCAAGAAAGCTATATCCGACTTCTGAGCAGACAAATAATAATTGTCTAAAATCTGTACTTTGTCTAACTCAAATGGTTCAGTCCAGCCCATCTCATTCTCCGACAAAACACAAATTGAAATATCCTGATTCATAAAAAATCCTCCCTTTGTTTTTGTAACTAATCAAATTTTTTTAATTCTTCATACAGCCTGTGAACGGGAAGACCAACCACATTGAAGTAGTCCCCCTCAATTCCTTCAATAAACTTGCCAAACAAGCCTTGAATGCCATATGCTCCGGCTTTATCATATGGTTCATCGGTCGAAATATAAGCCTCAATCTCATTTTCTGTCATCGGCGCTACATTCACCTTCGCTCCCTCAGCAAATGATGACGCAGATACCATATCACCTGATTTTGCAATCACCGTAACACCGGTATATACCATATGACTTTTTCCCTGTAATTTATAAATCATTTCTCTCGCTTCTTCTTTATCTGCCGGTTTTCCAAGAATTTTTCCATCAATCGAAACAACCGTATCCGCACCAATAATGATTCCTTCTTCTACCTGCCCGGCAACTGCCATCGCTTTTTGATATGACAATTCTTTCGTCACTTCTGCCGGCTCATTTTTTGTGATTACTTCTTTGGTGTCCGATACAAGCACCTCAAAAGGAACCTCCAACATCTGAAGCAATTCTTTCCGTCTCGGAGAGCCGGATGCCAAAATCATTCGTTTCATTTTTCTTCCTTTCTACTAAAACAAACGCTGCTCCCTATCGTTTAGGGAACAGCGCGTTACATACAAAATCATGCACTTATGCAAAATATTTTACACCGCTCTTGAAAATCTTCTGATCCTGGTCGCCATAAATATTTATGGCAACACCATCACCGCGGCGCTCGGAATGTGCCATCTTACCAAGAACACGTCCATCCGGACTGGTAATACCTTCAATTGCACAATAAGAACCATTCGGGTTAAAGTCTTCATCCATGGTTGGATTTCCATCAATATCTACATACTGTGTCGCAACCTGTCCGTTTGCAAACAATTTCTGAATCCACTCATCACTTGCCACAAAACGTCCCTCACCATGAGAAGCCGGAATCGAATATACTCCGCCAAGTTCTGCCTCCTGAAGCCATGGCGATTTATTCGTAACCACTTTTGTATAAACGGTCTTCGACACATGACGTCCAATACTGTTTGTCGTCAATGTCGGCGAGTCGGAAAGCTGTGTCGCAATCTTACCGTAAGGAACCAAACCAAGTTTAATCAACGCCTGGAATCCGTTACAAATACCAAGTACCAAACCGTCTCTCTCATCTAACAGTTCATGAACGGCATCTTTAATCTTTTCATTACGGAAAATGGAGGTAATGAATTTTGCCGAGCCATCCGGCTCATCACCGGCACTAAATCCGCCGGCAAACATCAAAATCTGGGACTCACGGATTGCCTTTTCAAAAGCATCTACACTGTCCGTGATGTTCTGCTCCGTCATATTTTTAAATACAATGCTCTTTGTATCAGCACCTGCTGCCTGGAACGAAAGAGCGGTATCATACTCACAGTTTGTTCCCGGGAATACCGGAATAAATACGGAAGGTTTTGCTACTTTATGTTTGCATACATAAATGTCTTTCGTATCGTAAAGTCCGGTATTGATTTCTTTGTCTTCCACACCGGAACGGGTAGGGAATACTTTTTCCAAAGTGCCACTCCAAGCCGAAAGTGCTTCCTCCATAGAAATCACTTCATCATCACACTCAAACTGCGGTTTATCCAATGTCTTACCAATCTTATCATACAAAACACCGGCAGCATCCAACACAGCCAAATCCTCTTCATCAATCTCTGCTACAATTTCACCATAACCCGGTGTAAAGAAATATTCTTTTGGTTTATGTTTGCAGAATTTAGCACCAATCTTATTACCAAATGCCATCTTCGCAACGGCATCGGCAACACCGTTGCCATCAACTGCCTGTGCGGAAAGAATTACACCATCACGCATCAGTTTCGTAATCTTCTCATACTGACTCATAATAAATGCAAAATCCGGAAGATCATACTCATCCTTCTGAATTGTGAATTTCACAAGACGGCTTCCTGCTTTTTTCAATTCGTTTGTTACAACATCCGAAATCTCTGCCACATCAACGGCAAAGGAGCAAAGGGTAGGCGGTACATCAATATCGTTAAAGGTACCGGACATACTATCCTTACCACCAATAGATGGAAGACCTAGTTTAATCTGTGCATCATATGCACCTAACAGAGCTGCCATCGGCTCGCCCCAGCGTTTTGCATCCTCTGTCATACGTTTGAAATATTCCTGGAATGTAAAACGGATTTTGCGGAAATCACCACCGGCTGACACAATCTTAGCAACCGAAGTAAGCACTGCATATTCTGCTCCATGATATGGGCTCCAGCTCATCAAATACGGATCCATGCCATAACTCATCATCGTAACCGTATCACATTTACCGTCAAGTACCGGAAGTTTAGCAATCATAGTCTGCGTTGGTGTTAACTGATATTTACCACCATATGGCATATTGACCGTGCAGGCACCAATGGAACTGTCAAACATTTCCACAAGACCTTTCTTTGAACATGCATTTAAACTGCCAAGTTTTCTCAGAAAAGCATCTTTGAAACTGTCTGCTTTTTCTGTCTTTGTCAAATAATTATCTGCTTTTTTCGGGCTTTCTACAACAACGTCTGTCTCCTGATGAGCACCGTTGGTATCTAAGAAAGCACGAGAAATATTTACAATCTCTTTACCACGCCATTTTAATATAAGTCGTGGAGATTTAGTAACAGTCGCTACACAGACTGCTTCTAAGTTTTCTTCTTCTGCATAGGCAAGCATCTTGTCTACATCCTTCGGGTCAACAACGATTGCCATACGCTCCTGAGACTCAGAAATAGCAAGTTCTGTTCCGTCGAGACCGGCATATTTCTTTGGTACCTTGTCCAAATCTACGGTCAAACCATCTGCAAGTTCACCAATCGCTACGGAAACACCACCGGCACCAAAGTCATTACATTTCTTAATCAGACGGCTCACTTCTTCGCGGCGGAAAAGTCTCTGAATCTTACGCTCAGTCGGCGCATTACCTTTCTGCACCTCGGCACCGCAGGTATCAATTGATGCTGTGTTATGTGCTTTTGAAGAACCGGTTGCACCACCACATCCGTCACGACCGGTACGTCCGCCAAGAAGAATAATGATGTCATCCGGATCAGAGTTCTCACGAATTACATTTTTTCTTGGAGCAGCACCCATAACGGCACCAATCTCCAAACGTTTTGCAACATAATTTGGATGATATACTTCATCCACAAGTCCGGTTGCCAAACCAATCTGGTTACCATATGAGCTGTAACCTTTGGCAGCTCCTGTCACAATCTTACGCTGGGAAAGCTTTCCTTCCATCGTCTCTTTCTGAGATTTTGTCGGGTCAGCCGCACCTGTCACGCGCATTGCCTGATAAACATAGCCACGTCCTGACAACGGATCACGAATTGCACCGCCAAGACAGGTAGCAGCTCCGCCAAACGGCTCAATTTCTGTTGGGTGGTTATGTGTTTCATTCTTAAAGAATACAAGCCACTCTTCTGTTTCCGGACCATTTCCATGATCGATTTCAACCGGTACAACAATCGAGCAGGCATTAATCTCATCCGACACTTCCATGTCTTCCAATTTACCTTCTGCACGAAGTTTCTTCATACCAAGAAGCGCGATATCCATCAGAGAAACAAATTTGTCATCTCTGCCCTGATACATTTCATCATGTGCTTTTTTGTATTCATTGTATGTTTTTTCAACCGGTGCTTTATAGTCACCATCTTCAAATGTTACATTTTTTAACTCTGTGAGGAATGTCGTATGACGACAGTGATCCGACCAGTATGTATCCAGCACGCGGATTTCCGTCATCGATGGATCTCTTTTTTCTTCTCCATGAAAATACTTCTGGATATGAAGAAAATCTTTAAACGTCATTGCCAAGCCAAGTGAATCGTACAATGCCTTTAACTCATCCTCCGGCATATCCTTAAAGCCATCAAAAATCTTAACATCTGCCGGCTCCTCAAAAACAGTTACCAAAGTTTCAGGAACTACTTCATCTGTTTCACGGGAATCTACCGGATTAATACAATACGATTTGATACGTGCTAATTCATCCTCGGAAATATCACCGGATAACACATATGTTGTCGCAGACCGGATAATCGGCTCTTCTTTTTCATTTAACAGTTTCACACACTGCTCTGCCGAATCGGCACGCTGGTCGAACTGTCCCGGTAAATATTCCACAGAGAACACTTTGTCATTCTCTTTTTTCGGGAAACTCCCCTCATAAATATCATCTACCGGTGGTTCTGAAAACACTGTAACAAGTGCTTTTTTGTATACATCTTCGGAAATTGATTCCACATCATAACGAATCAACACACGCACTTCACTGAGCGTATCAATTCCAAGATAACTCTTAAGCTCCTGTTTCAACTCCTTTGCCGCTACGGCATAAGGTTCTTTTTTTTCAACATAAATCCGTTTTACGTCTGCCATGACATCCTCCATTTTCTGCTGTATTAAATGATATTATAAATTACTTTAATTACTGCTGTGCCGAACTATCTGTTGTCAGATAACCAATTGTAACTCTGCCCTTCCAGTAACTCTGTGTTGTTGCGGTATACTCTGCTTTAATTGTGTTTTTGTAAACCGCATCAAACTGTGTATCTTCTTCCTGAGAAATAACAGTCTCGCACTGCTTGTTGTAAGCAGCCGGGTCATTGTTATTTACCATCTTAATCACATAATAAGCTTCTTTTGTCTCAATCAAACCGGATACTGCACCATTTTTCATTGCTTTCACAGTCTTACGAGTAGCATTGTCCAGAAAATCCTTATCGGTTTCAATCAAATCTTTTGTCGAATAAGAAATTCCTTTGTTGTTATCATCGACTTTGTCATTGTCTTTGTCCGTAATAACATCTTTTGTAAAATCTTTTGCGCTTGCTGCTTTTTTCTGCAAAGCAATCATATCTTTCTTACCCTGTTCAAGTGTCTTTGCATCTTTATCCTTTGTCTTATTATCACTGCCGGTTTCTGTCTTGGCAAATGTATAATACTGCAAAGTATACTGACGATAAGATTTTTTATCGACAGATTTCTTTAACTTGTCCTTGTCGATTTTCAAAGTGGAAACAATAGAATCTTTATATTTCTCACCAAGTTTATCTTTCTCTTTTACAGTTGTAATCGTTGCCTCATCCAGACCTTTCATCGCTTTCTGGGAATCTGTCATATTCTTTCTTGCGTTCTTGACATCTTCTTTAATTGTCTTTTTCTCTTCATCTGTTAAAGTCATACCCTTTTTCTGTGCGCACATATACAAAATTTCACGTTTTTTTAACGCCTGCATAATTTGCTTTTTGTAAAGTGCTGCATAGGTGTCACCATCTTCTGTCGTATCGGACCAGTCAAAAGACATACCATACATCTGGTACATACTTGCCATTGCTTCTGCCTGGTAAATATCATACATTGCTTCCGGATAATTTATCGTATGTGTTACTGTCTTCCCATCCGCATCTTTTCCTTCTACTGTCAAAATTGCTCTCGGACGAAGATTCACATAACATACCCCGCCGCCAAGCACTGCTACAAGGATGATGCCAACAAGAATCAAAATCATATTCTTACTCAGTCCTCTGCTCTGTTTCACTGTGGACTGTGTAGCATTTTCCCCACCATTTTTCATAATTTTCTTTGCGCTATTCATTTTCTTTCAGCCTCCATAGATTAGTAATGCAAAGGGGGCAAAGAGATTTGACCCCAATATTCTTGTATTTTACCATAAAAAAACAAGGTTCGCAATAAGTACCACAAACATTTCACATATTGAAATAAAAAAAACTGCTGACCCATTAAGATCAACAGTTTTGTATGAAATGCAGGAGATGGGACTTGAACCCACACGATATTGCTACCACAGGCACCTGAAG
>ERZ836877.798-NODE-798-length-51797-cov-4.864752_pt1 | contig 51797 bp, 46 predicted proteins | sample MGYA00519469_ERZ836877 | MGnify/ENA primary metagenome ERZ836877 (study PRJEB31850, sample SAMEA3708809) | human gut metagenome | biome: human gut; feature: human-associated habitat; material: faeces | place: China | collected 2014 ...
CCGGAAGTTGCCGCTTCTGGGGTTTCTTCTTTTTCTGCCGACTTTAGAAAGACAATCGTCAGTGCATCGCCATAACCAAATCCTGCAACGTTCCAGCATGTTACTTCCAAGTCCTTTACTTCCGGCCACCATTCGGTCTGTGACATACAAGTCGGCACTCTGCGCCGCCATTGTGCCTTAGTTTCTTCCCAATCCTCAGCCGGCAGCACAGCATAATCAAAACTTCCCTCATACAGAAACGGCTGACCATCCTTGTAAATAGTGAAAGTTGCATGCCCATCAATTGGCTTCACGAACTGCTCCAGCGTCATCTCCTCACCTTCCTCCTATACCAACGCCAGAACAATAAACACCCAGAACGCAAAACCGGTTGCCCCGCATAACGCTGCAGCTACAACCATCACGGCCTCAGCCAGATCTCCCAGCCAGTCTGGTAATGCCTTCTTCGGCGCCGGTTCTGCAACCGGATTGCTCCGGCACTCCACGTAGCTGAGCATCCGCGGGTGCTGGGACTGGATAAAGTTAAGCTTCGCCACTCTGATCACCTCCTTCCTCCGGCTCGTACGCCGGATACTGCTCAATAAAGCGCTCCAGGTCACTGCCCCGGATCTTGATCAGTCCAAGGCGCAGAGCCACAAGCTGTTTTCCGTTAATCAGCCGGTATACCGCCTGCGGATTAACCCGCAGAAGTTTCGCAGCTTCTTTTACTGTGTACAATGGTTCGTATGCTCTTACCATCTTCTTACACCTCCCTCGTTGCTTTTCCTGCATATTCCGTGATACAATTTCTTTATCAAATTCATACTACGGAGGTTTTTATGTTTCTCACACAACTTGCATCCGCTTCCGACACTATGTTCACCGGCCTGCTTAGTTCACTCAGCCCGTCCGATATAATTCAGTTGCTCGGAATACTTTTGTCAACAATCATCAGCACAATCGCAGTCATAATATCTGTTGTCACCTTGCGTCAAAACCATCAAATGGTTGAAGAATCAACTCGTCCATACATAGTTGTTTACACCGCTGCAACCAACTTTCAATCTCCTATGTACTACCTGGTCATCAAAAATTTTGGTCAAACAGGGGCTCGCATTACCAGTTTTTCCTGCGATTTTGATTTAGCTAAGTGCTCCTACAGCCCAAAATACATTCCTTTTGAGCACATCAAAGATACTTTTATTGCTCCAAATCAATCCTTCGTTTGTAACGTAAACCCACGCGAAATATTTGAAGATCCAAAACCGATTACCATAAGCATTGCCTATGAAGCCAACAAGAGGACATATACTGATTCCTTCGTTCTCAATATCAAAGCAGATTCCGATCTGATTCATAGCAGAGCCGCTTCCAAGGATAAAGAACTGAAAATCATCTCTTATACGCTCCAGGATATGGTAGAAAAGATGCTATAACACAATTCGCCCGCTCTGTAACCGGTCCTTACATCTACATAAAATAGACTCGTAAACTTCATAGGTCTGGGCTTCCTCTGGAAGTTCAGACTTTATTGTTTGTAAAATATCTTCGACAGTTTTCTCCAGTACCTCTTCGGGAACAGAAATGTCATTTCCAAAAGAAATCACTGTATTGAACATTTCACTCACCTCCTACTCTGTTGCAAACAGGTAATCCATTTGCCTTTTCCTTTCTTCCAATGATATAATTCCTGTACAGGCTCCTGACAAAGCCGAGTATACGAAGAAAGGAGAATTACATGGCATTACATCCTAAATCTGATGAATTGTTATTGAAAATTTGCCGTGCATACAACACGACACATTCCAAACGCATGGACACATCTGACATTCCAGCATTAAACTATGATGACAGTTTCTTCTACGAACTCGAAGAAACCGGATATATCAAATTCATCAACAGCATTGCACCCAATATTGAAATTCTTGATAAGACAGTTTCTTTAGCTCAGAAACTTATCTAAGAATCTCCACAGAACTGTTGCCATCTTCGGCGGCAGTTCTTTTGTATCCATCCAGATACATCTTGATAATTTCTTTTGCCTGTTCCAATTCTTCTTTTGTATGGGAAAGGTTTTTCTCAATTTCTTCTGTTTCCTGCTGTAATGTCTCATAATCCATGCAGAACAGTCCTACTTCAAACTGTTTTAACTCTTCTTTTAACTGAAGAAATTCCTTCGCCTTTTTCGACTGTTCTTCCAGTGGACCAACCTGTTTTTCTAATTCTGTCAAAATATCCTGTACACGAAGAAGATTTTGTCGTTCTGTCTCCAGATTTTTCTCAGCGGCAGCCTTTCTTTTTTTGAATTTGACGATACCGGCTGCCTCATCAAATAATTCTCGTCGTTCTTCCGGTTTACCACTAAGAATTTTATCAATCTGTCCCTGTCCGATAATGGAATAACCTTCTTTTCCGATACCGGTATCAAAAAACAATTCCTGTACATCGCGGAGACGGCAGGTTACGCCATTTAACAAGTATTCACTTTCGCCGGAGCGGTACACTCTTCTCGCCACCTGTACTTCTTCATAAGGCAGATTTAATTTATGGTCTTCATTACTGATTGTCAGCGCAACGTATGCATAACTTTGTGGTTTGCGCATCTCGGTTCCTGAGAAAATGACATCCTGCATACTCGAACCACGTAACTGTTTAGCACTTTGTTCTCCTAATACCCAGCGGACCGCATCGGCAACATTACTTTTTCCACTGCCGTTTGGTCCGACAATTCCAGTAATTCCATTATGAAATTCAAATACAAGTTTTTTAGCAAAGGATTTGAATCCCTGAACTTCTATACTTTTCAAATACATGGACTACTTCTCCTGTCTCAATAATAATATTGTTTCATATGCTGCCTTCTGTTCGGCTGCCTTTTTCGTACGGCCTCTTCCACGGCCATAGGCTTTCTCATTTACCATGCAGACCACTTCAAACGATTTATTGTGGTCGGGGCCTTCCTCTTTTTCAAGTGCATAAGAAAGATTTGTTTTTTCGTGAAATTTGCTCTGGATAATTTCCTGCAAAATTGTCTTACTGTCATAAAACAACTGTTTCTTTTCGATGTCCGATAAAACATACTGCAAAATAAACTCTCTTGCCGGGTTCAATCCACCATCCAAATAAATTGCGCCAATTACAGCTTCAAAAGCGTCAGACAAAATCGAGTCTCTCTTGCCGCCACCGGTAACCCATTCGCCGTGTCCCAGTTTCAGATATTCTCCTAATTTAATTTCCCTGGCAGAAGATGCAAGACTCATCTCGCATACTAAACTGGCACGCAGCTTCGTCATTTTCCCTTCTACCATATCCTTATGGTTTGAAAAGATATAATCACTGCTTACCAATTCTAAAACAGCATCTCCCAAAAATTCCAGCCGCTCATTGTTTCTCTCATATTTCCAATGCCTCTCATTAGCATACGAACTATGTGTCAGCGCATTGTTAAGCAGCGAAAGATTTTGAAAGTGATATCCAATTTCGTCCTGTAACTGTGTTAATTTGTCTTCTTTCACAGCACAAAGCCTCCTTTAAGCCTGAATCTTGTCCTGTATTTTTTCATTAATACTATTTTCTTTAAATGTAATACATTGTCCCAAAGCCGTTTTGATTTCCGCACTCTTGGAATTTCCATGAGCCTTTACCACAAGCCCTTTTAATCCTAACAACGGGGCACCGCCCTGGCTGCTGACATCAAATGTCTTTAATAATCCTTTTAATGCCGGTTTAATCAGCATACCACCGATTTTTGTTCGGAGGCTCTTCATAATGCCCTCTTTGATGCAGCCTAAGAATGTTTTAGCAACACCTTCAAAAAATTTCAAAATCACATTGCCGACAAAAGCTTCACAGACAAGGATATCTGTGCCGCCTTTTGCAATATCTCTTGCCTCAACACTTCCGACAAAATTAATGTTTTTGCAGTCACGAAGCAACGGATATGTTTCTTTCACAAGCTGATTTCCTTTTTCCTCTTCGGTTCCGATATTTACAATACCAACCGTTGGATTTTTTTTGCCCATAACGTTTTCAAAATAAACCGAACCCATCTGAGCAAACTGAACCAGATGTTCCGGACGGGCGTCTACATTCGCTCCACAGTCGATTAACAGAGAAAATCCGTTTTTAGAAGGTAAAAATGGTGCAAGTGCCGGACGCTTGATTCCTTTGATTCGACCAACAACAAGTTGTCCACCAACCAAAATGGCACCTGTACTTCCTGCCGATACAATCGCATCCGCTTTTCCATCGCGTACTAATTTCATGGCAACAACTAAAGAAGAATCTTTCTTCTCACGAATTGCCTTTGTTGGGACTTCACCCATATCAATAATTTCTGTTGCATTCACAATTTCAATGCTTGCTTCCTCATAGGTATATTTTGCAAGCTCACTTTTTATTTCTTCTTCTCTGCCAACAAGAATTACTTTCATACCTTTATTCTCATTTACTGCCTCTACGGCTCCCTTTACTGTTTCAACCGGTGCGTAATCGCCACCCATGGCATCTAACGCAATTACAACTTTATTTTCCATCTTTTTTACCTCCTAAAAAAACTCATACGTTATAAATATACTAGAAAATGAGAAAAAAAGCAATCAAAAAACCACCCGAAGGTGGTTTTCTTACTGTTTTTCATAAAAAAATGACTGAATTCCCTGGAAATTATACTTTTTCGCACCAATAATCTGCTCGGTGCTTCCTACAAACAAAATCCCCTGTTTGCATAAGGAATCCGAAAATCGGCGGTAAATCCGCTCCTTTGCCTCTTCCGTAAAATAAATCATCACATTCCGGCATACAATCAGATGAACTCTCTGCGGATATCCATCTTTTAACAGATTGTGCTGCTTAAAAGAAACACATGATTTTAATTTGTTAGAAACACGGTAAATACCATGCTCATCTTTTTCTAAAAATTTATCTCTGTAACGCTGCGGTAGTCCTTTAATGCTCTGGCTGGTGTAACACCCCGCCTTTGCTTTTGCTAAAACTTCCGCGTCCATATCCGTCGCCAAAATCTGAACTTGGCTCAATGGAAGAAAATCACTTAAAACCATCGCCAGCGAATATGGCTCATCACCTGTTGAACAGGCTGCACTCCAAATACGTAAAGGTTTTGGAAAGCGTTTCAAAAGCAGTGGAATGATATCCTTTTCCAAGGTCTGCCATTGCAGAGGATTGCGGTAAAATTCAGATACATTGATAGTCAAATATGTAATAAAACTATCATAGATTTCTGTATCCTGTTTAAGCAATGACAAAAAAGTGTTATAATCATCTACTTGATGTTTTTTTAAAAAATTATCAATCCGCCGCTTCATCTGCCCTTCTTTGTAGGAATTTAAATCAATTCCTGACATTGAAAGGAATCCGCTTTTAAACCATTCGTAATCGTAAAGACCCATTATTCTTCTTCGGAATCTTCAACATCTGCTGCTTCGTTGCGTTTCTCAATCTCAAGTGCTTTTACACTTAAGCTGATTTTCTTTGTTTCTTCATTGAAATCAACAATTTTAGCAGTAATTTCCTGACCTACTTTCAAAACATCGGAAGGTTTTTCTACATGCTCAATAGCAATCTGAGAAACATGAAGCAATGCGTCAATTCCTTCTTCCAACTCAATAAATGCACCAAAATCAGTCATGCGGGCAACCTTACCGGTTACGACTGTACCAATCTGATACTTCTCTGCTGCATTTTTCCATGGATTGTTCTCTTCCAGTTTAAGAGTAAGTGCAATCTTTGTGTCTTGAATATCTTTAATCATGACATTTACTTTATCGCCAACTTTGAACAGCTTTTTAGGATCCGCAACGCGTCCCCATGACATCTCGGAGATGTGAAGAAGTCCATCTGCTCCGCCCAAGTCGATGAATGCACCAAAATCGGTAAGGTTTTTAACAGTACCTTCTACCATCATGCCAACTTTAATACGGGAAAGTAATTCTTCCTGCATTTTTTTCTTCTTAGCAACGATTAACTGTTTGCGGTCGCCAATAATTCTTCTTTTACGTGGATTAACTTCAGTAAGAACGAATTCAACTTCCTGATCCTGATATTTGGATAAATCTCTCTCATACATATCGGATACCAGACTAGCCGGGATAAACACACGACCTTCACCATAAGAAACACTCAAACCGCCTTTAAGTACCATGGAAACTTTTCCGGTAAGTACTTCCTGATTTTCAAATGCTTCCTGAAAACGTTCATTCATCTTATCCTGCTGAAGTCTCTTATAAGTAAGAAGAACCTGTCCCTCACCATCGTTGACTTTCAAAACTTTAACAGTCATCGTATCTCCTGGTTTTACTTCGGAGGTCAAGTCAACATCAGTATTGTTACTGTATTCATTCTTCGTTAAAATACCATCTGCTTTATATCCAATGTTCAAGATAATCTCATTGTCTTTAACTCCGATAACTGTCCCTTCTACAATCTCACCATTGTGGATTGTGACTAATGAATCCTCTAATAATTCTGCGAAACTTGCTTCTGACATGCCTTAAGAACCTCCTGTATAATAGTATTTGGGGTCGATGCCCCGGCAGTAATACCTAGGCTTGCAAAAGATGAGACCGGGATATCCGGCAAATCTTCTGCTGTCTGTATAAAAAAAGTGTTTTCACACTGATTTTTACATATTTCGTATAACTTGCGTGAATTGGATGAATGTGTTCCGCCTATCACAATCATAGCGTCGGAATCCTTTGCTAAAGACTCCGCCTCCGTCTGACGTGTAGACGTAGCATTACAAATTGTATTCACAGCAAGTATATCATAACCTTTTTTTGAGAAAATTTCAACTAATTCTTGAAATTTTTTGTAATTAAATGTCGTTTGTGCTACCACGCATATCGGTTTTTCCTCTTTTGACGGCTTAAATAAAAGGGCATCTTCCCTCGATTCTATAACGGTTCCACCGTTTTTTGCCCATCCGAGAATCCCCTGTACTTCCGGATGTTTTGCCGAACCGATGATAACAATTTCATATCCTTTTTCACTGTATTCGGCAACGGTTTTATGAATTTTTTTCACAAACGGACACGTTGCATCTTCAAAAGGAATCTTTTCTTCTTTTAGCGTGTGAATGACGGATTCCGGCACACCGTGCGAACGAATCACTAAAATTGCCTGACTCCTGTCTTTTTTTTTGATTTCATCCGGGTGCTCAATCACCTGTACCCCCTGCGACGCCAAATCTTCTACAACCTGCTCGTTGTGAATAATCGGTCCAAGTGTATATACTTTGTATTTTTTTTCTGCCAATAAATCATATACCGTATCAACGGCCCGCTTTACTCCAAAGCAGAACCCTGCACTGTCTGCACATTTAATTGTCATGAGCCGATGCTCCCTGTATTTCAATGATTTTATTTACCACTTCATCGATTGTTAAATTGGAGGAATCCAGATATACTGCATCTTCTGCCTGCTTTAACGGCGCAATTTCACGGTTCATATCCTGCTCGTCTCTAGCAATGATATCCTTTTCAATTTGTGCTAAATCACAGGTTTCTCCCTTTTCTATTAATTCTTTGTAACGGCGGTTTGCGCGCACAAAAGAACTTGCCGTCAGATAAATTTTGCACTCCGCATTTGGCAAAACAACCGTTCCAATATCCCTGCCGTCCATAATGACATCATTGGAAGCTGCCAGATTTCTCTGCAGTTCTAATAATTTTTCACGAACCTTTGGATATTTTGCAACCACGGAAGCATTTTTCCCGACTTCTTCTTTGCGGATTTCTTTGGTGACATCCGCACTATTTAAGAAAATATGCTGCTCGCCGTTTTCATACTGAATCGTAATATCAATTGCCTGACATTTTTCATTTACCGCATTTTCATTTGTTGTATCAATACCATTTGTCAAAAAATAATACGCCATCGTGCGGAACATAGCACCTGTGTCAACATACACGTAATTCAATTTTTTTGCTACTAGTTTTGCGATTGAACTTTTTCCGGCTCCTGCCGGTCCATCAATTGCAATATTCATTCGTAACGCCTCCTTCTAATTCGATTCTTCCCTGCCTGCCAAATAACCGGTAGACCATGCAATCTGAAGATTAAACCCTCCGGTTAAAGCATCTAAGTCTAACACCTCACCAGCAAAGAATAATCCCTGTATTTGTTTCGATTCCATCGTTGATGGGTCAATTTCCGAAACTTTTACACCCCCGCGTGTAATAATCGCCTCGTTGATATCTCTCAATCCTTTTAATGTTACCGTAAAATCCTTTATGCTGTCAACTAATTTCAGCCGATTTTTTTTGTTCAGCTGATTCACTTTGCTGTCAGCATCCAAACCGGCACGGGACAACACTTCTGTTACCATGCTGGCAGGGAGAAGATTTCTACAGGCATTTTTCAGCGATAAATTCATACGTTCTGAAAAATCTTTCACAATCCGCTTATCCAACTGCTCGTTTGTTAATGCCGGTTTTAAGTCAATATGTAGAATCAATGGTTCCTGTTGCAGCTTATCACCAATGATACTGCTTGCACTCAGCATAAGTGGTCCGCTCACTCCATAATGCGTAAACAGGACTTCACCAAAACCGTCATAGAGCGATTTCTGCTTGCCGGATTCTCTTCGAATCGATACCTGACAGTTTTTTAACGTTAATCCCTGCAATTGTTTTCCAATGTTATCTGCCGTGACAATTCCGGTTAATCCCGGACGAATTGCCGTTACGGTATGCCCTGCCTCTTTTGCAAATTCATAGCCATCTCCCGTTGAACCGGTACTTACATAAGAACAGCCGCCGGTTGCCACAATCACTTTGTCCGCCGGCAGAGTATGCTGATTTTTCAGAACAACTCCCGTCACTTCACTTTCTTTGATTTGAAGTTTTTTTACCTCTGTATGAAGAAGTACAGCTACACCAAGTCTTTTACACTCCTTCTCCAATGTTCGGATGACATCAGAAGATTTATCCGATGCCGGAAAAACGCGCTTTCCACGCTCCACTTTTGTAGGCAGACCATGTTTATTAAAAAAATCAACGACCTGTTCATTGGTAAAGGAATAAAACGCACTGTAGAGAAACTTAGGATTTGAAATTACGTTAGAAAACAAATCAGAAATATCACAGGCGTTGGTCAGGTTGCACCTGCCTTTTCCTGTGATAAAAAGTTTTTTTCCTAATTTTTCATTTTTTTCAACAATAGTGACGTCACATCCGCATGAGGCACTTTGAATCGCCGCCATCATGCCGGCAGGACCGCCACCGATTATGATTACTTTTTTCATTTTCTTCTCCGATGTATTTATGCCGATGCGTAAACTTCATTAAATTCAAAAGAACGATGAGCACTTTTGTATCGCTTGTTTTTGCACCGGTAAATAATTTTTTTGCAATTTTTTACATTGTCCAACAGACTGCTGGCAAAACAGTTTAATATTAATGTTTCCATCTGCTTAGAACAACGCTTTACCGGTTTTGCTTTCGAATCAAATGAAACCACAACGGCATTTTTCTGCTGCTCTACATGGTCAACACGCACATCTTCATCTTCTAAATTCTGTGTTACCAGATAAGTAATGTACTCGGCAGTCAGTGTTTTTTCCTCTTTTTTAACAACAACCGGAATCAGACTCATTGTATCCGAATCAATGGAGTAAATCGTAAGTGTCTTCATCGTGCTTTTGGGCGTTGTCAGGGCAGTTTTTGCCGGCAGTCCGGATTCTTCCCCGCAACCATTTAATAATAACAAACCCACCATAAGTATTGCCATTATTTTAAATTTCAATTTTTATTACTCCTTGTCTAAACATCGTATTGCCAAATCAAGAGCTGCATCCACCGCCTGCTTTCTTACCTGTTCCCTGTCACCGGAAAATACATGACGTTCTACTGTAACCTGCCCATGCAGTGAACAGCCCAGATACACAAGTCCAACAGGCTTTTCTTTTGTACCTCCGCCCGGTCCCGCAATGCCGGTTGTAGAAAGCCCTATGTCGGCTTTCGCTGCCTTTGCACAGCCAAGACACATTTCGGCTGCTGTCTCTTTGCTGACAGCGCCTTTCGTTTCCAGTGTATCATGACTTACGGATACAAGATTTTCCTTTGCCTCGTTTGCATAAGTCACATACGCACAGTTGATGACATCCGACGCACCGGAAACGTTAATAATTGTTGCCGATAGTAAACCGCCGGTACATGATTCAGCTGTTGTTATCGTATAGTGTTTGTTTGTCAGTTTCTTGACAAGCTCATTTTCTTTTGCATTTTCTTTCATTATCGCACATCCTTCATAACCCCTCGATTTTTATAAATATAATCCACGAGAGAAATTATCGTTAGTATCACCGAAGCATAAATTAATATACTCTCAATGATACGGAACACTTCTGCCTGAAAATGAAATACTAAAAAAATTGACATTGCCATCTGGACAAAAGTTTTGACTTTGCCCCAGTAACTTGCTGCAATGGTAACACCTTTTTCAGCAGCTACCAGACGAAAACCGCTGATGATGAACTCTCTGCTGATAATGATGATAACTACCCATGCCGGCATATTTGTCTGCGGGTCAGCCAAAAAACAGATGAGTGCTGCACAGACTAATAACTTATCCGCCAATGGGTCCATAAATTTACCAAAGGTTGTAACCTGATTGTATTTTCTCGCCAGATATCCGTCAAAAAAATCGGTAATACAAGCGGCAATAAATAGACCGCCGGCAATATAATCCGAATATGGCAATTGCTGCCATAGCATCGCAATTACAAAAAGAGGAATCATGGCAACACGCAAAATTGTCAATCGATTTGGTACATTCATTTAATCATCCTCCTCCGGTAAAATTTCTCCAATCAAATCATAGCCGTTTGCATCCGTCACCAAAACAGGTAATATGGTGCCTGATATGATTTCGTACGGTGCTTCAAAGAACAGGCATCCATCAATCTCCGGCGCATCACGGTAAGTACGCCCGACATAAACGCCATCTTCCGGCAGATATCCATCCACAATCACCGAAAGTTTTCTGCCAATCATTTCTTCATTCTGGGCAAAAATCACATTCTGCTCTGTCTGCATAATTTCATCTGCCCATTCCTGTTTAATCTCATCCGGAAGCTGTCTGTCATATTCTGCCGCCGGTGTTCCTTCTTCTGGTGAATAAGGAAATACTCCTAATCGTTCAAATTTCATGTTGGCAACAAAATCCACACATTCCTCATGGTTTTCGTTTGTCTCTCCCGGAAATCCGCTGATTAACGTTGTACGAAGTGCAATATCCGGAATCTCTTTACGAAGCATGGAAATCTTCTCACGCAAATCTGCCTGTGTGGTCTTTCGTCCCATTCTTTTTAATATATCGTTGTTGCAGTGCTGAATCGGCAAATCGAGATAATGACAGATTTTTTTCTCTGTCTTAATCGTTTGTACCAGTTCTTTTGTGATTTCTTCCGGATAACAGTACAATAGCCGAATCCATTCAATTCCATCAATTTTACAAAGAGCCTGTAAAAGTTCCGGCAGTCGTTTTTTACCATATAAATCAACACCGTAAACCGTTGTTTCCTGTGCAATCACAATCAGCTCTTTAGTTCCTTCCTTTGCCAATTGTTCCGCTTCCACTAACAACTCTTCCATCGGAACGCTGCGGTAATTACCGCGCAGTTTCGGAATAATGCAGTATGTGCAGTGTTTGCTGCACCCCTCTGCAATTTTTAAATACGAGGAATAGCCGGAGGACGTATGAACTCTGTTTGTTAAATTCTTCGGAAGATAGTCCAAATCATTTAGCGCACATTCTTTTTTACCTTGTAATGTATCTTTTACTACTTCAAATATTTTATCATATGCCGTTGTTCCGACAACCGCATCTACTTCGGGAATTTCTTTTTGGATGTCATCGGCGTAGCGCTGCGCTAAACATCCTGTCATGATGAGTGAGACACACTTGCCAGTCTTTTTGTATTCTGCCATTTCAAGAATTGTCTCAATACTTTCCTCTTTTGCATCATGAATAAAGCCACAAGTATTCACAATAATGATTTCTGCATCCTCCGGTGTACTTGTCACCGAAATATTCTGCGAAGCTAACAATGCAATCATTTTTTCACTGTCAACTAAATTTTTATCACATCCTAATGATACAAAGAACAAATTCATGCTTTTTGAATTCCTTTCGCTTCCACACAATTATTCATCAACATCGCAATTGTCATCGGTCCGACACCGCCTGGTACCGGTGTAATTGCCGACGCTGTTTTTTCCACGGAGTCAAAGTCCACGTCACCGCAAAGTTTACCGCCTTCCGGTCTGTGAATTCCGACATCAATGACAACAGCACCTTCTTTCACATAATCTGCCGTAATCATTTTCGGCTTTCCAATTGCTACAATCAGAATATCTGCTCTTTTTGTTACTTCTTTTAAATCTTTTGTATGACTGTGGCAGACAGTAACCGTAGCATTCTCACGAAGCATAAGCATTGCCATCGGCTTTCCGACAATGTTACTTCTGCCCACAATAACGCACTCTTTTCCGTCAATTACCACACCACTTCTCTTTAAGAGCTGAATGATGCCTGCCGGCGTGCAGGATACAAAGCCCGGCTGACCGATACTTAACGCACCAACGCTCTGCGGATGAAATCCATCCACATCTTTTTTCGGGGAAATGGTCTGAATCACTTTATCCTCATTAATATGGGAAGGCAGCGGTAATTGTACCAAAATACCGTTTACGGTATCATCTGCATTGAGTTTTTCAACAAGTGCCAGTAATTCTTCTTCTGTTGTCTCTTCCGGCAATTCATAGGAAAGGGAATGAATTCCCACATATTCGCAGGCCTTCTTTTTGTTTCCAACATATACGGTAGATGCCGGATCATTTCCAACCTGGATTACCGCAAGTGTAACATCCATATTTTCCTTTGCCACGCGTTCTTTGCACTCGTCCTTTACCTGTGCTGAGATTTTTTTGCCATCAATTAAAACTGCCATACTGTTATCTCCTTTTTAATCTATTTCTACTATATTGTCGCGGATTGCCTGCATATGAAAATCCGTCCGATTTATTACATCCGCACAAGCACGCAATTCGTAAACAATATTTTCTGCATCTTTGATATCTTTTTTGTATTTTACCTGATGCTCTAAGCTTGCCCAAAAGTCCATCGCAATCGTACGAATCTGGATTTCGACACGCATATTTTCTTTATGGTCTGAAAAGAATACCGGGACTTCCACAATTAAATGCAGACTCCGGTAGCCATTCATTTTCGGCTTTTTGATATAATCTTTTGTTTTTATTAAAACAACATCATCCTGTGCCGAAAGCATATCCGCCACTTTGTAAATGTCGTCAATAAAAGAACAGATTACACGCACGCCCGCCACATCGTTCAAATGCTGCCTGACCGATTCAACCGTAATCGGATAGCCTTTCTTTTTCAATTTGGTTGCGATGCTGTCCGGCTGTTTGATTCTTGTTTTAACAAATTCAATCGGATTTCGATTTTTTGTCATCGAAAATTCATCATTTAACACTTGTAATTTTGTTTTTACTTCTTTGATTGCACAACTGTACATCATCATCACTTTCTGAAATTCTTTGGCATCGGACTCAAAAAGATTGTCCATATCTTTTGGCAGATGCAGTTGTTTCAGATACGATGTATGTAATTCTTCATCAAGCATTGTTCTTCTCCAATCTTTAACCCCTGTACTTGTTACATACTCATTATACATATGCATACATTATCTATTATAAGCAAAAAATGAATAAAGTCAAACGAAACGGGTACGCTACTAAAAAACGAAGGGAGAATTTTTTATAATGAAAAGTTTTGTTGACCAAGATGCCTGCATTGCCTGCGGTTTGTGTGTATCTACCTGTGAAGATGTTTATCACTTTAATGAAGAAGGTAAAGCAGAGGCTGTTGAGGGAATAATTCCTGCGGAATATGAAGATGACTGCCGGACTGCAGCTGAAAACTGCCCGACTATGGCGATTGAAGTTGATGAAGGGTGAATTGTTTTCACAATTATTGCCATAAATAAAAAAGCATCAAAGTTTCCCATTCGGAACCGCTTCGCTTGATGAACACCTTCGGTGTTCAAAGTTTCTCATGGTGAAAGTTTGATGTTTTTTTATTTAAAATTAATGTGAAAACATTTTACCTCTTTAATTTACCTCTTTGGGATTTTTACTGTTCTTTGGTTTTGCTATTCTTCGATTACTTCGATTTCGAGGTAGTCGAAGTCGATTTGCTCGATGAAGTTATCTTGTTCAAAGCGGGTTTTGTCAACCCGCTTGAATTCATTAATGTTTTTGTCAAGCCAAATTGGCTGTTGCAAATCAAAGGCTTCAGCAAATGCGTGAATACCGGCAAATACTTTTTTAGTCCGGTTGATATCCGTGTCACCATTTTCATAAACCATATCACGAACTAAATGATTGTCTTTGAATATTTTTCCCCATATGCGGAACATAAAAGTCCTCCCCAAAGAACTAATTCTTTTTGTTGTAGTTAATCAGGCAGCCTTTCAAAATAATTTCTCTTTCATCGTCTGTCAGATTACCAAGATGAAGTTCAATCTCTTTCATTCCCTGGTTTACTACATAAGCATGAATCGTATCTTCTTTTGTTTCAATGGCTTTCTTGATATCTTTTACAAAAATATAATCATCTTTATCAAAAACAAGGTCACCATCGAAAACAAATGGAAGCATACCCCAGTTAATCAGGTTGGAACGGTATCTCTTTGTTGCATACTCACGGGCAATGTTAGCCATACCGCCAAGCACACGCTGACAGCTTGCTGCCTGCTCACGGGCAGAACCGTCACCCGGTTTTACGGCAAAAATCACACTTCCGACTTCTGTCTCTTCCGGTTTTACATCAAACTGTTTCGCAATTGCCTCATAGACATCCTTTAAGTTTGCATCTTCCGCATAAATATCTTGGCCTGCGATACGAGCCTTCTCTACCTTCTGTACTTCTTTTGCTTTTCCTACATATGCAGGGTCTTTTCTTGAAAGAGTAAACTCAGCAAGACCAAGCGGATTTGAGCGGTAAGAACTTGTCTCACCGGATGGAATCAATTCATCCGTAGTCGTAACCGGATCATGAATCATCGATACCACTTTCAAAAGTACATTATCCGTAAGTGCATGCATTTTCGGCCAGTCTACAATGTTTGGTCCGAATTTAATTTCAACCGAAGGATCTGCCTTGCCGACACCATTAAAGACACGGTTATCATAAATGGTATGATCAAAATAGTATTTCGGTTTTGTAAAGTCTGCATCAATATCTGTTGCCGCCGTTAAATATCCCTTATTCGCAGCAGTTGCCGCAATCGAACGAGCATCCATAAGTGCAACAGAAGCAATCTGTCCATTCGTAACTTTCGAGCCCTCACGGTTCGGGAAGTTTCTTGTCGAATGACGAATACTAAGTCCCTTGTTGCTTGGTACATCGCCGGCACCAAAACATGGACCGCAGAAAGCGGTACGAACGGTAGCTCCTGCTTCCATCAAATCAGCAATGCGTCCATTTTTCACAAGTTCCATGAAAATCGGCTGGGATGCCGGATAAACGCTTAACGAGAATTCATCGGCACCAATGTTTTTACCGCGTAGAATGTCAGCGGCATCACATAAGTTCTCAAAGCCACCACCGGCACATCCGGCAATAACACCCTGCTCTACATACAATTTGCCATCATGAATCTTATCCGTCAACTTAAAGTCAATGTTATTGTTATCAAGGCTTACAAGCGCCTTCTTCTCTACATCACGAAGGATATCCTCAAGGTTATTGTTCAACTCTTCGATTGTGTACACATTACTTGGGTGGAATGGCATCGCAATCATCGGTTTGATTGTTGACAAGTCAACTTCAACCACACCGTCATAGTAAGCAACTTTTTCCGGTGCCATTTCTTTATAATCATCTTTTCTTCCGTGAATTTCATAAAATTCTTTTACGGCATCATCTGTGCGCCAGATAGAAGAAAGACAAGTGGTCTCTGTCGTCATAACATCAATACCAATACGGAAATCAACACTTAAGTTATCAATGCCCTCGCCGACAAATTCCATTACTTTATTATTTACATAACCATTTTTAAATACAGCACCGATAATCGCAAGTGCAATATCCTGTGGACCAACACCTTTCTGCGGTTTGCCGGTCAGATGAATTGCCACAACACCAGGCATTGGAATGTCGTAGGTCTGCTCCAAAAGCTGTTTTACGATTTCCGGACCACCCTCGCCGACTGCCATCGTACCAAGTGCACCATATCTTGTATGACTGTCTGAACCAAGAATCATAGCACCGCCTGCCGCTAACATCTCGCGGGCAAACTGATGAATAACTGCCTGATGAGGAGGTACATAGATACCACCATATTTTTTTGCACAGGAAAGACCAAACACATGATCATCTTCGTTAATTGTTCCGCCTACCGCACATAAACTGTTATGGCAGTTAGTAAGTACATAAGGAACCGGGAACTTCTCAAGTCCGGATGCTCTTGCGGTCTGTAAAATTCCAACAAATGTGATATCATGGGAAGTCAATTTATCAAACTTGATTTTCAAGTTTTCCATATTGCCGGAAGTGTTATGGGATGACAAAATATGGTATGCCATCGTTCCCTTAACCGCCTCTTCTTTTGTTGTCTTAATTCCTGCTTTGCTTTCCAGTGCCGCGACAGCCTCTGCATTGTCCGGAATCAATTCCGTACCATTCAAAAGATACGCGCCACCATCATATAATGTTACCATTTGCAGCCTCCTTCATATTTTTTAACACCGAAGTGAAAATTTTTCCTATAATAGTATACTTGCTTTTTCCTTATAATGCAAATTATTTTTTGCTTTTTTGCTCGATTTTTCTATTGTCATCCGTACCAAAATGAGGTAGAATAAGTTGAAATACGGCAAGCCATGAAAACATGGCAGATAGGAGGCATTATGCGTCATTTAATGAATGCACTTGACCTGACCGTGGATGAGATTCATGATTTAATTGTATTAGCTGAAAAAATCATTCAGGATCCGGCACGATTTTCAGAAGTGTGTAAAGGAAAAAAACTTGCAACTTGTTTTTATGAACCAAGCACAAGAACCCGTTTAAGTTTTGAATCTGCTATGATGAATTTAGGTGGACAAGTTCTTGGTTTTTCATCCGCTGATTCCAGCTCAGCAGCAAAAGGTGAAAGCGTAGCTGATACCATTCGTGTCATTTCCAGTTATGCCGATATCTGTGCGATGCGTCACCCAAAGGAAGGTGCTCCATTCGTCGCTTCTCTTCATTCAAAAATTCCAGTTATCAACGCCGGTGATGGCGGTCACAATCATCCGACCCAGACATTAACCGATTTATTGACAATTAAAAATTTAAAGGGACGCCTTGACAATCTGACAATCGGATTGTGTGGTGACTTAAAATTCGGACGTACCGTTCATTCTTTAATTGGTGCCATGGTTCGCTATCCTAATGTTAAATTTGTTATGATTTCACCGGAAGAATTAAAAATTCCGGACTATATTAGAAAAGACACCTTAGATGCCAATGGTATTGAATACAAAGAGGTTAATGTATTAGAAGACGTCTTACCGGAACTTGATTTATTGTATATGACACGTGTACAGCGTGAACGCTTCTTTAACGAGGAAGATTACATCCGCTTGAAGGACAGCTTCATCCTTGACAGTAAAAAAATGAAACTGGCACCAAAGGATATGTTGGTTCTCCACCCTCTTCCACGTGTAAATGAAATTGCAACCGATGTCGACGATGACCCACGTGCTGTTTACTTTAAGCAGGCACAATATGGTGTTTACATACGAATGGCGTTAATTATGACTTTATTGGAGGTGATTCCGGAATGTTAAATATTGGTGGATTACAAGAAGGAGTTGTCATTGACCACATTAAGGCTGGCGGCTCCATGGAAATTTATCACTATCTTGAATTAGAAAAATTAGACTGCTCCGTTGCTATTATTAAAAACGCAAAAAGCAGTAAAATGGGGAAAAAAGATATTATCAAAATCGAGGGACCGATTACGGTAAACTTGGACATTCTCGGTGTTCTCGATGAAAATATCACCATTAATGTTATAAAAAATAACGAAATTGTAGAAAAACGTGTTCTCACACTGCCGGAAACGGTAACAAATGTCATCAAGTGCAAAAACCCTCGATGCATTACTTCCGTTGAGCAGGAATTACCACACCGTTTTAAACTGACAGACCGCGAAAACCGGATTTACCGCTGCATGTACTGTGAGCAGAAGTTTTCGAGAAGACGATAAAAGATGGTAAAATAATTTAATTGTAATACAAAAATTGATATTGTTTTTCCTATTCAGGACCGCTCCCGCTTAATGAACACTCGTAACGGTGCCTGAGGACAAAATACGTCCTCTAGGCACCGACGGTGTTCAACGTCCTTCATAGTGAAAAACAATATCAATTTTCATTTAAAATAAAATAAGTTAAAAAGTTTTACCGCCTACTTTTCACAAACTTACAGTTCTTCTGTCTTGAACGTTGTGTAACCTTCATAATAATAACTGTGGTCTATGCCTTTCATATATACTTCTCGGCTGTCAACCTCATCGGTCAATGCATTCTTTAAAAGATATTTTATTTCGATATCCTTAACCGGACTTCGTTCCATCGCAAGTAAATAATCTTCTTTATCGACTTTACTCCAATCAATTACTTTGCCAATTTCCTGTTTTAACATATGGTCAAGCCAAATGCGTGCACTCCGTCCGTTTCCTTCCTGGAATGGATGCGCAATATTCATTTCTACATATTTTTCTATAATTTCGTCAAAATCAGACTGTGGCATTTTATCAATATTTTCAAGTGCTGCACCTAAATACATCAGCGGTGCAAAACGAAAATTCCCTTTTGCCATATTTACCTTGCGAATCTCTCCGGCAAAATCATAAATATCTTCAAACAAATACCGGTGGATTGCCTGCAAAGTAAAAAACTTACCTGAAGAGAGGGAATCTAAAATGCCTTTTTCAAATAATAAGACTGCTTTTTTCTTACTTAACTGCTCCTCCATACGAGCAAGTTCAGCAGAACTTGTAAGACCTAATTTATTTTCAAGCATATCATCCCTCCTCATGCAAAATTATATAATACTATTGTAACATAAAACCTTTATAAATACAATTTTAAAAGTTCCGATTACATTCTTACTTTACCGCAGAAAACTGATGTGTTTCCACAGCTTCTAATTCATTAATTCGAATCCAGTGGCTTGTATAAATCTCCACTTTGATTTTGGATGCTTTTACTTTTCGTTTCAATGAAACTTCCGTTGTTACTTTCGGATTTGTTCCTGCATCCGGTCTCACAGTAGCTCCCATCTCGGTCCATTTTCCATTCTCATAATAGGAAATACGGTATGAATACTGTGCCTTTTCAGATGTCATCGTCAAGTCCGGTATCACACCGGTCCCTGCACTCGCAGACTCGCTTTCCTGCAAAGTAAAGAGACGAACCACATTGATACTTTTTGGCTCACTAAACGTCATCGTAACTTCATGACGGTCTGTATCACTGCTTCCTCCAACACCAGTTTCCAAACCTTTCGTAATTCGATCTCCATCCACGACAGAGTTTGGAACAGTGAAAGAATCACCACCACTCTTCTTCTGTCCGGCAAGTTTTACCGCATCTTTCATTGCCCAGTTGACATACGGCGTCAAAGTTATTTCTGAAACTTCTACGTTCGTATCTGCAAAAACAAACCGTACCTGTGTGCTTTCAATTGCTTCTTTACCCTGAACAAAAATGGTCTTTCCGTCATCGCTTGATTTCCCGGTATATATCGTCTTCCATGTATCATCTGACTGTTTTACCTGAACCTCATAACTGCCAAGCGATGAATCCTTTGTCTGAATCATAAATCGGTCGTACTGATAAGAATCCTTAAAGTCAAATGTAAGCATAGGATTTGCATCCGTTGATTGTGGCTTCCATGTTGTTTTTTCATCCTTATCATATACATTTTCTGCTGCGTTTGAAGTTTCTTCACTCGTTGCTGTAATGGAAACCGGCAGACTTTCTTCATCTTCATACACTTTAGAAGACAGCGATTCAATTACCGCATCCGCTCCCGTCACTTCCATTGTGATGGTACCAAGCCCCGGCGTCAAATCCATTGCACCATCTAACATATACTCTTGCATGGTATCGGATAACTGAACTTCTCCAATTGTCTGGTCATTCCATTTAAGTGTTACAAAAGCTTTTCCGTCGGACTTTCCTTTCAGGTAAAAAACAAACAAATCATCTTTTTCAACCTGCGCAAGATAAGAATATGTCATGTCCTTTTTTGCCTGTAAATTAGTATGTGCTGCCTTAACTCCTTCATAATCAGAAGCTGAAATACTTCCCGGAACTTTCGCATAATCACGAGTGCGGACGGTTACTCCGCTCACGCTGACATTACCGGATACGACGGTCATTGTAAACGTCTGGCTGCCGGCATCCAGTTTTGCCATATCTGCCGCCTCATACAGTGCCTGCTCTTTACCAATTGTTACGGTACCAAATGTCCGGTCTCCACATGAAATTTTTACCTTTGCTGCATTGTCCGATTTTGCATCTAAACCGGCAAAATAACTTTCCGATTCTGATACAATTCCCTTGGCACTAAAGGTTTCACCTGCCTGATATGTTGTTTTTTCCGTGGTAATTGTTCCCGGAAGTACATTTTCATCCGCAAGAACACCTGCAAGCGTTGTTTCTTTTGTCTGTTTTTTACCAACATAATAACTTTCTTTCGGCCCGGCATTAGAGCTTTTGACCGATTTTTCAGAAACAACCAATTTCTGAAGCAGGAATGCAGGGTCATCAGAATATATACGAATCGTATTCACGCCAGCATTTAGGTGGATATTATTCTCCTGCTTTCTGCCATTTACTTTCACATCATTTGCCCATGAACCACTGTATTCTCCAGCCAAAAACGTATCGGCATCTACCGTATTTTTCTCAACTAATGTTTCCCCGTTAATCGAATAACCATACGATATGCAAACCTTATCACGATCCAGATTATTGGATGGTGCTGTATAAACAGTAAATTTATACTCTCCATCTTCCGGAACACATACTGCATATTCTGCATAGGCAGCTTCTTCCATCGTCTTTGTCTTATCCGCATTTGTCGGAAGAATTTTCATTGACTGTCCGGTTTTTCCATAACCGTCAAAAACATGGAATGCTGTATTATTACCGCCTTCTTTTGCCGTTACGTAATTTCCCGGAAGAATGGATGCATATCCATTTGTGTAAATATATGTCTTGTCTGCATAGGAAGATGTATCATATACCTTTGCATTGATATTAAGTGTAATGGACTGGCTGCCGCTTTGAATCTCAACGGAGCCGGAAGCATCTTTTTTAACCTTTGAAAAATCAACTGATACCTCAAACGCATCCTGTGCTTTTACTGTGCCGGATTTCTTACTTACAACAATCCAGTCCTCCGAAGGAGTTATCGTATAAGCAAAACTGTTCGCTCCCTGATTGGAAACAGTTACCGTATAAGATTCCTGATTCAGATTTGTAAAATCGGATAATGTACCACTTTCTGATGCCTCGACAGCCTGTTCTTCATTTTCCATCGTAACCATCATTTTACCATCAGCCGCCGGTTTCACCCAGACTGCTTTTGGATAACTCCACCCGGTTGAATTCCATGTTACAAAGCCAACATGAGGAGAACTCATCATACCATCCCACTTGTCACCGATTCCCGGCATATTTTTGTTATACGTTTTCTGTAATTCCTTATCCAGTGCCACCGCTTGTTCCAGCTCAGCCGCATATAAATTTGCTGCCACACTGTTATTTTTCGCCAGATATTTATTGATGCCGCTTAATATCTGCATTTTTGTCACATTTGCCGATGCAACAACCGGAAAATAGACAAGTTCAAAGTATGCTGCCTGCCAATCCGATGGAATCTTTTTCTGACACGCTTTCGCTCTTCGTATCATATCATCCACTTTGACAAGCATTTCTCTGCCTTCATTATAATTTACTGAATCATAAGTTGCCGAATTGATGGATTCCGGTTTGCCGGAACCATTTAACCATGTATAATCATCCAACAGCATCTCCATCTCATTCACAAGAGAATCCGATGTGTTTTCGCCAAACTGCTGTTTTACCCAGTTTTTACGATATTCAGTAATTTTATCTTTTCCATTTGTTCCCCATGTATCATAATCATATGCCATATCAAGGAAATAGGAAATATTCATCTCCATCGGCTTCAAATCACCAACATTAACGATCCAGATATTATCAATGCCATGCTCATATGCCATATTCATCTGTTCCCAAGTTTTAGTAAGAGGAACTGTATTTACCCATTCATAGGAAGTCGGACCGCCATGGTAATCAAAGTGATAATACATACCATAACCGCCTTTTCGATTTTTATCCTCCTTCGTTGGAAGCGTACGCATATTTCCAAAGTTATCATCGCAGAGCATAATGGTTACGTCATTTAAAACATCCCATTTTTTCAATCCCTCTGCTTTATCTGTGCCATGCCAGTAGTCCTCTACTTCTTTATAAACAGTAAGAACCTGAGGGGCATCCGATAAATTATTCTTTTTCAAAATATCTTTCTGCGCCGTAATTACTTTTTTCAAAAGTGCAATATTTTCTTCTTTTGTTCCTGACAAAGAAGAATCCGACTCACCACGCATGCCAAGGGTATAAACATTTTCAAAATTTTTATTTCTTGCCACACCGTCTTCCCAGAATTTTGTGATGGCAGTTTCGTTCGTATTAAAGTCCCAAGCGTTACTTGTGCCATACTGACGATATTTGTTCTGCCATTCCACACCGGCACGACAAAGTGGCTCATGATGAGAGGTTCCCATAACAATACCATATTTGTCGGCGAGTTCTGCATTGGCTAACTTATTCGTTCCCTTACCGTCCTCACTAAAAGTATTTGACCACATCGCCGGCCACAAATAATTTCCTTTACAGCGTAAAATTAATTCATAGACATTTTCATAAAAATACTGATTATATCCGCCAAATTTTTTCTTTGCATAACTAGTCAGTGATGGAGCTTCATCATTTAGGAAAATACCACGATATTTTACGGATGGTTCTTTGGATGTAACCGTTAATTCCTTTTCCGGAATCTGAACTACATCTTTAGCAACCGGTGTAGCATCGCCCCAGTAAACCCATGGAGAAACACCCATTTTCTCAGAAATATGATAAAGACCGTAAATCGTTCCACGCTTATCACTTCCGATAACGACAATTGCCTTTTTTACATTAGCTACCGGATTTTCTACCACCTGAATGCGGTAAACTTCGCGCTTTCCTTTTATCTGGGAGGCGTCTACTTTTCCCTGCTCAATCAAGGAATCAATTATCGCATTGTTTCCGATGGAGCCGGCAATAATTGCATATTCCTTCAATGATTCTGTCTTAGTTATGACATTTGCCTTTGCTTTCTCTTTTGTAACAAGAGAAATGTCTTTGGCAACGGAAGCTGCAATCAGTGATAATCCATCGTAATCTTCTCCTTTGGCATCTAAGTACAGACTTGCTGCAGAATCCTTTGCTGCAATCGTAAAGTAACCTGCCTTCTGTTCAGTAATCAGCGGGTCTTTTGTCGGCTGTGGTTTACTTGTATTAACTGCCGGAGCTTTTGTTACCGCACTTTTTTCCTTCACTGTAATCTTACACACTGCCTTCGCCCCGCGTCCATCCTTTGCATAAGCAGTAATCACAGCGGTACCTTTCTTCTTCGCCATAACAACTCCTTTTTTGCTTACCGATGCAACGGATGATTTTGATGAACGGTAAACAACACCTTTTTTTGTTGCTTTTGCCGGTGTCAGTTTTGCTGTTAATTTCAGCGAACTGCCACAAAATAAACTGGCACTTTTTTTACTAAGTGTTACTTTCTTTACTTTTTTAAGCTTCTTTATTACCGTAACAGAAATCACTGTTTTTTTCTTTCCGCAAGAAACGATAACCTTTGCTTTACCTGCCTTTTTCGCCTTACATTTTCCCTTTTTGTTTACCGAAACAATCGAGGATTTCGTTGAGCGAAATGTTACCTTTTTTGCCTTTTTTTTCGGCGTCACCTTTACTTTCAACTGAAAAGTTTCACCTTTTTTCAGCGAAAGCATGGAAATTGCCGGATTCGTCACTGTAAGACTCACAGAAGGTGAAGCCTTCTTCTTTGCCTTTGCAAAAACGATTCCTTGTCCCCCAAAAGAAGTTGTAACCAACGCAGCTGTTAAAAATGCTGTCAAACTTCTTTGGAACATCTTTGTGTTATTTTTCAAACATACCAACTCCTTATCATTATATAGTGATTTCATTATATCTTACAAAAAATACAATTTCGATTGCAAAAACTGTGTTTTACATTGAAAAAATTGAATATCTTGACAAAAAACATGAGATAAATCTATAATCAGAGAAAAGAATGATGACGAGGAGGATTTGTTTATGCGCTATTTACTTCATGAATCGGACCATCCGATTTCAACCGATTACTATTATGAATGTCGAAAGACAACAAACGACCATTTTCCAATAATTCCTGCCCATACGCATGATTATTATGAAATTTATATCTATCTCAGTGGCTCTGTTATGCTGTTTATTGAAGGCCGCATATATAAAGTAAAACGTGGAGACATTATGGTTATTCCTCCCTATACAATTCATCAGCTTCTTCTCACTTCAGAAGAACAACTAAATGATGAATATGACCGCACCTATATGTATATTACCCCTGCCTGCCTATCCTCCTTCGGGTTTAATGAATACTCTCTATTAGAGCCGATTGAACTGGCAAAAGAAAACAAACGGTATCATTTTAATATTGCCGATTCTGATGATTTTGAGCGCATATTTCAGTGTTTTATGGGGATTTACCAGAATTCAAAGAGAGAATTCCGCGAAAAAGAAATGTTAAACCGTGCTCATATTTTAGAGGCTGTTACACTGCTAAACAAACACATTCTTTTAGATATGAAGCCAAGAAAAGCGACACACGTGAATCCTTTGATTGATAAGGTACTGTCTTATATCAATGAACATTACAAAGAGGATTTATCACTGGAGCAGTTAGCCGGTCACTTTTATCTGAATAAATTTACGCTTTCAAAATTATTCAAAGAACAGACCGACCGAACCGTGCATAATTATATCATCCTAAAACGAATCAGCATAGCAAAACAAAAAATAACAGAGGGGATGCTCCCCTCTGTTGTATACCAAGATGTAGGATTTCGTGATTATTCTACTTTTTACCGTGCCTTTCTCAAAATGGAGAAAATTTCTCCAAAAGAATTTGCACGTTTCTGCTCCGATAAAAAGGACAATTAGAACAAACCGGTAATCTGTCCATCGTCATTTACATCAATTCCTTCGGCAGCCGGCACTTTTGGCAATCCCGGCATAGTCATAATTGTGCCGGTAATGGCAACGACAAATCCTGCTCCGGCAGAAACATAGACATCACGGATATGGATTGGGAAGCCTTCCGGTCTGCCAAGGATTGTTTTATCATCCGACAAAGAATACTGATTTTTCGCCATACATACCGGCATAGAGCCAAACCCAAGCGACTCAATCCGTGCAATCTGTTGTTTTGCTGCCGGCTCAATGATAACTTCTCCTGCTCCATAAATTTCTTTTGCAATTGTCTCAATTTTTTCAACAATCGACAAATCATTTTCATAGAGATAATGGAAATTACTCTCTTTATTCTCAATTGTGTCAATTACTTTTTGTGCTAACTCAATGCCGCCTTCGCCACCTTTTTCCCAAACCTTGGAAAGTGCGAACTCACAGCCTCTCGCCTCACAGAACTCCTTAACGTATGCAAGTTCTGCTTCGCTGTCAGTTACAAACTGATTCAATGTAACAACACATGGCACACCAAATTTAGCAATGTTTTCAATATGTTTTTCCAGGTTTACAATACCGGCTTTCAATGCATCAAGATTTTCTTCCGATAAATCTTCTTTTTTAACACCACCATTGTATTTGAGGGCACGAACCGTAGCAACAAGTACAACGGCATCCGGTTTCAAATCCGCCATACGACATTTGATATCTAAGAATTTTTCTGCCCCTAAGTCAGCGCCAAAACCAGCCTCCGTAATTGTGTAATCTGCTAATTTCAAAGCTGTCTTTGTCGCACGGACACTATTACAGCCGTGGGCAATATTGGCAAATGGACCACCATGCACAAGTGCCGGTGTATTCTCCAAAGTCTGAATCATATTCGGACGAATAGCATCTTTCAAAAGTGCAGACATTGCGCCTACTGCCTTAATTTCTTTTGCCGTAACCGGTTTTCCTTCATAAGTATAAGCAACAATAATCCTTCCCAAACGCTCTTTCAAATCTTTCATGTTGTCTGCAAGACAAAGAATCGCCATGATTTCGGATGCCACCGTGATGATGAAATGATCTTCTCTTGTCACACCATCCACCTTGCGTCCGAGTCCTACCGTAATATTACGAAGTACACGGTCATTCATATCGACACAGCGTTTCCATACAATCTGTTTTGGGTCTATGTTAAGCTTATTTCCCTGTTGAATATGATTATCCAGCATTGCCGCAAGAAGGTTATTTGCCGAAGTAATCGCATGAAAATCTCCCGTGAAATGAAGATTCAAATCATCCATCGGTACAACCTGTGCATAACCGCCGCCGGCAGCACCACCTTTTAATCCAAAGCAAGGGCCTAACGATGGCTCACGCAAAGCAATAATTGCCTTTTTCCCAATCTTATCCATCGCCTGTCCGAGTCCAACCGTCGTTGTTGTCTTTCCTTCACCGGCCGGTGTTGGATTAATCGCTGTCACAAGGACAAGTTTACCATCCGGGCGGTCTTTAATTCGCTCCCAGAGTTCGTCCGTCAATTTTGCTTTATATTTTCCATATAAATCCAATTCATCCGCAGTGATGTCTAATTTCTCTGCTACTGTCTGAACCGGCTGCATATTCGCCTCTCTTGCAATTTCAATATCTGATTTCATATTCTACCTCCATCTTTCAAAGCACAATATCTGTTAACATAACTTGTATTATACACACTATCTTGTTCTAATGCAATAATTTATCAGAAACAAATGTAAAATATTGCTCCAACAAATGAACATCCGGCTGGCACTGATATAACATTCTGGCACCGACAACATCTTCAATTTCATTTAAAAGCCAATGATTGTTTTCATCTAAAATAAAATCAATACCAACCATGCCAAAATCAAACACCTGAACAACCTGATTTACATAATCAATAATTTCTTTATCGCATTGGTATGATGTAACACTTCCGCCCAAAGAAAAATTTGCCCGAAAACTGTTATTTGCCTGACGCTTCACAGCACCGACAATTTCTTTGCCTATGACATATACACGTAAATCCACGCCGGATCCTTTGACAAATGGCTGTAAAATAAAATCTGAACCGGCGATTCCCTTTTGAATCGAGTCAAAGGATTCGTTTGTCAAAAAAACCTGTTTTCCACCGTGTCCATCCACCGCTTTTATTACATAATCCGGATACTCCTTTAATAATTTTTCGGACAACTCAACATTTTGAAACGTCTTTGTTTTTACCAGCGGAATTTCGCAGTTTTTCAAAATATAATCATAGGTTTTTCCTTTATGATTGCAGATTTCTGACACAAAAGAAGAATTAAAGCAGGGAATCCCCCTCGCCTCAATTTGCTTTGTCAAAGCAGGACAGATTGTGCGAACCATACAAAAATCAACAGATTCCCGATTTGTCTCTAAATATTCCATCACATCTGTGTCATATAAAAAATGAATCGGCATATTTAACTTTTCACCTGCTTCTTCATGCATTTTAATGTAGGAAGCATTTCTTTTTGAGCCTTCTTTATCATAAACTAGTAAACCATTCCATCGTTTTGTCATTTTCTAACATCCTTTATGATCCATTCCACGATTTTATCCGCAACCGCCACACCGGTGCAGGTTTGTATATTTTTAAAATGTGCATTCGAATTTACTTCACAAACAATCGGACCGTCTTTGCCAAACAAAAGGTCAACTCCTGCAAAAGAAGTTCCAACTGCATGAGACGCTTTAACCGCAAGTTCACATTCTTCCTTTGACGGTGTGTAATCTTTCATCTTACCTCCGGCGGTTATGTTAGCACGAAAATCATTTTCCGAATACCGGTACATGGACGCTGCTACTTCATCACCAACAACCTGAAGTCTGACATCTCTTCCGGTGCTATTTTCTATCATTTCCTGAAACAAAAATTCTACCGAATCCGACTGTTTCATCACCGCTAAAAGTTCTTCTCTATTTTTCACCAAGTACACCTGCTCACCAAAGGAGCCAAATGCCTCTTTTGCCACAAACGGATATGTGAGTTTTTCTTCTGCCACACCAAGAAAATCATACTGATTAAAACCAATGGTCGAATATGTCATCGGTGCAAATATCGTCTGTGGAATCGGCAGTTTTTTCTCCTGTAATGCCAGATAAGTTAACCGCTTATCATCGCAGATTCTAATTGCCTCACTGCTATTATAGACCGGAATTTTCTGATTTTCTAAAAATTTTGCAAGTAAAATATCTTTATCCCAAAACAAAACAAAATCCGGTTTTTCTTTTATCTTTTCCTGCACATCTACAAGAATTTCACAATTTGTATAAACGGTTAGTGACACACCGCACCGTTTCGCCGCCAGCAAAAATAAATCTGTCAGTTCAGAAAACTTTTTGGTGTGTAAAAATCCATTGACAATCAGCCAGCCATTCATCAGCCATTCTCCTCAAGATAATTTTCAAATTGTTCAATCGACATCAAAATCTGTCTCGGTTTGGTACCTTCTTCCGGTCCGACAACACCCGCATCCGAAAGCTGGTCCATAATTCGTGCTGCACGGTTAAATCCAATTCGGAACATGCGCTGCAAAAGACCAATGGATGCCTTATCTTTTTCAATGATAAATCTGGCGGCCTCGACAAATAATTCGTCTTGTTCCGGTGCACCACCATGGGCAGTATTAGAATCGTTCTTTGCTCCCGGTACCGGTGCCGTGTCAATATGCTTTGTTACTTCTTCGTTATAGGATGGACCGTTGCTCTGCTCTTTTAAGAAGCTGACAACGGAATCTCTTTCTTCATCAGAAACAAATGCTCCCTGTACACGAATTGGTTTTGGCAGATTTTGCGGTGCAAACAGCATGTCACCATTTCCTAACAATTTTTCTGCTCCTGCCGAATCAATAATGGTTCGTGAATCCACGGCGGAAGAAACCGACAAAGCGATTCGTGATGGGATATTCGCCTTAATCAAGCCGGTAATAACATTAACCGAAGGACGCTGTGTTGCCAAAACCAAATGAATTCCTGCCGCACGGGCAAGCTGCGCCAAACGACACACGGAATCCTCTACTTCTCCCGGTGCAACCATCATCAAATCCGCGAACTCGTCCACAATAATAACAATTTGCGGCATCTTCTGATAATCCGGGTCATCTTTGTTTGTCAGTTTGTCCATTTTTGCATTATAAGATTTGATATCACGAACACCTGCATCGGCAAATTTCTGATATCTTCCGGTCATCTCTGCCACCGCCCAGCCAAGTGCTGCCGAGGCCTTCTTCGGATCTTTCACAACCGGAATCATCAGATGCGGAATATCTTCGTATGCAGTCAGTTCCACCATCTTCGGGTCAACCATAATCATTTTCACTTCATTTGGGTCAGCTTTATAAATAATGCTCATAATCAGCGTATTAATCAAAACCGATTTACCGGAACCAGTCGCACCGGCAATCAATAAATGCGGCATTTTTGCAATATCCGTAACAATTGTTTTTCCGCTGATATCTTTACCAACGGCAAATGTGACTTTGGATTTCGCCTTCGTAAACTCACTGCTCTCTAATAACTCACGCAGCGTAATCATCTCTCTCGCCGGATTTGGCACCTCAATACCAACCGCCGCCTTTCCCGGAATCGGAGCTTCGATACGAATATCCGATGCCGCTAAACTTAGCTTGATATCATCACTCAATCCGGTGATACGGCTGACTTTAACTCCCTGTTCCGGAATTAGTTCATAACGGGTTACACTTGGTCCAAGGCTGATGTCTCCCATCTTGACGCGCACACCAAAACTATCTAACGTTGACTGCAATTTAGCCGCCGTCGCACGCAGTTCGGAATTGTCCATACGCTTTCCATTGCTCTTTGGTTTGTTCAACAAATCAAGCGAAGGAAAACGATACGGAATCTGTTCCGTTGCAGCCTTTGATAAATCCTTATGTACCGCATCCATTTCTTTTTTATCTTCGTTGGTTATCTTAACCGATTCTTTCTTTTGTTTCACCGGCTCATCCACCGTATCTGTTTTTGCAGGTGTTTTTGGTTCGCTCTGTGTTTTCTTTGATGCACCAAATTTTTCTTCTAATTCTTTTTCGTAAACACTTGATTCTCTAACCGGCTCTTCTCCGCCACGGATAATATTGATTTCCGACAAATCCTGTACTTCCGGCACCACTTCTTCCATCTGGGCTTCCGGTTTGATTTCTTTTTGCGAAACCGTATTCTTGTTTTCCGGAATTTCTGTCTCTGCTTTCTTTGCCCGTTTCTTTCTCGTCTCTTTCTTTGGCTTTGCTTTTGCAGTTTCTTCTTTATCAAATGTATAGGTGCTCATCTGTCTTCCACGAGAATACACCGGTTCCGGTTCCTCATAATAATAATCTTCATCCGTCTCACGCTCTTTATACATCTGCTGAATCGAAGAAAAAATGAGTTTCTTGCTTAACAACATAAAGAACAATAAAAACAGCGCCAGTATCACAATAAAAGAACCTGCTCTTCCAAGCACACGTGCCAGTTCAAAAGATAAAATGCCGCCGAAGAAACCACCACCACCGTGATTTTCAGCACAGACGGTATAAACTTCCCATACATTCTGCACAGGGTCATTTACCACCCACTGAAATAATCCGCACACACTCCAGTAAATGCCGGCACTATACCAGACCTTGTGGCGCAATCTTTGATTCTTCGCATTTGCCAGATACAAACCTGCAGTCACAACCAGATAAACCGGGAAAACATACGCCAGTGCTCCCAGCAGTCCAAACAGCAAGGCACTTAACCCTTTGCCAAACACGCCGCACATTTGGAACAAACTAAGCAGTGACAAAATGGCAAACACAAAAAGAGCAAGAAACACAATCTCTCTTGCCAATGGGCTTGCCTGCTTTGTCTTTTTCGATGTATTCTTTCTCGAAGAAGCCGTCCGTTTCGCATTTGATTTCGATGCCGGACGTCCACGCTTCTTCGTATTTTTTGTTGTTTTCTTTGTAGCCATAAAATCCTCCCCAGACACAACTAACATGTACGATATCTGCCAATTGATTCGCAGCGTACTGAAATTATATTATACACTGAATCGCTTTTTCCCGCAAGTGTTTTATCGAACGCAAGTTCTTGCATTTGTTCTGTATCATCATCGCTAATTTTTTTGTTGACATTTATTAATTCACTTGTTATAATCGAATTTAAGAAATGGGTTTTTTGTCTGGTAGACTTTTAGTCGGAAGAGTTGCTCGTTTCTTTTTTTATATCTATTATATCATACAAGTACATTTTTTCATCGCTTGCACACCTTATTAACATTGATGCATGAAAAACATTATATCTTTCAATCTCACCATCATCTCCGTATACCGGCAACGCAAATCTAGAATCATAACGATACCATTATTATCTGCATCTTTGATTACAGACACGTTTCTCGTACTTTGAGTGTCATCCATATTCAATTCCCCCTCTATATAGTTCTAATCAATAAAAATTAATTGATACGAGTATAACACCATATATTACACGTGTCAATTACAACTTTATTTGTATAACAAAGTATAATTTTTTTCAATATTTTTAATAGCTCATCAGCCCCCGCAACTTCTGATAAGCCTTATCAATTCCTCCAACCTCATTAACAAGTCCGGCCGTCACCGCATCCTCTCCAACCAAAACGGTTCCTAAATCTTTGGACAGCATACTCGTATTCATCATTAATTTTTCTAAATTTTCTTTGGAAATGCGGCTATGCTCTGCCACGAAACAAATAATTCTGTCTTGAATCTGTTGAAACTGACGATACGTCTGTGGTGTTCCCAGTACCATACCACTCATTCGTACCGGGTGAATAATCATCGTTGCCGATGGAACAATAAAAGAATAATCTGCCGCCACAGTAAGCGGAACGGCAATCGAATGACTGTCCCCAATGACTAAGGAAACCGTTGGCATGCTTAAGGAGTGAACCATTTCCGCCAATGCAAGTCCGCATGAAACATCACCACCGACGGTATTCATAAGAAATAAAATTCCCTTTACCTTTTCGTCCTGCTCTGCCCTTGCTAAAATCGGCAAAATATGCTCATATTTGGTTGTTTTGGCATTTTGTGATAAGCAGTCATGTCCCTCAATCTCCCCAATAATAGATAACGTCAAGATTCCTTCATTCATTACCATGCCATATTCTTTTACTGCATCCTGTTCCATCTGTTTCGCCCTCATCTTTCCTGTCATTTTTGACTTCCATTTGATACGAAACAGTATTTCCTAAATCATAAAAATTTATCCCTGATAAATTTCCGGTCGTCTATTTTATACCATGATAGCATTCATCAAATGTAGGCCTCATAACTTCTATTTGACCGCGTGAAATATCATTTTTTCCTCCTTGATGCACGCTTTCCAGTCAATAAATTAAGGTCCTGCATTTGTCTTCCCAGCTCATCATCCTTGGCTATAAGAAGTAAATCTGTATCCATTCCCCCTAATGCATGTAAAACAGCAGCATAAATGCCAATTGCTACGGCAGGACTTCCTGACTCAACCTTCCATAACGATGTTCTGCTAATTCCGGCTCGTTCTGCCACTAATTCAGCAGACAAATCCCGTCTTAATCTTGCTAACTTTATTTGTTCTCCCATTGTCTCCAAAATATTTTCTGTTGCTGGCAATATATTATAAACTGCTTTTCTCATTTATATACACCTCACCTCTTTATTTTTATGTTCATTATTATAAACACAAACCAATATAATATCAATAATAAAGAACGAACAGACAGATTATTTTGATTTGTAGTTAGATTTCTATATGCTTTTATCCCTGATAAATTTCCGGTCGTCTGTCGCTTCTTGATAAAATCGTTTTTTGAAATACCTCTTCTGAAAAATCAAGAGTTACATAGTCATTCCATTTTTTAGAGTCCGGCGAAATCATGCTTCCATCCGGTGCATAGGCAGCCGAACTTTTTGTATATTGGATTCCATCTCCCTCTCCCGTTCGATTTACGCCTACCACATACGAGGACATTTCAATCGCTCTCGCCGTAAGCAGAGAATACCACTGACTGATGCGGCTCTCCGGCCAGTTTGCAATCAAAAAGATAACATTTGTGTCAAGCGGCATCTGCTGAAACATTTCAGGAAAACGCAAATCGTAGCAGACTGCCATACCAAGGTGCATTTCGTCCACGGAAATATGACAAATTTCACTGCCTCCTCGATACGCCTTTGTCTCACCACCATGCGTAAATGGATGGATTTTCTCATAGTCAGCAAGCACACTTCCGTTTTCATCAACAAAACAAAAATGATTTCGCCCAAACTCATCCGGCATGGTAATATAACCAAAACCAATCATTATAGAATATTTTGCAGCAAGAGCCGAAAAATATGCAATTGTCTCCTCATGATAATCTGCCATCTCTTTAACCCGGAGGGAAAATCCGGTCAATGTCATCTCTGGAAACAAAATAATGTCAGCGTGTTCATCCGCTGCTTCCTTTATCATTTCCTCACATTGAAACTTATTTGCTTCTTTATCTTCCCAGACAATGTCCATGTTTGTAAGCGCAATTTTTTTAGACATAAAAAGCCCCCTTTGTATTCTTCTCCAAGTATAACATAGGTTGGGGAAAGGGGCAAAGGGGCAAATTTTCAAAAAAAGCCACAAGCCGACTTTCACCAGCTTGCAGCTTACAATACATAATATTTCTTATCTTATTCTTCCGGAACATCCTTAATACTGAAACTGATACGTCCCATTTTATCTTTGCCAAGGCAGATTACTTTCACTTTATCACCAAGTGTAAGCTCGTCCTCTACATGATTGATGCGGCGATTTGCAATATTTGAAATGTGAACCATTCCCTCTTTGCCAGGCGCAAACTCGATGAAAGCACCAAAATCTTTAATGCTGACAACGGTTCCCTCAAGGATCTGGCCCTTTTCAAAATCCGTTACAATAATCTCAATGAGGCGAAGTGCTTCGTCCATTGCCTCTTTGTCTGTTCCGCAAACCGAAACAGCACCATCATCCGTAATATCGATTTTAACACCGGTACGCTCAATCAATGCGTTGATTGTCTTACCTCTCTGACCAACAACTTCACCAATCTTAGCCGGGTCAATCATAATCTGCTTAATCTTTGGAGCATAAGCATTTACTTCTTTTCTAGGCTCGGCAATCGCTTTTGCCATAACTTCATCTAAGATGTAAATGCGGGCTTCTCTGGTTCTTGCGATAGCCTGCTCTACAATTTCTCTTGTCAAACCATGAATCTTGATATCCATCTGGATAGCAGTAATACCTTTTTTCGTACCGGCAACTTTAAAGTCCATATCGCCGAAGAAATCTTCAAGACCCTGAATATCTGTCAAAATCAAGTAATCATCATCGGTATCACCGGTTACCAAACCAACGGAAATACCAGCAACTGGTGCTTTAATCGGAACACCGGCAGCCATCAATGATAAGGTAGATGCACAAATACTACCCTGAGATGTAGAACCATTGGATTCCAAAATTTCGGATACGGTACGGATTGCGTATGGGAACTCTTCTTCGCTAGGAAGAACAGGAACCAAAGCACGCTCTGCCAAAGCACCATGTCCGATTTCACGACGTCCCGGTCCTCTGGATGGTCTTGTCTCACCAACGGACCATGATGGGAAGTTGTAGTGATGCATATATCTCTTGGATGTTTTTGTAATATCCAAACCATCTAATTTCTGTTTCTCTGAAAGTGGAGCCAATGTTGTAACATTCAACACCTGTGTCTGTCCACGAGAGAACAAACCGGAACCATGTACTGTAGGAAGTACATCAACTTCTGCATGAAGTGGACGAATCTGTTTTACCTCACGGCCATCCGGACGTTTGTGGTCTTTCAGAATCATCTTGCGGACTGTAACTTTCTGGAATTTGTAAACAGCTTCATCAATAAAGGAAATCCAGTCCTCATGCTCCTCTGCATAACGCTCTTCCAAACGGTCTTTGATACCACGGATATTTTCTTCACGAACCTGTTTTACATCAGTAAATACAGCTTCTTCCATAGCTTCCGGTGTAATGAAATTAACCATGTCATTCCACATATCTTCCGGAATATCGAAATGCTCATACTCGTGTTTCTCTTTACCACACTCAGCAACAATCTTGTCAAAGAACTCGATAATCTGTCCATTCAACTCATGGGCACCATAAATTGCCTGAATCATCGTAGCTTCATCAACTTCGTTTGCACCGGCTTCAATCATGATAACTTTATCTCTTGTAGAAGCAACGGTAAGTGCTAAATCAGAAACCTCACGCTGTGCGCTTGTCGGATTGTAAACAAGTTGACCGTCAACCAAACCAACCTGTGTTGCTGCGGTCGGACCATCAAACGGAATATCCGAAATACTGGTAGCCAGTGCAGAACCAAGCATAGCAACAAGCTCCGGTGCACAATCCTGGTCAACATCCATAACTAAGTTTTCCAGTGTTACATCATTTCGATAATCTTTTGGGAACAATGGACGCATCGGACGGTCGATAACACGACAAGTCAAAATTGAGTTATCGCTTGGTTTCCCTTCACGTCTTGTAAATCCTCCCGGAATCTTTCCGATAGAATACATCTTTTCATGATATTCTACACTTAATGGGAAGAAATCAATTCCCTCTCTTGGTTTCTCGGATGCCGTTGCGGTAGAAAGCACAACCGTATCACCATAGCGCATAAGTGCTGCGCCATTTGCCTGAGCTGCCACACGACCAATGTCAACGGACAAAGTACGTCCTGCAAGCTCCATCGTAAATGTCTTATACATATTTTTTCTCCTTTATCCTTATTTCGAGATGCCGAAACCACTGAAAAAACCACTGAATCAATGAGCTTTTCAGAAGTCTCGGTGTCATCTCAATTAACATACAAATTTTATTATACACAATCTTTGCAAAAAAAGCAAATCCCGTTATCTTGGATAGCTGATGGCATCATCGGGCCACTTCAAAACCTCGTCGTGAAACTCCGGCACACGCATCAATCCGGCACCAAATAAGTACGCCCGGTCACGCTCCGCAATCTCATCGAGTGAACGCCATGCCACACCAACAATCGTCTGCTCCGATTCCGACAACTCCGGGTCAATTCCTTTGTGCGGAACCGAATCTTCCGGAATTTCTACCAAAAAAGTAAAAATCCGACTTTCCAAATCCGGTTTGTATTCAATCGCAAGCGGCCGCACAATACGCCCGGTCACACCGGCCTCCTCATTTAGCTCGCGCAAAGCAGCTTCCTCCGGTGTTTCATTTTCCTCAATTCCGCCTCCCGGCAGATTAAAGAAATCTCTTCCTTTCATTCTGTGTTCTACGAGCAATAGTCTGCCATCACGGCATACCATAGCCTGACTTCGATTTCGTTTCATTTTCTCACCTTTTTAAAATAATTTTCATAGAAAGAGTGCCTTCAATCAAACAGTATCCATTTGACGAAAGCACTCAACTCATACAAATTATTTACGCAAACCAAGTTTTTCAATCAGCGCACGATAACCTTCCAAATCTGTCTTCTTCAGATAATCCAAAAGGCCTCTTCTCTTACCAATCATCTTGTACATACCACGACGAGAATGATGATCTTTCTTATTCTCTTTCAAGTGCTCTGTCAAAGTGTTGATACGCTCAGTAAGAAGCGCTACCTGAACTTCCGGTGAACCTGTATCATCCGGTGTTCTTCCATAAGCTGCAATAATTTCTTTTTTCTTTTCTGTAGTCATCATAGTGACATACCTCCTAAATATTTTCTTATCACCATTTACTAAGATCCGGTCGGAGTTTCCGTAATCTGAGTAATGGCTATTTGCTATCATAACACAATTTAACTTCGTTGTAAACCTTTATTTCGTGTCAATCGTAGCAATATCTACTAATGTCATTTCATTTTTCTCAGAATCCTCTAACGCAGTCAAAAGTGCATTTGCCGTATCTAAAGAAGTCAGACAGGTAACACCGGTCTCAATAGAAGTACGGCGGATGAGGAACCCATCGTGGGAATGTTCACCCTGTTTTGGAATATCAATTACCAAATCAATCTCATGGCCAAGCAGCAAATCCATCAGTGTCGGGGATTCCTGCTCAATCTTGTTGACACCGATAACCGAAACGCCATTCTCGCCTAAGAACTTAGCTGTTCCGCGTGTCGCATAGATTTCATAGCCAAGTGCCTGGAAACGTCTGGCAACGGAAATTGCTTCGTCTTTCGAGTTATCATTTACCGTAAGAATCATTTTCTTGTATTTCGGAAGATTGATTCCGGCTCCCATAAAGGCTTTGTGAAGTGCCTCATTAAATGTTTTTGCGATACCTAAGCACTCACCGGTTGACTTCATCTCAGGTCCTAAGCTGATTTCTGCACCGCGCAGTTTCTCAAAGGAGAATACCGGCATCTTAATTGCGATGTAATCCGATTTTTTCGCAAGTCCCGGTGTGTAACCCATATCCGTGATTTTTTCACCAAGGATTACGCGGGAAGCCAGTTTCACAATCGGAATTCCGGTTACTTTGCTGATATATGGTACCGTTCTTGACGAACGAGGATTTACTTCAATAACAAAAACTTCATCGTTATAAACAATAAACTGAATGTTAATCAAGCCAATTACATGAAGGGATTTTGCAAGTTTTGCCGTATAATCGACTAAAACTTCCTGAACTTCAGGTTTAATGCTCATGGCAGGATAAACCGAGATACTGTCACCGGAGTGAATACCGGCACGCTCTACGTGTTCCATAATACCAGGAATCAGAATATTCTCGCCATCACATACCGCATCAACCTCAACCTCTTTACCCATAAGGTACTTATCAACAAGAATTGGATGTTCCTGCACATGGCGGTTGATAATTGACATAAATTCACGAATATCATCATCATTAATCGCAATCTGCATGCCCTGTCCACCAAGTACATAAGATGGACGGACAAGAACCGGATACCCAAGTTCATTTGCTGCCGCTAATGCTTCTTCTGTTGTAAATACGGTTTTTCCTGCCGGTCTCGGAATCTTACACTGCTCTAAGATTTCATCAAACAGCTCACGGTCTTCGGCCGCATCTACATTCTCTGCACTTGTTCCCAAAATCGGAACTCCCATTTTGAGAAGTGCTTCTGTCAGTTTGATTGCTGTCTGTCCACCAAACTGGACAACCGCACCATCCGGTTTCTCAATATCCACGATATTTTCTACATCTTCCGGTGTCAATGGCTCAAAATACAATTTATCTGCCACATCAAAGTCCGTACTTACCGTCTCCGGATTGTTATTTACAATAATTGTCTCATAGCCGCTCTGTGCCAGTGACCACACACTGTGAACCGAACAGAAGTCAAACTCGATACCCTGACCGATTCGGATTGGACCGGAACCAAGAACCATGATTCGTTTTCTGTCCTTATCTTTGGAAACTTCCGTTTCGCTGCCAAACACGCTGTAATAATATGGCGTACTTGCCTCAAACTCAGCCGCACAGGTATCAACCATCTTAAACGAAGCAACGATTCCATTTTCATGGCGCATATCGTGAATCTCACGCTCTGTCATGCCGGTATAGTTAGCAATAACAGCATCCGGGAATTCCATTCGTTTTGCTTCTGCCAAAATTTCCGGTGTCAATGTTTCGTTTTTCAAAGTCTGTTCCATCTCTACCAGATGGGCAATTTTATCAATGAACCACAAATCGATTTTTGTAATGTCATGAATTTCTTCATAGGTAGCACCCTTGCGAATCAGCTCGGCAATAATAAAGATACGGCGGTCATCAACAATGTGGATACGCTCTAGCAGTTCTTCTTTGGAGCGGTCACTGTAACGCCCGATATCCAGACTGTCAATGTGCTGCTCCAGTGAACGGAGTGCTTTCATCAACGCACCTTCAAAGTTATCACAGATACTCATAACCTCTCCGGTTGCTTTCATCTGTGTCGTCAAAGTACGTTTTGCCTTGATAAATTTATCAAATGGCAGTCTCGGAATTTTTACAACACAGTAATCCAGTGCCGGCTCAAAACTTGCAAAGGTTTTCTTCGTAATGGCATTTGGAATTTCATCCAGTGTATATCCTAATGCAATCTTTGCTGCTACTTTTGCAATCGGATATCCGGTCGCCTTAGAAGCAAGTGCGGAAGAACGGCTGACACGAGGGTTTACCTCGATAACACAGTATTCAAAACTGTCCGGATGAAGTGCAAACTGCACATTACATCCACCGGTAATACCAAGTTCTGTAATAATATTTAATGCTGAAGTACGAAGCATCTGATACTCTTTGTCACCTAATGTCTGAGACGGTGCTACTACAATACTGTCACCGGTATGCACACCAACCGGGTCAATATTTTCCATGTTACAAACCGTAATACAGTTTCCTACCGCATCACGCATTACCTCATACTCAATCTCTTTCCATCCGGCGATGCAGCGCTCAATCAAACACTGTCCGACACGGCTCAGACGAAGACCATTGGAGCAGATATCGTGCAGTTCTTCTTCGTTATGTGCGATACCGCCGCCGCTTCCGCCAAGGGTATATGCCGGGCGGATAACAACCGGATAACCGATTTCATTGGCAAACGCAATCGCATCATCCACATGTTCCACGACAATACTTGCAGCAATCGGCTCGTGGATTTTTTCCATCGTCTCTTTAAATTCCAAACGGTCTTCTGCACGCTTAATCGTCTGTGCAGTCGTACCAATCAGGCGAACATTTTCCTGCTTTAAAAAGCCGGATTCCTCTAATTCCATCGCAATATTTAACGCAGCCTGTCCACCCAGTGTTGGGAGCACGCTGTCCGGTCTTTCTTTGCGAATCAGTTTCTGAACCACTTCAACGGTCAGTGGCTCAATGTAAACACGGTCAGCAATATCTTTATCGGTCATAATGGTAGCAGGATTGGAATTAATAAGCACTACTTCCATTCCTTCTTCTTTCAGAGAACGACAAGCCTGCGTACCGGCATAATCAAATTCGGCAGCCTGTCCAATAACGATTGGGCCTGAACCGATTACTAAAACTTTTTTGATTTCATCCATTTTTGGCATTGTATGTATCCTCCTTACTCTTCCATCATCTTGATAAATTCATCAAACAAAACTTCCGAATCCTTTGGTCCGGCACAAGCTTCCGGATGAAACTGAACCGTGAAAATATTTTTCTGTAAATAACGAAGTCCCTCGACTGTGCCATCGTTGACATTTACAAAGGCAACCTCGGCAATTTCTTTTGGCACTGAAGATTCTTTTACCATGTAGCCATGGTTCTGGGAAGAAATGTATACGCGTCCGGTTTTTAAGTCTTTCACCGGATGATTTGCTCCGCGGTGACCATACTTCATTTTCTCTGTATCACAACCGCAGGCAAGTGCCATTAACTGATGACCTAAGCAAATTGCAAAAATCGGAATATCCGATGCATACAGTTTTTTCAACTCTTCAATGACTTCTGTGCATTCTTTCGGATCCCCCGGTCCATTCGTCAGCATAATGCCGTCCGGATGAGAAGCAAGAATCGTTTCGGCTTTCGTTCTTGCCGGATAAATTGTCACTTCACAGCCACGTTTTAACAAACATCTTGCTATATTAAATTTCGTTCCAACGTCAAGAATAGCAACCTTCTTTGTAATAGAAATGTTGCTATCGGTATCTAAATCGCCCGGTTTATAGGAAACAATTTCCTTTGTAGTTACCTTGTCAACTACACCGCGAACGGAATATTTTTTAATTTTTTCAAGAACGGCAGATAAATCCTCAGGTTTTTCTGTGGTAATCATGCCATTCATTGTTCCTTTTTCTCTAAGTCGTTTGGTGAGGGCTCTTGTATCAATTCCTTCAATTCCCGGAATATCCTGCTCTACAAGAAACTGCTGAATACTTTCTTCTTTTCTGAAGTTGCTTCCAAGTCTTGCCAGTTCTCTTACAATAAAAGCATCGGTATTTGACTTTTTCGCCTCTTTATCTTGATTACAAATACCATAATTACCAATTAACGGATAGGTCATTACTACTGCCTGTCCGGCATAACTTGGGTCCGTGAGCACTTCAAGATATCCTGTCATTGACGTATTAAAAACAATTTCGCTAATGACTTCTTTTTTACTGCCTATGCTTTTTCCGGTAAACACAGTTCCGTCTTCCAGTATCAGATATGCGTTCATGTTATCCTCCTTTAATCGAATGCCAGAATCATCTCCGCAGTTTCCACAAGATTGTTTCCGCTGTCCATACTAAGTTTCTGGATATATTTATGGGCTTCTTCTTCGGATAAATGGTTTCGCTCCATCAGAAGAGCCTTGGCATCATCAATTGATTTTTGTTCTTTTTCGGATCGTTTCCTTGGCTGGTATCTTCTCTTTCTTTTCTCCGCTGCGTAAAGTTCCATTGCCATTGTTTCAATGGTACTTACTAATTCATGCGAATGAATCGGCATAGACAAGCACATAATACTGCCAATTGAGCATTCCTGCAATTTGGCAGGCGATGCTACTAAAAGCATCTGAAATTCCCGCGGCAGATAGCCATACAATTCACTGTAATGCATGTCAGTCAAACGATATCCGCACAACACAATACCGCCGTCACATTCATTGGCGGCTGCAATCACTTGCGATGCACTATTAAATGCTAGTATATCATCATATCCGCTCCGATTCAAAACATTTTTTATTTTTTTCGCATCATCCAGCTTAGGAAACGCTACTATAATGCGCAGAATCGTTCACACCTCCCCGTAGAAAAGTATCAAAACAAGCGGTATCCGGACTAAATTCGGTCCAGATACTTCTCAACTTCCCATGCGGTTACCTGTTCGCAAAATTCATCCCATTCCTGTTTTTTCTTTTGGATGATTATGCGTGACAACTCTTCTCCATATACTTGATGGAAAAATTCGTCTTTTTCAAATGCCTGTACCGACTCAATCAAAGTTCTTGGCAGAATGTCAAATTCCTGTGCCCCCTCTAAATCATCAATACAGGTTGGTGGCTCAATTTTATTGCGGATGCCGTCTAATCCGGCAGCTAAACATCCTGCTAAAACCAAATATGGATTACAGGATCCATCCGGACTTCTCAGTGCTACACGCGGTCCCATCTCACCGGTACTTGTCATACGCATAAGCGGAGTACGGTTTTTACGTGACCATGTAATATTAACCGGTGCATTGTATCCCGGCACCAAACGTTTATAAGAATTGATAATCGGATTGTTAATTAAAGTAAGCCCTTTAATATGGCGCATAATTCCACCCATGAAATAGTATGCTGTTTTGCTCAGACCATACTCTTCATCCGGGTCACTGAAAATGTTCTCACCATCTTTGCTCAAGAACATGTTAAAGAACATCGCAGAACCTTTTTTCCCATAATTTGGCTTTGGCATAAACGTAGCATGAAGTCCATGTCTCTTTGCTACGGTACGAACAGTAAGTTTAAACGTCATAATATTATCGGCTGTCTGAATTCCATCATCAAATTTGAAATCGATATGATGCTGGCACACTTCATTGGAGTGATATGAAGATTCCATCTCAAATCCCATCTCAGACAAAGAAAGCACGATATCACGTCTTGCATTTTCTCCGGCATCAACCGGTCCGATGTCAAAAAATCCTCCTTTTTCACTGGTGTTTGTCGTTGGCTGTCCATCTTCCGACATATCAAAGAGGAAAAATTCTGATTCTGGTCCGACATTTAACGTATAGCCGTCTTTTGCCGCTTCTTCAATTACTTGTTTTAAAATATAACGAGAATCTCCCATGAAAGGAGTTCCATCCGTATGACGCACATCACAAATAAAACGTGCTACACGGCCTCTCTGCGGTCTCCAAGGGAAAATTGTAAAAGTATCCAAATCCGGAACTAAAACAAGTTCATCCACATGCATCGTATCAAACCCATTAATCGCAGCGGCATCAAACGTGCATCGGTTATTCAAAATAGAATCCAACTGTTTGGCTGTTACTGCCATGTTTTTCAAAATTCCAAAAATATCCACAAATTGCAGACGGATAAATTCTACATCCTCCTCTTCTACAATACGAATGATATCTTCCTTTGTGTAATGCGACATAGTTTATTCTCCTTTCCATATGAAATCCGGCAGCAGTTCTCTGCCACCGGATAATTGTACCCTTTAATTGAGGTTGGTATAACCCATCAAATCTTTATCAACTTCACGGGCTGCCTCTCTTCCCTCGCGGATTGCCCAGACAACCAAGGACTGTCCACGGTGCATATCGCCCGCTGTAAAGATTCCTTTCTGGCTGGTGCTGTATTCGCCCTGCTTCGTCTGCACATTTGTGCGGTCCGTACATTTTACGGCAAATTCTTTTGTAACATACTCCTCGGAGCCTAAAAATCCTGCCGCAATAAAGACGAGGTCAACATCTAAAATTTGTTCACTCCCCGGAATTTCGCTCATCTGCATCCGTCCGGTCTTTTCATCTTTCTGCCAGTTAAGCTTCACGATTTTGACCTGTTTCAAATCACCTTTATTATCCTTGATAAATTCTTTTACCGTGGTCTCATAGATTCGCGGGTCACTGCCAAAGACAGCGATTGCTTCCTGCTGACCGTAATCGGTCTTAAGAATTTTCGGCCACTCCGGCCAAGGATTGCTTGCCAAACGGCAAACCGGCGGTTTTGGCATCATTTCCAGCTGAACGACACTTTTAGCCCCCTGACGAATTGAGGAACCAACGCAGTCATTTCCGGTATCACCGCCTCCGATAACGAGTACATTTTTATCTTTGGCATTGATATAATCCGTATACTGCGGATTGCGTAAATGCTTGGTTACTCGTTTCAAATAATCAACGGCAAAATAAATACCTTTGGCATCTCTGCCGGGAGCATTGATGTTACGAGGGTTTGAAGCGCCACAAGTCAAAATGACGCGGTCAAATTCTTTTTTCAACTCATCGGCTTTTACATCCACACCGACATTCACACCGGTACGGAAAACAACCCCTTCTGCTTTCATTACTTCTATTTTACGTTCTATTACCGATTTGTCAAGTTTCATATTCGGGATTCCATACATCAAAAGTCCGCCCGGATAATCCTCGCGTTCAAATACGGTCACGCTGTGTCCACGTTTATTCAACTGGTCAGCAGCCGCAAGTCCGGATGGACCGGAACCTACAATCGCTACTTTCTTGCCTGTACGGACTTTTGGAGGTTTTGGTCCCATCAATCCATGTTCATAACCATATTCAATAATGGCATTTTCATTTTCTTTAATGGTTACCGGTGAATCATTTAATCCGCAGGTACATGCCGCCTCACATGGAGACGGGCACACACGGGAAGTAAATTCCGGAAAATTATTTGTCTTAAGCAATCTGCCAAGTGCCTGTTCGTATCCGTTACGATACACCATATCATTCCACTCAGGAATTAAATTGTTTAACGGACAGCCACTTGCCATGCCGCCAATCATCATGCCAGACTGACAAAACGGAACACCGCAGTCCATACATCTGGACGCCTGCACACTGCGTTCCTCTTCGCTCATCGGCACATGAAATTCATTGAAGTTTTTAATGCGTTCAAGTGGCTTTATCTCAAGGTTATTCTCTCGTTTATATTCCATAAATCCGGTTGGTTTACCCATTGTAATCATCCTTTCTTTCTTCGTTTTCAAAAAATCTTAGCGTGCTTTTTTCAACTGGTAAAATGCTTCAATCTGTGCCTGCTCATTGCTCAGTCCCTTTTCTTCCATCTGGGCAATTGCCTGTAACATTGCCTGATAATCATGAGGAATGATTTTCTTGAATTTTGGCAGGTACTCACTAAAGTTTGCTAAAATTTCTTTACCACGTTCCGAATCGGTTGCTTCTACATGCTCACGAATCATATCTTTCAACTGCATAACGTCGTATTTATCCGTTACTGCATTGGATGATACCAGCTCTTTATTCAGTTTGAGATACAAGTCACTATTTTCATCCAGTACATAAGCGATACCACCGCTCATACCGGCTGCAAAGTTCTTTCCGGTCGGACCTAAGACAACGACACAGCCGCCTGTCATATATTCACAGCCGTGGTCGCCAACACCTTCTACAACAGCGTGTGCACCGGAGTTTCTGACACAAAAACGCTCGCCTGCCATACCGTTGATATAAGCCTCACCGCTTGTCGCACCATACAAAGCAACATTACCGATGATAATGTTATCTTCTGCTTTGTACTGTACATTTTCCGGTGGAAAGACAACCAGTTTACCACCGGAAAGTCCTTTTCCGAAGTAATCGTTGCTGTCACCTTCCAACGTAAGCGTAAGTCCTTTTGGAATAAAGGCACCAAAACTTTGTCCGCCGCTTCCGATACATTCTACCGTAAAGGTATCGGCCGGTACATCGTCTCCTAAGTTCTTTGTGATTTCAGAACCAAGAATTGTGCCAAGTGCACGATCCACATTGCTGATTCTTGCACTAATTTTTGCCTTTTCTCCGGTTTCCAGCGCATGCTTAAATTTCTTTAAGAATACTTTCTCATCCATTGTCTTTGACAATTTAAAATCATACGCATCTTTCGGATTATATAAATGTTTTTTATCTTTTGCAAATGGATTATCAATAATTGCGGACAAATCCAGTTTCTTCGTTCTCTCATCATCCTGAATGTCATCACGCACTTTCAATAAATCCGTACGTCCAATCAACTCATCAAGCTGTCTTACTCCAAGTTTTGCCATCAGCTCACGAACTTCTTCTGCGATAAAACACATGAAGTTTTCAACATATTCCGGTTTTCCTTTGAATCGTTTTCTCAGTTCCGGATTCTGGGTTGCCACACCAACCGGGCAGGTATCCAGATTACATACACGCATCATCACGCATCCCATCGTAACAAGCGGTGCGGTTGCAAAACCATACTCTTCAGCACCAAGCAATGCTGCTACCATAACATCACGGCCGGTCATCAGTTTACCATCTGTCTCAATCACAACTTTTGAGCGGAGTCCGTTCATCATCAGTGTCTGGTGTGTCTCGGCAAGACCAAGCTCCCAAGGAAGTCCGGCATTGTGAATCGAACTTGCCGGAGCTGCACCGGTACCACCATCGTAACCGGAAATCAGGATGACGCCTGCACCGGCTTTTGCTACACCGGCAGCGACTGTACCAACACCTGCTTCCGATACCAGTTTTACGGAAATTCTGGCATTGGTATTTGCACATTTCAAGTCGTAAATCAACTGTGCCAAATCCTCAATCGAGTAAATATCATGATGAGGCGGCGGGGAAATAAGGGATACACCCGGTGTTGAAAGTCTGGTTTTTGCAATCCAAGGATAAACTTTTCCACCCGGCAGATGTCCGCCTTCACCCGGTTTTGCTCCCTGTGCCATCTTAATCTGGATTTCTTTGGCACTTACCAAATAATGGGATGTAACACCAAATCGTCCGCTTGCCACCTGTTTAATTGCAGAACAACGGTTCAAGCCGTCTTTTCCAATCGAGAGTCGTTCTAAACTCTCACCGCCCTCACCACTGTTGGATTTACCATGTAAGTGGTTCATCGCAATCGCTAACGTCTCATGTGCTTCCTGTGAAATAGAACCATAAGACATCGCACCGGTTTTGAATCGTTTGACAATGCTTTCAACCGGCTCAACCTGCGAAAGCGGAATTCCCTTTTTCGGGAATTTGAAGTCTAACAAACTTCTCAAATTCATGAAGCGGTCTTCATTATCGATTTCTCTTGAATATTCTTTAAATAATTTATAGTCTTTCTGCCAGGTTGCCTGCTGTAAAAGATGAATCGTCTTTGGATTATAAAGATGATCTTCTTTTCCACTGCGCGACTTGTGCATACCCAGACTGTCAAGTGTTGTATCGTTACCAAGATCCAATGGATCAAAAGCACGCGTATGAAGGTTTTCTACTTGTGTCTCAATATCCTGAAGCGAAATACCACCGATTCTGGATACCGTGTCGGTGAAGTATACATCTGTCACTTCCTTGGAGATGCCAATCGCCTCAAAAATCTTGGAACCCTGATAGGACTGAATCGTCGAGATACCCATTTTCGATGCAATTTTTACGATACCGTGAAGGATGGCTGAATTATAGTCATCTACGGCAGCATAATAATCTTTGTCAAGCATGTTGCAGTCAATCAAGCGTTTGATGGTATCCAGCGCCAGATATGGGTTTACGGCGCAGGCACCATAACCTAATAAGGTGGCAAAGTGATGAACTTCTCTTGGCTCTGCACTCTCTAAAATCATGGCAACACTCGTTCTTTTTTTCGTGCGGACCAAATGCTGCTGCATAGCTGACACAGCCAACAAAGAAGGAATTGCCACATGGTTTTCATCGACACCACGGTCCGAAAGGATTAATACATTAACGCCATCTTTGTAAGCTCTGTCTGCCTCCAAGAACAGTCGGTCAATTGCCTTTTTCAAAGAAGTATTTTTATAATAAGTAATCGGAATAACACCGACTTTGAATCCAGGCACATCCATGTTTTTAATTTTTAACAAATCCGTATCAGTCAAAATCGGATTCTTAATACGAAGCACACGGCAGTTTTCCGGCTGCTCATGTAACAGGTTTCCATCCTCGCCAATGTAAGTTGATGTTGATGTTACTACTTCCTCACGAATCGCATCAATTGGTGGGTTTGTTACCTGCGCAAAACGCTGTCTGAAATAATTAAACAACGGCTGTGGCTGTTTACTAAGCATCGGAAGCGGTGTGTCATGTCCCATGGCAGCAATCGGCTCACCGCCATTTTGAGCCATTGGAAGAATGGAATTTTTCACTTCTTCATATGTGTAACCGAATGCTTTCTGCAGTTTTCTCCGCTCTTCATCGCTGTAATGCTCTACGCGGTGGTTCGGAATGTGAATGTCTTTTAATTCTACCAAATTGCTGTCTAACCACTCACCATAAGGACGGCGGGATGCGTATGTCTCTTTCAGTACATCATCATCCACCAATTCTCCTTTTACGGTATCAACCAAAAGCATTTTACCCGGTCTTAAGCGGTCTTTTTTGATGACATGCTCTTCACTAATTGGCATAACACCAACCTCGGAAGAAAGAATCAATTCATCCTCATCCGTAATATAATAACGGGAAGGACGCAGACCGTTTCGGTCAAGCACGGCACCAACCAAATCACCATCTGAGAACAAAATGGAAGCCGGGCCATCCCATGGCTCCATCATCGTTGCATAATATTGATAAAAGTCTTTTTTCTTTTCACTGATATAACGGTTATTTGCCCAAGGCTCGGGAATTGTAATCATTACAGCAAGCGGCAGTTCCATACCACTCATTACCAGAAATTCCAGTGTATTATCAAGCATTGCTGAGTCTGAACCGCTGGCATTGATAACCGGAAGAACTTTGTGAAGTTCTCCTTTTAACTGATCGGATTCCATCGTCTCCTCACGGGCAAGCATCTTATCCGCATTACCAAGAATGGTATTAATCTCACCGTTGTGTACGATAAAACGGTTTGGATGAGCACGCTGCCAGCTCGGCTGTGTGTTTGTTGAGAAGCGGGAATGTACAATCGCAATCGCGGATTCATAATCGACATCCTGCAAATCATCGAAGAATAAGCGAAGCTGCGAAACTAAAAACATTCCTTTATATACAATTGTACGGGAAGAAAGTGAAACTACATAAGTATTTTCATTGGACTGCTCAAAGACACGTCTTGCAATGTATAATTTACGGTCAAAATCCAGTCCCTTTTCGACTTTCTTTGGTTTCTTTACGAAACACTGCATGATATACGGCATACATTCCACGGCACGTTTTCCAAGAATATCCGGTGCAATCGGTACTTCACGCCATGCAAGAAATTCCATTCCCTCTTTGGCAATGATATTTTCAAACATTTTCTTTGCCTGATTTCTTTTTAACTCATCCTGTGGGAAAAAGAACATACCGACACCATATTCACGCTCTCCTCCGATGTCAATACCAAGCTTTTCTGCCACTTTACTGAAAAACTTATGAGAAATCTGTAAGAGAATACCAACACCATCTCCTGTTTTTCCTTCGCCGTCTTTTCCTGCGCGGTGTTCAAGATTGGCAACAATCTCTAACGCATTTTTTACGGTACTATGCGTTTTCTTTCCTTTAATATGGACAATTGCGCCAATACCGCAGTTATCATGTTCAAACCGAGGGTCATACAAGCCAATCGGTTTCCGTTTACATTCTTCTACATATTCACTCATCGAAATTCCTCCTTGTATTTGACGTATGGAATAGTCACTCGTGTTCCCGTCTGTCAAAAATATTTTTTGACTACAAAAGGCGTCAAAAGAGCATAGTTCAATACTCTTTTGACGCCTTTGTCTTTTCACATTATATAACAGGAAAAGTAAAAACGCAAGAAAAATTTTTCAATAAGCAGTAAACAACCGAAAAAACGTTTATTCCCCCTGTTCTTCTTCCAGTTCCTGCATCACTTCTTTTTCCGCTTCGTCCTTAAAGGTCTCGATTGTTTCCTGATTTAAAATTGGCAGATCATCCAGTGATTCCAAGCTGAAGTAGCGAAGGAATTCTTCTGTCGTACCAAATAAAATCGGCTTTCCCGGTGCATCCAGTCTTCCGGCTTCTGCAATCAAGCCATATTCTACTAATTTATTTACCGCATGACTGCACGATACCCCGCGGATTTTTTCAATTTCTAAGCGGGTAATCGGCTGCTTATAGGCAACAATAGATAACGTTTCCAAAAGCACATCCGTCAAAACATGTTTTTTCGGAATATGAGCCACCTTAATCAGATACTCATACATTTCCGGCTTTGTACACAACTGGAAAGAACCATCTAACTCAATGAGATGAATTCCTCTGTCTTCTTCATCATACCTGGTCATCATACTGCGGATAATTTTGCGCACGGTATCTTCATCATGGTCTACGGCAGCAGCCAGACGTTCAATCTCGACAGCCTCTCCCATGGAAAATAATATTGCCTCCACAACGGCTTCTAACTTTTTTATATTCACTGTTCTTCCTCCTGCTCCTTGCCGGGATTATATGTAATGATAATGTCATCAAATAACTTGTCCTGTTCAATCGTAAACTTCCCGGTTTTCATCATTTCCAATATACCTAGAAATGTGACAATCACATAACTTTTTCCGGAACCGTTTTCCAGCACTTTACGAAAGCTGAACTTTTTATGCAGCATCGCATATTCCTCCAAAAAAATCATGTGGTCTTCTATGTTAATTTCTTCTTTTTCAATCTTGCCAAACTCACTTCGGATTGGATCGATTTTGTCCACCTGCTTCTGCATCACGGAATCAAAAATGTTTTGCAGTTTGCGAAGCGTTACATCGGAAAGCAATTCCTCATAATCGACTTCATCTTTATAGTTTTTTATCTCGTCCGGAATCGTAGGTTCTTTAAAAAACACTTTTCCGGCATCTACCTGTCTGTCCTTTAGTTCAAAGGATGCATATTTGTACATTTTATATTCTAAGAGCCGTTCCACAAGTTCTTGCCTTGGATCTTCTTCCTCTTCCTGTTCCTCTTCTTCTGCAGGCAAAAGCATCTTGGATTTGATTTTTACAAGCGTCGCCGCCATCACAAGGAACTCGCTCATGACATCCATATCTTTGGTGTCCATTTTTCTGACATAATCAAGATATTGCTCCGTAATGAGAACAATCGGAATGTCGAAAATATCTACTTTATTCTTTTCAATCAAGTGAAGAAGTAAGTCCAACGGACCATCAAACACTTCTAACTTTACTTGCAGTTCCATCTGTTTTGCCCCCTTAGCAAATGTACACTTTTTTTAGCGTTACCTATCTATAATACCCTATTTAGACTTATCTTGGCAAGTGATTTTTATGACGCTTATCTCCGGGCGGTTAAAAAAACGAAGTTTAATATGGTGAAGTCCCATCCCCCGGCTGAGTATCATCTTTTTCCCGTTTTCCTCAAACTCACCGGAATCATACTTTGGAAAAAGTCGAAGGCTCGGCGAAATCACGCCGCCAATCCACGGCAGCCTCATAATGCCACCATGGATATGTCCGCTTACCGTAAGGTCAGCTCCCCACGCAGCATAATAAGGAAAATACTCCGGGTTGTGTGCAATCAAAATAGAAAATGTATCCTTTTTCGGACTTCCCAAAAGTTTTTCTACTTCCTCTTTTGAAAAATCCCGCTTCTCCCAAAATTTATGATACCAATATTCCGGCAAATCCAGCCCATAAATATCCATTTCGTCCATTTTTTCTGTTGCATTTGAAAGATAATGAATCCCTAAATTTTGAACCGCCCGGATAAAAGACTCATACTCCGGCATGCGAATCTCATGATTACCGGGCGCATAATAAACCGGCGCAATCGAACGAATCCCTTTTAAAAACTCGATTA
>ERZ836877.800-NODE-800-length-51694-cov-20.247797_pt1 | contig 51694 bp, 41 predicted proteins | sample MGYA00519469_ERZ836877 | MGnify/ENA primary metagenome ERZ836877 (study PRJEB31850, sample SAMEA3708809) | human gut metagenome | biome: human gut; feature: human-associated habitat; material: faeces | place: China | collected 2014 ...
GCCGGCGTCGACAAAAGAACCACAGAGAAGGGTCGTGATACCGGTTTCCGGTGTCGCGACCCTTCTTTTTTTTGAGATTTTTTGCACATATGCGACTGATAAGGGATTATTCATCAATAAAATACCCTTTAGGCGAGCCCTCCGCGCCTCGGCGTGAGAAATTTCCTCAACAATACAGACAAAACGTCCCGGTTCTGCCTCAGAATCCGGACGTTGTCATTAATCGGCCTTGTCAGATCTATACCAGCCCCTTCACCCTCCCTCCGAAAACTCCAAAATCGTATCCTTCCATAAAATTTTTGAAAATCAAATAGTAAGATACCCCGTCTCTATTATACTAAACATCAAGAAATCACGTTATATTTAATATCTACCCACTGACAAAATAATCCATCACAGATGTTAAGATTCACCACTGTATCTGAATTAAAGACAAATGACAAGGTAGCGGATGAAATAATCAGCCAGCTAAATCTTGACCCTCTTTCTGGCATCAACTACAAGGCGATGTTACGAAAGTATCTCGACAGCTACAGAGATGAGTTACAAATTGTAGTGGAAGACAATTATATTGATAAATGCTATCGTGATTCTTTTGCTAATTTCTATGCCACAAAGCTTCGGGTCAGATATGGTATGTCTATAAGACTGTCATTCATCGAACCTGGTATAAATCTTCCAAAGATTGGATACGATCATAATGATCAAGTTGAATTAATAGAAAAATACCATGGTTTCATGGTAATACGTCCGCTTTGTCATGGAATCGTAGGTAGAACCGCCGTATCTCCGGAGGCATTAAATCATGGTTCGCACATAAAAATCATGGAAGCGCCTATACCAACTTCAATAATGGGGTTAAAGACTGTGGTGAATGCGTTTCCTCATTCTTCTCAGGATCTTCAGTATTCCACTTGTGCCGAGACATCTATATGGTCCGTGATGGAATATTACGGCAATAAATATTCAGAATACTCTCCATTGTTGCCCTCCAAGATACATAAGATTCTTGACAATCGTGTCTTTCAAAGACATATCCCATCTCATGGTCTGCAGTACACCGATATATCTTATGTGCTCATGAATCTTGGTTTTGGATGTAAGACATACTCAAGAGATATGAGAAATCGCACTACTGATGAGGATCTTATCTTCCATAGAATTTTTTCAAGCTATATTGAGAGTGGCATCCCTTTGATTGCCGCAGTGATAGGTGACAATCTTGGACATGCAATAGTGTGTGTGGGCAAAGAGAAAATACCCCGAAATACAATAAAAAGCGTTAATCCAATTCATACGAGTTCCGGAGGACATTTTCTCTTATGGAATGATGTGAAAGGGAAATACGTTTTTAATGATGATAACAAAAGCACATGCAGCATATGTGATTTTGATAACCCTACACCACAATATGCCTTATCAAGGGGGGAGATAAGCTCAATTATAGTCCCCTTAAACAAAAAGATATATCTTGACGTCTCTGTCGCAATAGCCACGACATTCTCATTATTGGAATTGTTCAAGGTCTCTGGAGATTATACGGTGCGCACTGTCCTTTGTTCAGGCAGATCTTATAAGGATGCTTTAATGAGGGATCCAAATCTCTCTTTAGAACATAAAAAAATGTTTCTTGAGACAATCCAATTCCCCAAATTTATCTGGATTTCTGAAATAGCGACTTTGGGAAGTTTTGAAAATGGAATTGTTGAGGGATTGATTTTACAGGATGCTACCGAACCGTCACAAAACAGTCTATCCTCACTAATTTATCTTGCAATCAAAAACATTAACATTTTTTACGACATTGATAAAGATACTCTTGAAAATAAAATGTTATCTTTACCAATTAATTTGACTTCTTATGAAGGAAATTTAATCGGATAATAACTCATAGATTGGTTAAACCCCTTAGATAGATGATATTATGAATGGAATTGAATTCGACAACCGGGTGATAGAGAATGATGGAAAAGGGGGGGTCAGATTCAGTCAGGAAGCAATCGACAGATTTAACAAAGACATGGAACAGACCATGCGTGAAATTCGTATTCAGGAAGCCAGATCTGTAAAGCTGGCAGAAGAAATTGTTCTGACAGATTAACAGATAGAAATATTTAATATTTACCAACGTCCGGGTTCTGCCTCAGAATCCGGACGTTGTCATTAATCCAGCCCTGTCGGATCTCGCCCAGCCCCTTCGCCCTCCCTCCGAAAACTCCAAAATCGTATCCTTCCAAAATTGAACCTCTGCGAGCCCTCCGCGCCTCGGCGTGAGGCTATGGAATTCCGTTGGCTGAGTCGAGGGTATAAGCGGTTAATCCCTCTCCACCTCGATCCAGTCGAGGATGATACCCTCCGTGAGGGCCTTGATCCTCAGGGTGGTGTCCGACGACTTCCCGGGGGCAGGGGAGGGGAAGACGAGCCGCCGCACTGCGCGGCCGTTGAGGATATTCTCTTTCCATTCCTCGCTGCGCCCTTGCGTGGCGTAGTCGATGGTCTGCGGAGCACCGCCCCCATATGATACCTCGGCCTTGAGCCCACCTCCGTCAACCACCGGATGCACAGGCAGGAAGTTGAGATACACGCATACTGAATCCTGTCTTGATGCCGGCAGAATATATTCAGCTGTCTTGCCAAGGGGTATCTCCACGGCATGACCCGTATGGCCGAGTCCGGCGTGTCCTATCAGGTTGCCGCCGTTATGTAGACGGGCCTCGATCACGCGTGTGTCAGGCGACACAGGTTCCTGGCATGTGTCAGGAGTCACCGGATTGAATACCGGAAGCTTGCGCGGGCGCATGTCCATGATCCCTTTCCATTTCCCACCATTGGAAAACCCTTCATTATAGATCTTCGTCAGGGCGACGATGCTGTCGTAAGCCTCACGGCTACGGCTCCAGTCTGCTTTCCCGTGGCGCGCGAGCTGCGCGAAGAGCATCTTCTTGTTCATCTCGGCAGCCGCTTTCACCGGATACTCCACAAGCTGGTAATACGTGTCGCGCCGGTTCGCAGGTATCTCGCCGGCTATCAGGTCGGCTTTCTCCTCGAGCGCTCCGTAGTCGGCTATGCGGCCGCGCACATACCGGTCGCTCCAGGCAATATCCCTCACTTTGTTGTAGTAAGCCCTGTCGCGTTCCTCCGTGCGTGTGTTGCCCATGAATTCCGGCATACGTATTGACGCGAGCCTGTAATATTCGTCCATCACGGGCACTATCTCCCCGGCGGCTTTCTGTCCGAACTCGCGGGCATAGAAATCCTCCATGTTCCCCCTTATCCCTCTCTCGGCCACAGCGTCGATATCCCAGGCCATATCCATGAAAAGCTCGGTCTGGTATTCCGCCGGCTTTATGTCGCCCACGTTCAGTATCCACATCTTGCGGATACCCTTGTCGTAGGCGAGTTTCATCTGCTGCCACATAAGATAAGGGCTGAGCGAAGAGAGCCACAGATAGTCGTGCGGACGACCCCAGTATGACACGTGGTAGTAGATGCCGTTGCCACCTTTGCGCGCGGCCTCCTCAGCAGTCGGGAAATGACGGATATAGCCGTAGTTGTCGTCACACCACATCAGCGTGACGTCTTCCGGCACCTCCAGACCGGCCCTGTAGACATCGAGCACCTCCTTGTAAGGGATGAACACCTGCGGCACTCTCTCCACCTTTTTATCGACATACTTGCGGAGCAATCCTCTCTGATCGGCTATCGCACGGGTCAGCACGGCTTTTTGCTCCTCCACGGTCTTCGCTCCGTTCATGGCGCCGTCGTGCACGCCCCTCATGCCGAGAGTGTAGACGATCTCCTGCCCGGCCACGTCCTTGACGCGCTCCTCCCAGAAGCGGTAGACATTCCCGCTGTTGCCGACATAGTCGTATTCACCTTTTCCGCGGCGTCCCCATTCCACGGCCGTGCTCGAGGCCATCGGCTCGCAGTGGGATCCCCCCACGTAGATGCCGAATCTCTCGGCCATCTCGCGGTTGTCGGGAGTCAGGAAAAACGGCTCCGTGCATTCATGCATGGCCGGCCAGTAGTAGTTGGCGCGCAGGCGCAGCATGAGCTCGAAGATGCGCTCGTTGGTCTTCGCGCCGATCACTCCCCGTTTGTTGCCCGGCTCGTGAGTGGAGGAACTCCAGGGCATGAGTCCCCAGTCCTCGTCGTTGATGAATATGCCGCGGTATTCCACATCCGGAGCCTGGCTGCTGACGAATCCTGCGGGTAGTGAGAAACTGTCTCTTGACTGCGGTGCGGCATCGGCCCACCATTCCCAGGGGGAGACGCCGATATGGCGTGAGAGTTCCATCAGTGCATAGGCCGCGCCGGCACTGTCGTGGCCTGTCACGGCGAGACGGCCGTCGGGCGTCACCTCCATGCGGTAGCCCTGCACGTCCTTGACTGCCTTGGGATCTATCTTTATATCTATGCGTCCGTTCTTGCGGACGATGGCGACTGTATCGCCGAATACGTTGCGGAGGTCGCGGCCAAGCAGGGCGACCGCCGAATTGAGCACGGGGCGACGCGAGGAGGGGAGCGACACCGTCAGATCCGTGCCGCGTTCTATGGTGAATCCGTCCGCTGCGGCTGCCTCCGGCGGGGAGATGATGACGGCCGCGGCTATGGCGGCTGCCGAAAGTATTATCGAATTGAAGCTGTTCATGACATTATGTGTTGTGAGTGTAGTTATGATACTGCAAAGTTAATGAAACTATCGGTCGCACAAGGGGCCTAATTGTGCATAAAAGGGGAAATACATATCAAAAGTGGCCGGGAGAATGAAAGATCCCCGGAAACCGTAGGTTTGGTTCCCGGGGATCTTTCAAATCGTAAGTGGGGTTGGTGAGTCAGAATCACGCTGTCATTAAGGCTGCATGGCCGTATTTCAGGTCAAATTTCGTAAGAAAAATCATTTCCTGCCGGGGGCGCTGACGAAAGTGGTCACCGATCGGCCGGGAAGGCTTACGCTGTCAAGCGATCTGGAGTTGTATGCGAGTCTCAGATTCTCCCCTTCCTCATCTGAGGTGCGGTAGGCTTTCCATAGTCCAGCTTTTATACCGTCGATGTTTATCTTCTCATCCTTGTCGCCATAGTTTATGGCCACCACCACATATGAGTCGTCGGCATTGCGGTAGGCGGAGAGCATGAGTCCGTAAGGATCTGTCGCGCTGTCGGGATCGTCAGCGCCGGCTTTGGTCACGTCGAGGCGCACGGCGCCGGGACGTATGAAACGGCTGTAGTTGCCAAGAGCCCAGAGCAGACGGGAGTCGACTATGGTGTCTGTCTCGGCCCCTTCGGGACGGTACTGGAAGAGGAGGCCGTCCTTATAGTCGCCCCCCACGGCCCTCCACCATTGCCAGCTGCGGGCGTCGGCGAAGACCAGGTCGTGATGGATCATTCGAGCCACGTAGAGCGCCGTCTTCATGGTGCGGTCATATCCGCCCCCTCCTCCTATCTCCTCATCGTTGCCCATTATGCAGACCTCGCTCTGCCAGAAATCGACGCCGTATTTCTTCAGAGTGTCGCGAAGCTCCTTGCGGAACTTCTTCATGGAGTCGACGGGGGTGTTTGTCCAGTAGCTGTGGCCGGCCATCAGCCGGTTTACTGTCTTCAGGTCGCCCACATATGTATCGGCGCTGTCTTTTGAGAAGAAGGATTGTATCTCATACCCGCGTTCCGGCCCGGTCATGTGTGTGCGCATCATGCACCGGTAGTCCGACGATTCCGGAATCGTCACCTTGGTGGCGAGCCCCCGGGCGTTGATCTCCTTGTCGAGGAGCCGGGCAAGCCGGGCGATCTCGTATTTCGTGGCCGGGGTTCCCTCCTGTTTCGGTCCCTGCCAGTTCCAGTGTCCGTCAGGTTCGTTGACAGGCGACAGGTAGTCGAGCGTTATGCTGTCGTTTTTCTGGAGCCCTTCGAGCACATCGGCCATAAACCTGGCAAGATCCCCGTAGCTGTCCTCGCGGAGATTGTACGTGCCTCCGCGGCCTGTGTTGGTGGCGAGGCCGTTCTGGGTGAGATGCACCGGAGGGGAGTTGAGGAACCCGAGCAGATAGGGCACACCATACTGGCGGGCGAGATGCAGGAAACGGCGCTGTCCTTTCTGGCGGCTCCAGTCGTAGGTGCCGTCGGGCTGCAGGAAGCATTCCGTGCGTGTGCCGGGGTTTATCTGGCTGGCGTCACCCTGTTCGGCACTCCCCGCGCCGATGTTGTAGCGCCATATGGAGAGCCCTATGCCGTCGGGATTGCCGAGGGAGTCGGTGGCGGAGCTGAAGAGCCAGCGGGCCACTCTTGACTGTGTCTGGTCGGGCATCTCGCCGATCATCCACATGCTCCACGCATCGGAGGCTCCGAAATTATCTATTGTCTGATATTCCCTGGAAGTGTCGACGTCAAACGTCATGTCGGCCCGTGGGGTGCATCCTGCCGTGGCCAATGCCGCGGCAGCCAGGATGGTGAGGGTGAGTCTGTGTTTCATGTCTCAGATTATGTTTGATCTGTAGGAATAATATGCCGGGAGATGCTGCCGGGGGAGACGCCTCCGGCGGTTTCCCTGGTGTGGTGAGGATGAGATTATGCAAAATTACAAAACAGTACTGACTCTTCCCGCTTACAAAACAATCATAAACAATCGCAAATCATTCATTCCGGTCTCTACGCGGAAAAATGATCTGATTGTGGCTGTTTTCACCACGACAAGTTATTTCACGATCCCTTTCTCAAGGTATTCCGCGAGATTGGTGCGTACACTTTCGCCGGCCCTCTCCACGGCTACCTTGGCCATGTCGGCGTCGACCATAAGGTTGACGAGTTGCTCGAAGGTGGTCTTCTTCGGATCCCATCCGAGCTGGGCCTTGGCTTTCGACGGGTCGCCCCAGAGATTTACCACGTCTGTGGGCCGGTAGAAGTCGGGCGATACTTCGACGAGTACTTTTCCCGTGGCCGTGTCGATGCCTTTCTCGTTCTCTCCCTCCCCCTCGAAGGCAAGCTCTATGCCTGCGCGCCGGAAGGCGAGGAGACAGAACTCACGCACTGAGTGCTGCTCTCCCGTGGCGATCACGTAATCATCGGGTTGGGGCTGCTGGAGTATGAGCCACATGCACTCCACATAGTCCTTGGCATATCCCCAGTCGCGGAGGCTCGACAGGTTGCCGAGATAGAGCTTCTCCTGCTTTCCCTGGGCGATACGGGCTGCCGCGAGCGTTATCTTGCGCGTCACGAAAGTCTCCCCACGGCGCTCGCTCTCATGGTTGAAGAGTATGCCGGAGCAGCAATACATATTGTAGGCGTCGCGGTATTCCTTCACAATCCAGAAGCCGTAGAGCTTTGCCACGGCGTAGGGACTGTAGGGATGGAACGGGGTCTTCTCGTTCTGGGGCACCTCCTCCACCTTGCCGTAGAGTTCTGAGGTCGAAGCCTGGTAGATGCGGCATGTGTCGGTGAGTCCGCTGAGGCGGACGGCCTCAAGAATGCGTAGCACGCCTGTGGCGTCGACGTTGGCGGTGTATTCGGGGGAATCGAAACTTACCTGCACATGGCTCTGGGCGGCCAGATTGTAGATCTCATCGGGACGAACCTTGGCCACGACCTGCATGATGCTCATGGAGTCGCCGAGGTCGGCGTAATGCAGGTGGAAGTTGGGATGCCCCTCGAGGTGGGCTATACGCTCGCGGAAATCAACAGACGAACGGCGTATGGTGCCGTGGACGTCGTAACCTTTCTCCAACAGGAATTCCGAGAGATAGCTCCCGTCCTGTCCCGTCACTCCTGTAATCAGTGCTGTCTTCATGCTTTAATAACGCCCGCTTTCCCCGGTTTATTTTCAGGATGAAATCCAAATTTCGTTTGCCAAGTATTGTTTTATCCCACACTTGGAGGTTATATTCTCTATGATACGATCGTCATGGTTTAAACGAACGAACATGGCTTGACGGAGGCGGGGAGGCTGTGTTTCAGTTTTTATCATAATAAAAGGAATTGATTTAGTCGGCTGGCTGCCTTAAAATCAATTCCTTTCTCTTTGTCGGGGTGAAAGGATTCGAACCTTCGACCCCCTGCTCCCAAAGCAGGTGCGCTAACCGGACTGCGCTACGCCCCGAATGGCCTTGCGGCTTTTCTGACTGCAAAGTTAATACAAATTTTTAAATCCGTCAACACTCACGGCCCATTTTTTCGTTGTTTTCGTTGCCGTGGCCGGATATGCCGTCATGAAGTGTAATTCCGTTGCGTCAGGAGCTGGAGGCTTCAGTGCCGAGCCTGAGTTCAGTCATGGCCAGACGTGTTATGTGGGAGGGTATGCCATGCACTTCCTCCAGCCGTTTGAAAAGATTCTCAGGATCCTTATCCATTTCCCGCTTCACTGTGGCAAGCTGCTGGCCTGTCACGAGCCTTCTGAAATCTACAGGCTCCCCGCTCTCTGCCGCCTGGGCGATATGGCCGCATATGGTGCTGACCGAAAGCTCTCTGGTCTTTGCGATTTCCTCGGCCGACATGCCCGAATTGAAAAGTATAAGGGTCTCCTTCACGCTTGTTCCGGCTTGGCGCCCGGTCTTCAACCCCAGGAATTTGCGTATGGCGGAGATAAACGAGCGGCCGTATTTCACCGACTTAACCTCGCCGACCCCCGACACCTGTCTGATTTCATCAAGGTCTTTTGGCTGCTTCCTTACCATATCCGTGAGCGTGGCGTCGCTGAACACTACATATGCCGGCACATTTTCTTTCGCCGAGATATCCTTGCGCACCTCCTTGAGCCGGTCGAGCAGCGTCTCCTCTTGCGAACGTTTCCTCTCTGCGGGCGCCTTCTCTTTCCTGCCCCGGTTGTAAGCCGTTTCCTGAAATACGGAAAGTTCTATGCGCTGTTCCCCCTTCACCACCTTCATGCCAAGCGGGGTGGGGCGCAGATGGAAGTTGTCTTCGTAGGCCACCTCAAAAAGTCCGAGCTGTATCATCTGCAGGATATAGTTATGCCATTGTCGTGAGCCGAGATCCCTTCCGGCGCCATACGTGCGTATCTGGTCATAACGCTTGCTGAAAATCTCCGCACGGTTGGAGGCGCGGAGAATGTCGATGACCATGCTTATCCCCTCCCGGGAATTTATACGTATCACCGCGCTCAGTGCCTTCTGTGCCAGTATTGTGCCGTCGAATTTGCCTCGCGGGTTGCGGCAGTTGTCGCAGTTGCCGCAGTCGCATGTTGTCTCCTCGCTGAAATAGCTCAGGAGTATGCGCCGCCGGCATACGGTCGATTCGGCGTAACGCTGCATGAAGTCAAGTTTCTCATTGTTGATCTCAGGCTGGCCGGAACTCTCAGCGAAACTTCTGCGCGTGATGACATCGCCGTAGTTGTAGAAAAGTATCGCCTCGGCAGGCAGTCCGTCGCGTCCTGCCCTTCCTATCTCCTGGTAATAGCTTTCTATATTGGAGGGGAGGTTGTTGTGCACCACCCACCGGATGTTGCTCTTGTCAATACCCATGCCGAACGCGATCGTGGCGCAGACCACCTGTGCCGTACCGTCGACAAAGGCTTTCTGGGCCGCCTCCCGGTCGGATGCCGACATCCCGGCATGGTAGCACACTGATCTGAATCCGAGATCGGAAAGGGCCTTGTGCATGTCTTCCGTCTTCTTGCGGCTGAGGCAATATACGATTCCGGAATCCAGCCGGTATTTCCTGATAAGGTCGCTGATCACTCTTAGCCTTCCCCTTTTCCCGGGATCGGGAAGCACCTCGAGGGAGATGTTCGGTCGGTCGAACGATCCGATCCACGCATAAGGGTGTCTGAGTCCGAGCGCCACGGCTATGTCTCCACGCGTGAGGCGGTCGGCCGTGGCGGTCAGCGCCATCACGGGGATATCCGGCCAGCGTTCCTTTATAGCGCGCAGGGAAGTGTAGACCGGGCGGAAATCATGCCCCCACTGCGATATGCAGTGGGCCTCGTCGATAGCCACCAGACTCACCTCGATGCTGTTGCTGATTATGTCGAAATCTGCTATGAGACGTTCGGGCGAGATGTATATAAGTTGGTATCCCCCTTTGGAGGCACGGTCGATAATGTCGCGGTTGATTCTTTCGTCCTGGTTGGAGTGTATGGCCGCGGCAGGCATCCCGTTGGCCCGGAGTGCTGTGACCTGGTCGATCATCAGGGCGATCAAGGGTGAGACTACAAGAGTGACCCCGTTGAGCAGCATGGCCGGAATCTGGTAGCACATTGATTTCCCTCCCCCGGTGGGCATCAGCACGAGGGTGTCATGCCCGTCGAGAGCATGCGATATCACTTCCCACTGTCCCGGACGGAAAGAGGAGTAACCATAATATTTTTTTAGTGCGGAGAGGGCTTGCTGTTTCATGACATCAATATTTCGGCAATTTTCCAGTCGGTCGGGGTGTCGAGGTCGATGCTTCTGGAAGCGGGCATAGGAGAGGGGAGTATCTTACTGAATCCCGACATAGGCCCTTTCATCAATGATTCAACCGTCATGATGTATACCGCCCCATTGTATTCCCACACTTTTGGAGCGTCTTGACGTCGGGTGTAATGTCCGTCCCCTTTCGATATGTGGAGCAATCCTTCGGAGTCTGTCTCGAAAGCGTTGTAGTAGGGGTTGGCGCTTGCCTCGCAGACGCTCACCACCATGTCGACGTCGCGACTCCATAGATCGATGGCTGCCCGGATATCGTCGGCGGTGCGGAGGGGGGAGGTTGGCTGGAGCAGCGCCACTCGGTCGAAGTGTTTTCCACGATTTGCGAACTCCGAGAGCGCGTGCATGATCACGTCGTAGGAGGATGCGGTGTCGGTTGCCAGGGAGTCGGGACGCATGAAGGGCACGACGTCGCCGCATGTAGCCGCCGCTGCGCGTATCTTTTCGGAATCAGTAGATACGAAGACTGTGTCGCCGGGCTGACGGCATTCGAGGGCCTGGTCTACTGCGCGGCACACCAGCGGACGTCCCAGGAATGGTCTGACGTTTTTATCGGGTATCCCTTTGCTACCACCGCGGGCAGGGATAAGCCATAGCGTGTTGCATTGCATCGGTCAGTTCCTTTCGAAGAATATCGCCTCTTTGAAATATCTGGCCATCAGGGTACCCGAGGCCCAGTCGGAACAAGGCTTAAGCTCAACTCCGAGCGCTTCCCGGATTATATAGTCGGTGATCGGGGCTCCGGCATAGATTGAGCATATCACACCTCCTCCCAGACGGGGATTCACCTCCATAAGAAGGTATCTGTCGGCATCGAGATCGTGGAGAAACTGGAGGTTGACGGGCCCGCGCAGGGAGAATTTCTCGATCACCTCCCGGCATAGGTTCTCAAGGATCTCGTTGCGGCATGTGCGCGTGCGTGTGGATTCGCCACCCATTATCTCAAGCCGTTCGCGCGGCACTGTCACGAGAATCTCGCCGGCATGGCTGATATAGCAGTCTACGGTATATTCCTTACAGTTTTCTATGTATTCCTGAAGAAGATAGTTCTGGAGGTCATTCAGATGCATGAGCTCCTCCATGTTGCGGAAGATATGTATCCCTCTCGACGACCCACCCTTGCGAGGCTTCGCTATTGCCGGCACCTCGGCGTTGAGCACGGAATATGTGCGCGGTATGGGTAGTCCCGCCTCCTTGAATGTCTTGGCTGCCTCGCTCTTGTCGAAGAGCCTGCTGACTATGTCGAAATCGGTCACGGGCACAAACACGTCCCTATATCTGTCGCGGCACATTGAAGCTACCTCTATCGCCCCGTTGACGAAGGGGAGGATCACGTCTACTTCATATTCCTTTATCACTCGTCCTATGTCGTCGACCACATCCGGATCATCCCAGCGCAACCCCTTCACCACTTTGGCCTCAAGCGATATGGGCACGTCCTCTGTGAGTTCGTAGCTCACGATCTTGATGTCGTAGCCGATGCGCTTGCCTGAGCGCTTGAGGAGTTCGGCGAGCGACACTCTCCGCGCTCCGCCAAGAAAAAGAATCGTGAGTTCCTGATTTTTCATCTGTTGTAGATATTTGGTTTGTAGTTTTTGAGGTTGTCGCCTGCGGTGATCCAGTCAATGGTTTTTTGAAGACCCTCCTCGAGCGACACCTGCGGTTCCCATCCGGTCATTCTCCTGATTTTCTCGTTTGATCCGAGCAGACGGAAAACTTCGCTTCCGGAGGGGCGGAGCCTCTCGGGGTCTACAGTCCATTTCACATCGGCCCCCATCAGTCGGGCGATGGTTTTGAGGGTTGTCTCCATGGTCACTTCCCGCTGGGTGGCTATGTTGATCTCCTCTCCGGCCGCCTCCTTACATCGGGCTATGGCTATGAATCCCCGGCATGTGTCGGCCACGTAGTTGAAATCGCGTGTGGGTGACAGGTCGCCGACTTTGATCTCCCTCACGCCTGTGGCGATCTGGGTTATGATCGTGGGGATTATGGCGCGTGCGCTCTGGCGCGGCCCGTAGGTGTTGAACGGGCGCACGATGCTTATGTTCATCCCGAAAGTGTTGTAGAAGCTTTTGGCGATAGCGTCGGCTCCGATCTTGGTGGCGGAATACGGGCTCTGGGGCTGCCGGGGGTGTTTTTCGTCGATAGGCACGTATTGGGCCGTCCCGTAGACTTCCGATGTGGATGTGACCAGGAGGCGTGGGGTGCCCGCGGCTCTGGCTGCCTGGCATATGTTGAGGGTGCCTTTCACATTTGTGTCTACATATGAGTCGGGAGCTATATAGCTGTAGGGTATGGCTATCAGGGCTGCGAGGTGGAACACTGTGTCTGCTCCCTCCACGAGTGTCCTGCAGAAGTTGGGATCGCGCACGTCGCCGGTGACTACCTCAAGATTCGGATGGCCGATACCTTCGAGCCATCCCCAGTTGTTGAATGAATTATATTGGGCGAGAGCCTTCACATGGCAACCCTCGGCAAGAAGGGCCTCCGTTAGATGGCTTCCGATAAAGCCGTCGGCTCCTGTGACAACTACATTTTTCATACTTGCTTGTATGTGAGGATTTGTTATGGTTCCGGCAGTGTGCCGGTCTCGATGAATGTGTGTATGTGGCGCCGTTTCTTTTCTTCAAATATCTCGGAGATCTTGAAGAAGATTCCTGTTTCCTCCACGTCGCCGAACTCATGGTTTATTGCGGTGCCAAACACTTTCATTGTCGGCGACAGCGACATGTAGGCGTTCACCAGAGGAGGTATGTTCTGTCCGCGCTCGCGGGTGGCGTGGTTGAGGATCCGGTAGTCTTCCTTGAAGCTGCTCCCTGTGAAAAACGATTGTATGCTGTCGCTTTTCGCTTTTGAGGGGAGTTCCTCGATCGGCACGACGAGTCCGTCCGGATCATGGAAATACTTATGCAGGAAACCAAGGAGCAGGTCGCGGCATTCCTCCCCGTAGCGCGGATACATGGTGACTTTCCCGAAAAGGTATTTTATCTGTGGATATACCACTGTCAGCGCCCCCAGGCCGTCCCAGAGATTGTCGAGCACGTATAGCGCGCGCGGATGTGATTTGGTGCTTTGGTAGTCGAGTGCCACAAACGAGCGGCCGAGCTCGAGCGTGGCAGGCAGATATTCGTTGATGAATTTGTGTGAGAACCGGAACATGTGGGATGTGGCGATGTTCGGCACGCCATCCTTCAGCACGATATCCTCACCCAGGATAAACCGGTAGCCTCCCACTATCTCCAGGTCTTCCGGATCCCAAACCACGAGCTGCCTGCAGGGAGTCTCCATCGTGTCGAATTCATCTATGTCGCATGCAAGTCCTGTGCCACCCCCGGCCTCGCGGAAGGCGATTTCCCTGAGCCTGCCGATCTCACGCATGGTGTTCGGGGCGCAGTGGGCATCGACCACATACACCTCATTCACGCCCTTGTTGGCATGCCGCAGCAGCCTGTCGTGAGTCAGCTCGCTCATTATCAGGTCTCTGTCTATTCGGTCTATGATTTTTTCCATATTGAAATATGTTCCTGAAGCCCGTGGAATTTTTGCAAATTTAGTAAAAAATCACAAGGCTGCAAAATTAATGTCGCGGGCGTGGCTGCGGAATGGGGATTTTTTGACTACTTTTGCAGCGCCGTGGTGCCCGGGCCTGAAAGTGTGGGCTCCATCTTTCAACACCCCCGGCATAGGCTTGGTTTAAACCCCCTGAGCCTTTCGGGCGTCTATATTATATGGCGGTTTCACTCCGCCATTGATAAATCTGATTGAATATGAAATCCTACAGACTGACAGCATGGCTTCTTGCAGCCATAATGCTTCTTACGGCTGGTGGCACAGCCCTCGCGGCCGGAAAAGAGAAAGCTTCCATGAAATTCAAGGAGACCGTTCATAATTTCGGCACTATAAAGGAGGATGGCGGTTCGGTCACGTGTGAGTTCCCGTTTGTCAACGACGGAAAGGCGAACCTTGTGGTCTTCAGCGCCACCGCCGAATGCGGATGCACCAAGCCTGTGTTTCCCAAGCAGCCGATAGCTCCGGGAAAGAATGGCGTGATCAAGGTCACTTACAACCCAATCGGGCGCCCGGGGGCGTTCGATAAGGTTGTCACGATAAAGACCAACGGGAAACCCGGGAAAGTGAGGCTGAAGATTCGCGGCACAGTAATGCCGAAATGACTATGGGAAGACACTGGAATGTTTTGACGGCCGTTCTGCTGCTCCTTCCCGTCTGGACTTCTGCCCGGGCAGATATCGTATGGCTTGAGAAGGAATACAATTTCGGCACTTTCAAGGAAGCTTCAGGACCTGTGACGGGACGTGTGCGTTTTGTGAACAAAGGCCCTGAGGCTACATTCATAAGCCGTGTCCGTCCGAGCTGCGGTTGTACGGGTGCCTCTTATACTGAGAAGATGATCGAGCCCGGCGATACCGCTGTGGTGGAATTCACCTACAATCCCATAGGGCGTCCCGGAAAGTTCGACAAGACTGTGAAGGTGTATGTCGGGAGCGAAAACAAACTCTATGTCATACGCATTGCCGGCACAGTGATAGGTTCGGAATCCACTCTCGAGTCGGTGTTCCCGCACAATGGCGGAGCTCTCCGTTTCGAGACGTCACGACTTCTGGCGGGGGAGGTGAGACGCGGCAGTCCGCGTCATGTCTACCTGAATGTCTACAATCAGTCGGCCGACACGGTGACACCATCGTGGAGTGGCGCCTCCGATGTCATTGCCGTTGATGTGGCGCCGAAATCCATCCCTCCCGGCGAGACGGCCACTTTCAGTTTCTTCCTTCAGACTGTCAATGAGAAACGTAACGGCCCTGTGGAATACCACGTCGGGATATACCCCGCTCCGGGACAGAAAGGCGATCCCTTTGGGGTGGATGTGAATGCTGTCGTGGTAGCCGACGCCTCCGCGATGTCGGCTGAGCAGATCGACAATGGTCCGAGGGCATATCTCGTTCCGGAATTCGTGGATTTCGGCGATGTCGACAAGAAAGGATCTCTCAGTTTCTCTTTCGACATCCTCAACGACGGTAAGACCGACATGAAGGTCGACAAAATATATAGCACCAATGAATTCGTGAAGATCGAGAGGCGGCCGAAAAAAGTGAAGGCCGGACGCCAGTCCACTGTGGAAGGGAAACTTGATATCGACGGTATCCCCGTAGGTCCTTTCCGCATAAAGGTGGATGTGGTCACCGATGATCCTCTGCATCCCGTGCGTACTGCCAATCTTGTCGGCGACAGAAAATGAAGTCGCTCAGACCGCTTCAATAACTTTAAAATATCAGACCATGCACCATCCCGAAAACGACAATCAATACAAAGGACTACAGGTGAATTCAGGAGTAGGCTCACAGCCGATCGTCAACCCCTACCGCAGGGCGCATCGCGCGCGTCGCCGTGAACTGTCGGCGGCGGAGTTTGTCGAAGGCATATTAAAGGGCGATGTCAGCGTGCTCGGCCGCGCTGTCACTCTTGTGGAGAGCACCACCGAGAAAGATCAGGCGCTCGCCCAGGAGGTGATTGAGAAATGTCTCCCTTATTCAGGCAATTCGCGCCGGATCGGCATCACAGGAGTGCCCGGAGCCGGGAAATCCACCTCGATCGATGTGTTCGGCCTTCACGTGCTGCGCCAGGGGCATAAGCTCGCCGTGCTCGCCATCGATCCCAGCAGCGAGCGCACGAAAGGGAGCATTCTTGGCGACAAGACCAGGATGGAGAAGCTCTCGCAGCAGAAAGACGCCTTTATCCGTCCTTCCCCTTCGGCAGGATCGCTCGGGGGAGTGGCGCGCAAGACTCGCGAGACCATCGTGCTCTGCGAGGCTGCCGGCTATGACACTATATTTGTGGAGACAGTGGGGGTGGGACAGAGTGAGACTGCCGTACACTCGATGGTCGACTTCTTCCTTCTGATCCAGCTTGCGGGCACGGGCGACGAACTGCAGGGCATAAAGAGGGGTATCATGGAGATGGCCGACGGAATTGTAATAAACAAGGCTGACGGCGACAATGTGGAGCGTGCGAAACTTGCGGCTGCACAGTTCCGCAACGCTCTCTTCCTTTTCCCCCCCTCTCCGAGCAAATGGAAACCCGAGGTGCTGACCTACAGCGGATATTTCGAGCTTGGCATTGATCTTGTCTGGGATATGATCGACCGGTATTTCGATTATGTGAAGAAAACCGGATATTTCGAGCGCAAACGCAACGAGCAGGCCAAATACTGGATGATGGAGACTATCAACGAGCAGCTCCGCAACCATTTCTATCACACTCCTGAAGTCAGGGCGCTCCTGGAGCAGAAAGAGCTCAGGGTGCTCAATAATGAACAGTCGTCGTTCACGGCTGCCAAAGACGTGCTCGATTTCTATTTCCGCTCCCTCAGATCTGAATGAGCTGTGCGGAATACTGGCAATTGTGAAAGAAAAACTGCCGCAGAAAGGGGGAGTCTCCTTCTGCGGCAGTTCTCCGTATATGCACATCGGGGCGTTTGTTGTGCATACAAAGCGTTAATTACATAAAAAAATGTTAACTTTGCGCCCGATTTTCATGTTATATCGTGAGAATCAGGTGAATCATGGCAAATAAATTAGTAGAGATCATACCCGCCCAGGCCCGTCGCTACGGTGACCGTGAGGCATACCGTTTCTGTTGGAGGAAAGACGGAGAGTGGCAGTCCACGAGCTGGCTTGAATTCAACGCGCAGGTCGATGTGGCCGGAAAGGCCCTGGCACGGCTCGGACTCCTTGAGAAGGATACGATAGCCATCTGTTCCCCTAACACCCCTCAGATCCTGATCACGGAACTCGGGGCCTTTCAGAACAGGATAGCTGCCATCCCCCTTTATTCCAGCTCCTCGCAGGAGCAGTTTGACTTTATCGTGGCCAATGGCGGCGCGAAGGTGATCTTTGTGGGTGATTCCCACCAGTATCCTCTTGCCTACAGCTATTGGAAACGCAATCCGGAGGCCGTGAAGCGCATCATAGTCTTCAAGAACGATCAGCTTGAGCTTTTCGACGATGACACTATAACCGTCTTCTGGGACGATTTCGTCCGCTACGGTATGGAGGCGTCTGATGACGTTGCCCGTGAGGTGCGCCGTCGTAGCGAAGAAGGTCTTCCCGAGGATATGGCGACGCTTATCTATACCTCAGGCACCACCGGCGAGCCCAAGGGTGTGGCCATAACCCACGCTAATTACGATGCGGCCATCGACATTCATCTAAAACTGCTCCGTCAGGTGAGCGACAAAGATCTGAGCATGGCCTTCCTTCCGATGAGCCATATTCTCGAGAAAGCTTGGTGTTTCTATTGTCTCCATCGTGGAGTCGCGATTGCAGTGAACTATGATCCGCGCAACATCCAGACCACCATCCAGGACGTGCATCCCAACCTCATGTGTTGCGTGCCTCGTTTTTGGGAGAAGGTATATGCCGCAGTCAACGAGAAGATCGCATCCATGTCGCGTATGCAGCGTATGCTCGTGGCCCATGCGGTGCGTGTGGGTAAGCGGAGAAACCTTGATTACGTGAGGCTCGGAAAGAAAGCTCCCTGGTGGGTGGAGAAGGAGTACCGGTTTTGGAACAGCCGTGTGTTCCAGAAGCTTAAGGACGCCATCGGCATCCCGAATCCTAATATGTTCCCCACTGCCGGCGCTCCCTTGAGCGACCGCATCACTGAGTTCCTGCGTTCGGTGGGGATAGACGTGATCATCGGCTACGGTCTGAGCGAGACCACCGCCACTGTCAGCTTCTATCCTGAGGTAGGCTATGAGATAGGTACTGTGGGTGTTCCTCTCCCCGGGCTGAAGGTGCGTATCGATAAGAATGGGGAGATTCTTGTAAAGGGACCCACCGTCACGCCCGGTTACTACAACAATCCGGAGGCGAATGCCGTGGCTTTCACCGACGACGGATTTTTCCGCACCGGCGACGCAGGATATTTCACCAAGAACGGAGCCCTGGTGCTCACCGAGAGGGTGAAAGACCTCTTCAAGACTTCCAATGGAAAATATATCGCTCCCCAGATGCTTGAGAGCAGGCTGGCGGAAAACAAGTATATCGACGAGGTTGCCGTGATAGGCGACAGACGCAAATTCGTGACCGCTCTTGTGGTGCCCAATTTCGAGCAACTCGGGGCATGGGCTGCCGCCGCCGGAAAGGATTCGTCCGATAGGAATGCGCTGGTGTCTGATCCGGAGACCGTTGCATTCATAATGCAGCAGATTGACGCAGTGCAGCAGGGTGTGGCCGCATATGAGAAGATAAAACGCATCACCCTTCTCCCGTCGCATTTCTCGCTTGAGAGGGGGGAGGTGACCAACACTATGAAGGTGCGCCGCCCTGTGGTGGCAAAGAACTATTCGGCGCAGATAGAGGCTATGTATGCCTACTGACCGCGCTGTCTGAACACGCACGCAGACGGAATATCCCTATGGATAGACTATTTGCGTGTTTTTTTACGTTATAAGGGAAACTGACAACTGACCGTAATGATCACACAAGAACAGCTTAAGGAAGCAGCGGAACGCCAGGAGGCGTTGAAAAGATACCTCGACATCGAGGGAAAGAAGATTGAGGTGGAGGAGGAGGAGCTCCGCACCCATGTGGCCGACTTCTGGGACGACCGTGAGAAGGCTGAGGCGCAGATGCGCAAGATAAAAGAATTGCATTTCTGGATCGATTCATACACGGAGGTGGAGAAACTGGTGGAGGAACTCCGTCTCGCGTTTGATTTCGTGAAGGAGGAACTCGTCACTGAGGAGGAGGTCGACTCCCTGTATGCCAGGGTGATGGAGGCTCTCGAGCGTCTGGAGCTCCGCAATATGCTCCGACGGGAGGAAGATAAGCTCGGCGTGGTGCTGAAGATAAATTCAGGCGCCGGTGGCACGGAGAGCCAGGACTGGGCGCAGATGCTCATGCGCCTCTATCTCCGATATGCCGAGAAGCACGGCTACAAGACCTCGATCGCGCAGTTGCTCGAGGGTGACGACGCCGGTATAAAGTCTGTGACGATAAACATCGAGGGTGACTATGCGTATGGTTTCCTGAAGAGCGAGAACGGTGTCCATCGTCTTGTGAGGGTCAGTCCCTACAATGCCCAGGGAAAACGTATGACCTCTTTCGCTTCGGTCTTCGTGACTCCTCTCGTCGATGATACGATCGAGATTAACGTAGAGACTGCGCGAGTGTCGTGGGATACTTTCCGTTCCGGAGGCGCCGGCGGCCAGAACGTCAACAAGGTGGAATCCGGAGTCCGTCTGCGCTATCAGTATAAGGATCCCTATACCGGCGAGGAGGAGGAGATCCTTATCGAGAACACCGAGACACGCGACCAGCCCAAGAATAAGGAGAACGCCATGCGCCAGCTGAAATCTATTCTTTATGAGAAGGAGCTTAACCACCGCATGGAGGAGCAGGCCAAGATTGAGGCCGGCAAGAAGAAGATTGAATGGGGAAGCCAGATCCGCAGCTACGTCTTCGACGACCGCCGCGTGAAAGACCACCGCACCAACTATCAGACTTCTGACGTAAACGGCGTGATGGACGGCGATATCGACGCCTTCATAAAGGCCTATCTCATGGAGTTCGCGGCCACCGACAACCAGTGATTTTAAAATAATAGCCTCTATAAGAACGTATAAATTCTTATAAGAGCTCATATATGAAATCATTGTCTCCCCATGCAGTCAGACTGACTGCATGAGGAGACAATGATTTTTGGCGATTTTCAGTTTTTATTTCCTCTCTTTTACCAGACCTCGGCGGTAGGCGTAGAGCAGTTCGCGCAACTCCTCTATCTGGCCGAGCAGTTCGCGGCCGCGGTCGGTGTCGCGCACTCGCATACGGTGAGAACTCAGTTCCACCAGACGGTTGATTGATATGATGTCAGTGCCGTTGCGCACGGCTTCGTCGGCTGAGGTGAAGGGTTCGTGCTGCACGAGCTCGAAGCCGCGGCTGTGGTATACGAGTGTGTAGCCGGCGATACCGGTCGTGTCGTGGTAGGCCTTTGAGAAGCCGCCGTCGATCACCATAAGCTTGCCGTTGGCTTTCACGGGATTCTCGCCGCTCCCGACCTTGACAGGCACGTGGCCGTTGATGATGTGGCGGTGCTCGCCTATGACGTTGAATGCGTCGAGTATCATGTCGCATATCTTCTCATCGTCGCGCAGATGGTAATACCATCCCTTCTCCTCATGGTGCGTCTCCTTGTCGGCTATGAAGTAGCGCTCGAATGTGGTCATCCTGGCCTTGTCGAAGAGAGGGGAGTCAGGACCGCACCAGGCATAGAGGTAATAGTCCACAGCGTTTTTGCGCTCCAGAGGTGGCGTGTCGCTGTTGACGGCCGAGCGCATGAGCAGCTCGATCTGCTGCAGAAGCTCCATGCCTTTGTAGGGTTTCCCCTCCACGCATACCTCCTTGAGGGTGCCGTCTTCATTGAGTGGCATCGAGGCGTGGAAGAGGAGATTCGAGTTGTGCACGGCGAAGAGGCTGCCGTGGGAGAAGAATATGCCGATGTGTCTCTTGAGTTTGTCGCTCACTGTGAAAGAGTGGATGAGCTTGTCCATAAGGGCGCTCTCCTCGGCTGTGAGCCGGTATGGATCGGCAGTGTCGATTGTCGGCAGATTGGTATCGGTGAGCGGATAGGTCTTCCCCTCGAGAATAATGTTGCCCTTCTGGAGATCTATCAGATGCAGCAGTCGCCGGTTGTCCATCCCCCATTCCGGATGACGCCCTATCATGGCCCCCTCGAGCTTGAACTGGATTATTGCTATCGCCTTGTGCATCTTGGCTATGAGCCGGCGGTTCTTGTCGGAGAGGGGTTCGTCGTCGCGTGTGTCCTTGGGCATGAACACCTCGCAGGGGTCGTCACCGTAGGTTTCCATGGCGAATGTGGCAAGGGGGACGAGGTTGATTCCGTAGCCGTCTTCGAGAGTGGTCATGTTGCCGTAGCGCAATGATATGCGGAGCACGTTGGCGATGCATGCCTCGTTGCCGCATGAGGCTCCCATCCAGAGCACGTCGTGGTTGCCCCACTGTATGTCGAAATCGCGGTAGGACAGGAGAGTGTCGAGCACGAGGTGCGCGCCGTCGCCACGGTCGAAGATGTCGCCGAGGAGGTGGAGCTGGTCTATGCTAAGGTGCTGGATGACGTGCGATATGGCGCGTATGAACTCTTCCGCCTGGCCGGTGGATATTATCGACTCGATGATTCGGTTGTAGTAGGGCTGCTTGTTGTCTTCGGAGGGGGATTCATGCAGTAGCTCCTCGATGATATAGGCGAATTCCGCGGGTAGGCTTTTCCTCACCTTCGAGCGGGAGTATTTCGACGATACGGCCTGAAGAACTTTTATGAGTTGGTGGAGTGTGATCTGATAGAAGTTCTCGAGATCCTTTTCTGTGGTGCGCAGAAGTGCGAGTTTCCGCTCCGGATAGTATATCAGTGAGCAGAGCTGGCGTATGTCGTCCTCGCGGAGGCTTGTCGAGAAGATTTCATTGACTTTCCTCTTGATGTTGCCCGAGGCATTCTTGAGGATATGGCGGAAAGCCTCCGATTCGCCGTGAATGTCGGCGATGAAATGTTCGGTGCCTTTCGGGAGGTTGAGTATGGCCTCCAGATTTATTATTTCGGTAGCCGCTGCCGAGATGTTGCCGAAATTCTGCGACAGGAGTTCGAGCACTCTGCGGTCGGAGTCCATTCTGTCCTGTGAATATGCTGTCATGCAGTCTATTGTCTGTTTTTAGGTTTCGAGATATTCTCATGGATCCGGAAAACTTTTTCCCGGCGTTCTGTTGTTCTATAGTAATAACGTAAATTTTTTCGGAAAGTATGAAGAAAGTGATTATAATGGGCGCTTCGAGCGGCATCGGCTATGCTCTCGCCGAGACTCTTGCCTCCCGTGGCGTGAAAGTTGGTATAGCCGCGCGCCACACGTCGACGATGAAGGCCCTGAAGGAACGTTATACCGATTTCGTGGAATATGAGAGCATCGACATCACGCATCGCGATGCTCCCCATAAGCTGAATTCGCTGATAGAGAAGATTGGAGGCATGGACATATATTTCCATTCCGCGGGAATCGGATATGAAAACCTTATGCTCGACCCCGAGAGGGAAGTGGAGATAATTGATACTAATGCCGCCGGATTCGCACGGATGCTCTGCACGGCCTATCGTTATTTCCGCGATTTGGGCAAACATGGATATATTGCCGCCATAACCTCCGTGGCCGGTACGAAAGGCACCGGAAGATTGTCGGCATATTCATCGACGAAGAAATTCGACCAATGGTATATCGATGCTCTGGAGCAGCTCTCGCATGCGGAGGGAGCTGATATAGCTTTCACCGACATCCGCCCGGGGTGGGTGAGGACGCCTCTGGTTCCTGCCGACAGGAAGTTCCCCATGGAGATGAGTGTGGAGCATATCATGCCCTATATCCTGCGGGCATTGGTCAGAAAAAGCCGTGTCGCCACCATCGACTGGCGCTGGTGTCTCCTCGCCGGCGTATGGCGCCTCATTCCCAACGTCATCTGGACCAGGATGCGCATCCGTCTCTCCGACCCCGACAGCCCTCTTCCCGGAAAGGCGCCGGCTCCCCTTCCAGCTCCGGAGGAGGATAACGACCGGCTATGATGATGTCGGGTATTTACGGGAATTGTCTTATCCCTTGAAAAGGTTGTCCCGGTGTGTCCCACTGTCCCACCCTTGGGAGAGTAGGACACGCCGGGACATTATATTTTTGTGATATGTGATAAATTATTGGAAATTTTCCATCCGAAAACGTGGCATATGGATATTTTGTTATAACTTTGTGATTGATAAATAAAGGAATCAAGTAACTATGTCGGAACAGGAATTTAAGTCATATCGGTTCGATGATAAGGCCGAGCCTTCAGATGAAATGCTCAACCATCTTTTGAATAAGGCAGCTCATGAAGTAAGAGAAAGCAATCGTGCTTCGGATAATTCTTTCTTTGACATGTTGCGTAAAGTCTCTGCCGAGAGGCGTGCTGAAATAAGAAACAGCCATCTTTGAACTACGATTGCATCATGCGAAAATCAGGTCATAAACCAATATTAATCGTTATAGCCGGACCAAATGGTTCGGGCAAAACGACTGTCACATCTCAGCTATTGGAAAGTGAATGGTTGGAGGATGCCATGTATATTAATCCTGATATTGTCGCTCAGGAAAAATTTGGAGATTGGAACTCGCCGGAGGCCGTGCTCTCTGCTGCCAAGTATTGTGCCGAATTACGCGAAAATTGTTTGAAGAATCACGAGAGTTTAATTTTTGAGACGGTAATGTCATCTGCCGATAAGATTGATTTTATTTGCAGAGCTAAAGAAGCCGGATATTTTGTTAGATTATTTTTCATATCCACTTCCAATCCTGCAATTAATGCTTCGCGAATTGCACGCAGAGTTATGAAAGGAGGGCATGATGTGCCAATAAATAAAATTATTTCTCGCTACATTAAATCGATAGCAAACTGCTCAGCCATTGCAGACAAGGTCGATAGATTGTATGTATATGACAATTCGTTAGAAAACAGAAGAATAAAACCTTTGTTCAGACTGACGAATGGAGTTTTGGGTAAGATGTATGTTAAGAATGTGCCGGAATGGGCACTAAACATATTGCCTGAAAACAATTAAATACAGGATATGGCAATATCAGATTGATGTCATGGGGGGATTCTGCGTTTTCTGATAACCGCTTATGGATTATATAATATGGTGATAATCATGTTTATACAAAATGCTCTCCCTGACGAATATACTAACGTATCCCCGTCTGACGTCCGGGTTCCCTCAGAATTCACTGCAAGGTAATAGAGATGACCTTTCCTGTTTTTTATTCTGATATTTTCCTCGGCGTTTTTCCTTGAGGTGTGTTGGCAGCAGTCAACAAGGTTCAGGGATAACAATTTTGACTGTCCCAAGGTGTCCCACTGCTCCAAGGCGGGACAGTGGGACACCTGCGTGGCATTATATTTTTGTGTTTTCGGGGAGATTTGATTGCCATATCGGGATATTTTTCTAATTTTGCAGATGAACCCCGCGATACGCGGTGCCTCATAGGAGGATCACCATCGGGTATTGGGAGGTTCGTTTACATACGAAAGGCGTTTACCTGACGCTTTATTTCTTGGCTCTTCGAAACGACCAATTTCTTAATCATAGTCAAGGATGAAGCAATTGTAGACGCCCCTTGGGTACGTTTATGTATTCCCGGCTCATTTCTTATTGGAGTGAGTCGGATGAATGGAGAAATGGTTTGGGGCTTATTACCACAAGACAAGGCAGCCGGTTGAAATCTGAATAAGCATAAATTTCCCCAAGAAGTAAAGAAAATCGTTCAAGGAAAGGAATTAATCAAGGATTTTAGTTACTTTTGCAATTGGATTATGGTAGCCCTTTCCAAGCCGTAGAAAAAAGAAGAAGTGTTATACTTATCTTGTAGAATGGAAACTTGAGTAATTTCTGAATTGTGTACAAGGGTTGCATGGTGGTTCTCATGCTATAGCGTGGGTTGCTATTACTACATCTGTACACAGGGTTTTCTCAGGATCTCCGAACTAAGACGTAGCATTGCAGTGCCACTTCGTGTTACAAGTGTCAATAATTATCATTAAAATAGCGAACATTATGAAGGATGTTATTGCCTTATTATTCTGTGCAGTTGCATTAGTTATGACTTCTTGCACACTTTCTAACGAGGAGAAAGCTGAGAAATTGGTTAAAGAGACACTTAAAGATTATCTCTATCATCCGGATTCTTATGAGCCGTTATCAACAAGAGTTGATAGTATGTTCATAGATGTAACTACCATCGAGCCTATTATGGAAATTAGTGATGACATCAAAGATTTGATTTCCAAGATAAACAGTTGTGAAAGAAAAATTGTATCTGCTGAATCTTCTATGGATATCTGGACTCCTAATGGATATTCTTCTCAATACTCTCGTGGAGAGTATGCACGGGCGAAAAAAGAAAAAGAAGAAGCCAAATCTGATTTAGAAAAATATACCAAGAAGCTTTCAGAACAACTTGCTTCTCTAAAAGAAAATGTTGCAAAATATCACAAGGGAGAATTTACTGGTTGGGCGGTAAGTCATAGATTTCGGTGTCTTAATGGGACTGGCACAATAACCATTCCAGGAGAAATGATTTTCTTTTGTGATGAAGAGTTTACAACTTGTGATGGTTATGAAGTTGATAAGTTCGAGAACTTTGCAAAAGTTTTGAAGGTTGTAGATGACGCAACTTCTGATGAGGATATAATGGATTATTTTGAAAGAAGATAGTTTTTTTTGCTATAATCTTAAATCATGGAAGAAGTTTGAGTGTCTTGTTGTGCGGCTATTCTTTTGACAATGTAGTATTTCTCATCAGTAGCTTTTCTTTTTATATGCAAATATTGTTTATAGGGATTATTTATATTATAGCTATTTCAATTGTTGTAATAGTTATGAGACGAACACGCCTCAAAAACAAGTCACAAGAATTTACGGAAAAGTTAAGCCACATATCTTCCTATAGCGATAAATCCAATTATGAGCAAGCAAAAGAGAAATTGTCGGCATTAAATAACGGAGCATTTATTGATATTCCGACAGACCTTAATAATGCTTTTTCAGGTACGATAATCTCTGCAACGCAAGAAAAGAATTTTGCCAATCATTATAAGTCACATTTTCAAGAAGCACATTCACTCATTAAGAAACTTGAAGCCTTTAATATCACTCCATCTGAAACCATATCCAAATTTGTCAGTGACTTTAGGGCTATCAATAGACTTGTAAAACAACATAATGAGGGAATTATTACATTTCTACTTGATACGCATAAAGAATTTTTCGACCATTGCCTAAAATATCCATTAGACAAGCAACAAAGACGTTCAATCGTTTCAGAAGAAGATAATTGTTTAGTAGTCAGTAGTGCAGGAAGTGGAAAGACTTCATCCATAGTAGGAAAGGTAAAGTATTTGACTGAAATAAAGAAAGTCAATCCTCAAAATATTCTCCTTATCAGCTATACGAACAAGGCTGCCGCTGAATTGACGGACAGAATGGGTATTGCAGTTTTGAGAGGGTATACTTTTCACAAACTTGCCCTTGATATTATCGGACAGACAACAGGACAAAAGCCATCAATATATGAAAATACGGATGCGCTCTTCGTGAAAATATACCATGAATTATTGAACGACAAGAAATTCAAGAAAAGCGTAATAGAATACTTCATTGATTATCAAACGACCGAAAAGAAGTGGGAAAAGCGGGAAAATGAGCGTAGGCAACAACTTTCAGAGCAGAAATATATGCGTTTGAAAGCATCGTTTCCCGATATGGACGGAAAAACTATTTATGTACGGAGTGAACAAGAGCAGAAGATATGCTTTGTGCTATCTTCCCTTAGCGTAAAATTCAGATATGAAGAGCCATACGAGCATCCATTGGCAGACGAGATGCACTCTCAATACAAACCGGATTTTTCCATATATTTTGAACAAGACGGAAAAACAAGGCGAATATATTTAGAGCATTTTGGAGTAGATGAGCATGGACTTGTTCCTATATGGTTTGCCAAAGACAAGGGCATTACCTATGAAGAAGCAAACCAAAAGTATAACGATGGTATTGCATGGAAAAAAGCGGCACATGAGAAATTCGGCACTAAGCTTTTGACAACTTCAAGTGCAGATTTTCATTATTCCGATATTCGGGAGAAGCTGAAACCCTTATTGGAAAAGGCTGATGTGCCCATCCAAGAGAAAACAGATGCTGAATTATACGATATGGTTCTTCCCCCGAACAGCAAGCATGAGAAGGCTTTTATCCGTCTCGTCGTGACTTTCGTGACATTGATAAAATCAAGCTGCAAATCTGTAGATGAAGTATTAAGGCAAACTAAAAGCGCAGGGGATGAACGCAGCTCTTTCATTATCAAGAATATCTTTCGACCCGTTTATAAACGGTATATTGAAGAATTGGCGAACATCAACCAAATAGATTTTACGGATGCAATACTGCAAGCTACTGACATTTGTCGTTCTTCCCATCCTGTGAAGTATGATTATATCATTGTGGACGAGTTTCAAGACATATCAGTTGACCGTTACAACTTCTTGAAAGCATTGCGAGAGGGGAATCCGCCTGCACGGTTGTATTGTGTAGGCGATGACTGGCAATCCATCTATCGTTTTTCAGGGAGCGACATGGCACTTTTCAATCAGTTTTCAGATTACTTTGGTCAGACGGAAGTCAATAAGATTGAAACAACATATCGGTTTGGAGAGCCTTTGGTCAGCCTGTCTTCACAATTCATCCAACGTAACGAAGCCCAAATTAAAAAGAATATCCATCCTTTTAACCCACAAGTTAAAACAGAATTACAGTTCTGCAATTATGAAAGGCATGACTATTGTAATGTTATCGGACAATTGGTTGCGTCAATTCCATTGGACAAATCCGTATTTTTGTTAGGGAGATATTCCTTTGACGATTATTACCTTTCGTTTCTGTATAAATCCGTGAGAGAGGACAATCGCTTTTTCTATTTTATTGGAAATAGGAAAATAGAGTTTTTAACCGTTCATAAATCCAAAGGACTTGAAGCAGACTATGTGATAATTCTTCAATGCAACAAAGGCACATACGGATTTCCCTCACTTGTAAGCGATGACCCTGTGCTTAATTACGTCTTAACAAAAAACGACCAATATCCATACGGAGAAGAACGCAGATTGTTTTATGTAGCCATTACCAGAGCCAAAGTCAAAACCTATGTACTGTATGACAGACGCTTCCCTTCTGTTTTCGTGGACGAGTTTTTACATCCAGAGAAAGTCTCGGAAGAAAGTTATGCCAAGCATCCAAACGCCAACAAAAAGTGGACACGCAGTGCGGATAACTTCCTGCTTACCCTTTATCATGAGGGGAAAAGTATAAAATACATAGCTGAGAAAATGGGCAGAAGTCAAACTTCGATCGTAATGCGATTAGGTAAATTGGATGGAAAACAATAATAAAATACTGATTGTGCTTCGTTTGTCGGAAAATTATTATGGCGAGAATGTAACTTCGGCGCAATTCTCTAAATGGCGTAAAGCGAAACAGTTCACAGACCTTGATCTGTAAACCGAATCAGTCAACCGACAAAAACGTGTAAAGAGAATTAGAGAAACGTCTCAGACGGTGTGAACCAAATTAGTTAACCGCCCTCAAATCTGTTAACACTTCTCCGGGAGAATCAATGATAGATTTGCCCGGAGCGTAATAAAATATTATTAATCAGATTACAAGTTTTAATATCCACTCATAGTGTAAAATTTTCGCAAATTTTATCTAAATTTGTAGGGTATCCGCTGAAATTTTTTCTGGGGGTACCTTTTTTAATCCACAATAAATTCTTTGACTGACTTAAAACATATCTACAATACTGATAAAATGAAACGGAATTTATTACTTTCCTGTCTGTACATTGCCTGTGCAGTCATTGGAGCATCCGCACAACCCGGGCAGATGCGCAAGATTGATGATCCTACGGGTTATAAGGATACCTACAAGGATTACTTCTCCATAGGAGTAGCGTTGAACATACGCAATGTTGCTTCGCCCGACCAGATGGCGGTGGTGAAGAAGAACTTCAACAGTGTCACTGCTGAAAATGCCATGAAGCCCGGGGAGATTCATCCCCGGGAGGGAGTCTGGAATTTCGGACCGGCCGACAGCATCGCCGATTGGTGCAGGCGGAATGGCGTCAAGATGCGCGGCCACTGTCTGGCCTGGCACAGCCAGTTTGCAGACTGGATGTTTACCGACAAAAATGGCAAGCCTGTGACCAAGGAGGTGTTTTATCAGCGTCTTCGCGACCACATACATACAGTGGTGGGCCGCTACAAGGACGTTGTCTACGCATGGGATGTGCTCAATGAGGCGATTGCAGACGGAAGCGGACGCCGGATGCCCTGGATGAAAGAGGAGCCGAGCCCGTATCGAAAGACCAAAATGATGGATCTTTGTGGCGAGGAGTTTATCGTAAAGGTTTTCCAGTTCGCCCGTGAGGCTGATCCTGATGTCGAGCTTTTCTATAATGACTACAACGCGGCACAACCGGCAAAGCGCGACCGTATATATAATATGGTGAAGAAGATGAAGGAGGCCGGCGCACCGATCGACGGTATCGGTATGCAGGGGCACTACAACATCTATGGCCCGAGTATGGAAGATTTTGAGGCTGCCATAGAAAAATATTCCACAATTGTCGACAAGATCCACATCACCGAACTCGACCTTCGCACGAATAACGAAATGGGTGGGCAGCTGCAGTTCAGCAAAGGTAAGGAAGGCGAAGTGCCGCAGTATATCCGTACTCTTCACGAGGCGCAGTATGCCCGTCTGTTCAGGGTGATGCGCAAGCACAAAGATGTGATTGAGAACGTCACATTCTGGAATCTCTCGGATGCTGACTCCTGGATCGGGGTCAACAATTATCCTCTCCCTTTCGACAAAGACGTCAAGCCGAAAAGAGTGTATTACACAATCAAGAACTTCAATCCTGCTTTCGACAATGCTGTGGTGAAGGAGGATTTCCGTCCCTCTCCTCTAAATCAGCCGGGACAGGAGTATCCGATGGTCAACTCGCAGGGCTATGCGCGTTTCCGTGTTGAGGCGCCGGACGCCAAATCTGTGATCGTGAGCCTCGGTCTCGGCGGATCAGGCGGTACGGTGCTGCAGAAAGACAGTCTGGGTGTCTGGACAGGCACTACCGATGGCCCGATGGATCCGGGATTCCACTATTATCATCTCACAGTTGACGGCGGTACGTTCAACGATCCGGGGGCCAAAGACTATTATGGTTCTGTACGTTGGGAAAGCGGTATCGAGATTCCGGCGCCCGATCAGGATTTCTTCGCATACAAGGATGTACCTCACGGACAGGTTGTGGAGGTGAACTTCCCATCAAAGAACACTCCCTCCGACAATCCCCACTGGATCGGTGAAGGAGGTCCGAAAGCATTCGTATATCTCCCTCCATCATACGATGGAAAGAAAAAATTCCCGGTGCTCTATCTGCAGCACGGATGGGGTGAAGACGAAACTGCGTGGATGAATCAGGGGAGAGCCAATCTCATCATGGACAACATGATTGCGGAAGGTAAGTGCGAACCGTTTATTATTGTCTGCACATACGGCATGACCAACGAATGCCGTTGGGGACACATGCACGAGTATGACTGGACAGCGTTCCAGCGAGTGCTTGTAGATGATCTTATACCTTATATCGACAGCCATTTTAAGACAAAGGCCTCGAAGCGCTACCGCGCTATGGCCGGTCTGTCGATGGGGGGCATGGAAACTAAGATGTGTACGCTTGCCTATCCCGACGTGTTCGGTTACTATGGTTTGCTCTCCGGAGGCACGTATGCTCCTGACGACATAAATAACAAGGATCAGGTGCGGATGATATTCATGAGCTGCGGAAGCAAGGAGAATCCCGATGGGGTGACAAAGGCTGCCGAGGCTTTGCGTGCTGCCGGACACAACGCCCATAGTTACGTATCGGAGGGCACGGCTCACGAATTCCTTACCTGGCGCCGCTCTCTGAGGGAAATGGCCCCCCTGCTTTTCAAATGATACGATAGCATCGGAAGAAGCCTGGACACCTCTTGGAATCTTGCGGGAGGCCGGAAGTGCTTTTCAAGAAATAAATAGGGCCATGAAAACTGTCTGACAATGACTTGCAGACAGTTTTCATGGCCCCTCTCTTTGGGTTCCTTATCACTGTCGCCCTACCGACAGTGAGAGCCATCCGTGGGAGTGGAGGGGCCTCTGCCCAGGGGGACTCCATGGCGGCATTCTGAACACCGATCGTTATTTTGCAACCTCTGAGGATGTTATAGCAATCCTGCGTCGTTTTATTCCTAATTTCAGCAAACATCAGTCTTTTCTTTCAAAGGAAAGCTGGGTTTCTGACTTGCTTTCTGATGATCGCCTTAATAAAGCACTTGTCAATGCGAATGTAATCGGTACAGATGGTGAATCTTACAGTAAATTGCCTAAATTATTTGAGATTGTTGAATGACATTCTTTGTCGATGGCAGATGTTTGTTGACATATCTGACAGGGAATCCAATGAAATTACATGGCGCAGATCGTCAAAATAAAGTCGAAAGATTTATGGCGCTTGATGCATGCGCTGTCAACAACAATGTTCCTACAAATTGACAATGAATTGAATTGAATCAGAATTTGCGGAGTGTGACGGTGGTGGTGGCGGAGCGGAGTATGAGACTTTGATCAACGTGATTAAGGGAAACATCGTGGAGCGATGTACCTGTAATTATAACGTGGCTTGTGATTTTTTTTTGTGTTATCTTATTCTGGAGTTGACGATTAGAATTTCAAGTGGAGCCATCCTATGTACTAAAATCTTACCCAAAAATATCTGAATGAGTGCCAGTCTGTAGAAGCAACAGTGTCATCTCATTATTGTCTTGCTGCCAAAGCAAGAGCCAGTCGTTCTCAATATGGCATTCCCATGCATAGTCGAATTTTGAACTGAGCCGATGGGGCTTATATTGTCGAGGAAGCGACCCCTCGGTTTGAAGAATATCGATTACCTTTTGGAAGGCTGCAGGATTTAATCCTCGCTTTAAAGCACGTTTGAACGACTTTTTAAAAGCGTTGGTACGGTTTACGGTATACATCAGCTTAATAAATCGGCCATTAATTCTTCCGATGAATGGAACGGACCTGCAATTTTGCCTTCACGAGCTTCTTGCAACGCAATTTCGATATTCGTTTTCTTAGACTTCACCGGTCGAATAGATGCTCCATCAAATGCTTTTAAGATTTTCTTAATAAGCCGATAGTCATCTTTTGAATGCAATATCAATGAATATTCTGCCATAATCAATCAATTTAAATGCAAAGATAACTTATTTAGTTGGTTGAACTATTTAGATTTAAATTTTTAATTGTTAAAAAAATAAAAATTCAGGTAAGAGCACCAGGCCTGATGGCGTCCAGATAAAATTATCATTGTCATCTCCTTTAACAAACACAAAGGTAAATTTACGTAAAAAGTGACAAAATCAGAATTTGCGGAGTGTGACGGTGGTGGTGGCGGAGCGGAGTATGAGGCTTTTGCTGTCGAGGCGGTTGACGGTGAAGGTGACGGGATTGGCGGGGATGCCGTATTGACGGAGGCCGGCGGCGGTCTCTTCGGAGGTGTCGGGGAAGGAGAGGGTGATGTGGTCGCCGGAGTAGTCCATCGAGCCGGTGGTGAGGGTGCCTCCGTAGTAGTTGAGCTGGCATACGTGGAGGTAGAAGCAATAGTAGAGCCGGGCGTCGATGGGCGTTTCAGCATGCGCCGGACTTACTTCCATCACTTGCCATTGGCCGTCGAGGTCGCCGTTGATCGGTGATTTCTGGCAACCGGAAGTCAGAAACAAGAGTAGGATAGCGATGATGAGGAGGAAAGTATGGGGTCTTATTGATGTCATTTGATATTTTTTAGAAATTTAACCATCCGGTCTTGCTTATGGTCAGGGCTACGCCGAAACTTTTGCCGAGCAGACGGCCGGTGTCGCCCGCTACGCCGAGGGTCGCCTCCCAGCCCCGGAGCCTTTCAGGACGCCAGGATACCTCAAGGAGTGCATTGAAATTGTGCATCATCTCCGGAAGGGGCTTCGTATAGGTTCCCCAGTTGCGGGAATAGGAGAGGAGCATGCGGTAGCCGAGATCGGGGCGCGGCGAACCCTCGAGGCCGAGATGCCATGCCTCGATGCGTGTGGAGCGGAACCACAGGTCGTGGTCGCGGTTGTAGACGGGCGATATGATAAGCGGATTGCCTATACCCATTCCCCAGTGCTGCCATCCGGAATAGAGGAAATGATTGTAGTATTCGTCGCGGCCGCTGATCTGTTCAGGTATCTCGGGCGAACTGTTGTTGAATACGGCCCCCGTCTGGTCTTTCGAATAGAGATATTCGACCACGACAGCCGAGACGACCCTGTTGGCTGGAAGCTGCGCCTCGATCCCCCAAAGTCCATCTTTCCAGCCATATTCGAATGTCATCTGCGACTGGTCTTCAAAATAGTGTTGGTAATAAGCCTTCACGCTCCAGTCGGCGTCAGGGAGCCAGGAGAGGGAAAAATCATACGTGCCGAGCATGTTTCCCTCAGTGCTGACGGCATCGCCGAGATGGGTGTCCTCCTTGCCGCTGTGAGGGAAGAACGCGTGCCACCATTTCTTGAATCCATGTCCCATGTCGATCCTTTCCCCGTCCTTATAGGAATGGCCTCCGAACTGCGTGGCCATCTCTATGCCTATCTCTCCCACGAGTGGGAATCTGCCTGGGTCGCCTCCGCGGAGCCAAAGCCCTTTTGAATGGTAGAGCACGTCTTCCGTACGTCTTGAGTCAGGAGCACTCCACGATTTCTGCCATCGGGAATCGGTAAACATGCCGTAGGCGATATATCCTTTTGCGGAAAGCCATCCGTCGGTGCCCCAGAATGGAGCATAGTCGAAGATGCCGAGCCTGAGCTGCGGTATAGGCAATGCGTTTCCCGAATAGAGGAGATTGCCCGATGAAAGCCGGGGATTGTTGAAATCTCCCTTGATCACCTTGCTGCCGAGGAGGGCGTCGAGACTGCGGTATTTCACTTCACCATATAGCTCGTGCACGTAAAAAGGGGAGGTGTTGCGCCATGCGCCGGCGAGGCTGACCCCGGCGCCCCAGGAGAACCGACGGTCGTTGTCAATATCCCTGAACAGTCCGGCCTTGACAAAGCCGCTGTTTGTGCGGGGGGAACCGAGTCCCTGAAGGTTGTTGGCCAGCCAGAAGGGTGTGTTCTCACCTCCGGAGAGGGAGGCGCGCACCTCCATATCATATCTCAAGGAATCCTGAGCATTGGCTGCGGCAGGTAGGAGACTGATGGCTAATGCCATGGTGAGGGATGCGTATATATTGCGTGACATTGTATTATGCTTGATGTTATTGCTCAGGAGAGATGCCGGGCCACTATGTGGCGTATGGAATCCTTCAGCTTTTCCCCTCCGATGCCGAGAATAAGCTTCCGTCCGTATTTCCTGACCGGCGATTGCCATGACTGGTTGTAGTGGTGTATGCACACCGTATTCTCAGTGGTGCGGATCTTGCCGTCGGCACATGATTTCGGGGAAAAGTAGTCGTCGGGGAGGATGGAGAGGGTGTCGTCGGAGAACACCGCCTCGTCGGGACTTGAGATTTCCCTGACTCGGAAATTCTCCCTTACTATCTTCTCCATGATGACCGGCATAGGAGTGGTGTCGAAAGATCCGTCGGGCTTTATGAAATGCTTGCCTTCATAGTATCCGAGCATCTTCCCGAACAGAGTGCTTCCGGGCTCGGCTCCCATTGCGGCAGCCTCGATAAGAGCCGGATTCTCCTTGCCGAGCATATACGGATGATGGAGCAACGGATCGAATGTGCTGAGCACCTCCACATCCGTGTCGAGATATATGCCGCCATGGTGATACAGGGCGTGACACCTTATGTAATCGGAGGCAAACGCGTATTTCCGGCTGGCGAAAGCCTCCCTGGTCCAGGGAGTTGAATCAAGATGGAATCTGGCCGGATTCCACCATATGATCTCATATCCGGGGAGCACTTCTTTCCATGTCGCCATGCATCTTTTCACGAGCGGAGGCATCCTGTTTTCGCTCAGCCAACAGAAGTGTATGATCTTGGGTATGCTCATATATTTGAATCCGAATCTTTTGCAAAGGTAACATTAAATCTCGGCATTTTCAATAAAACGGATAGGAAAACGTTTTTTTGAAAGGAGACGTTTTCCCCGGGCGCCGGAGTAGGGCGCGGCCGGACGTTTCTCCCCAAGAAAGAATACTATAACGACAAGATATGAAGAAACATATTGCCGGATATGCCGCCATGGTTCTGACCGCGTCAGCTCTCCTTATCGCCGGAGGATGCGCGGGGCCTAAGAATCTGGCTTACTTCCAGGACGTTGACCGGACGGAACTGCAACTCCCTTCCGACGCGTCGATCAGGATACAGCCCGGCGACAAGCTCAGCATAGTTGTGAAATCGAGAGATCCGAAACTCTCGGAAATGTTCAACCTTCCGGTCACGACAAACCGGCTCGGACAGATGTCGTCTGTAGCCGTGGCCGAAGGCATATCGGGCTATACTGTCGGCAAGGACGGTGATATAGATTTCCCGGTGATCGGAAGCATGAAGATAGCGGGCATGACCCGCGGGGAGCTTGCCGCGTTTATCAAGGGAGAACTTATGGGGCGAGGTCTTGTGAAGGATCCTGTGGTGACTGTGGAATATCTCAACGCCACGTTCTCGGTGCTCGGAGAGGTCAACAGGCAGGGACGGTTTGAGATGGACAAGGATGAGGTCAGCATACTCGAGGCGCTCGCCCTCGCAGGCGACCTTACAATACAGGGGCGCCGCGAGAATGTCGTGGTGGTGCGAACCGAAGGTGGGAAGATCAACCGGTATGTGGTCGACCTCACTGATCTCGGAGCGCTCACGTCGTCGCCGGCCTACCATCTTAGGCAGGGTGATGTGGTCTATGTGGAGCCTAACGAGGTGAGGAAGCGTCAGGCCACAGTCAACGGCAACAACGTGCTTTCCTGGGGATTTTGGGTGTCGGTGGCCTCTCTCCTGACATCGATAGCAGTACTGATTGTGAAATAATCCACCACCCCAATGAAGACCTCATCAAATATTGAAGAGAGAAGCGCGGTTGAGAATTTCACCATGCGCGATTTCCTTAAGGCGTGCCTCCCGGCGTGGCCCTGGTTTGCGGCCTCGCTCCTGATATGTGTGGGAAGCGCGTTGCTTTATATCTGCACCCGCGAGCCGGTGTATGAGCGTTCGGAACAGATACTGGTGAAAGACCAGGACTCGAGCGGAGGGATCGGCGAGATCGCCGATATGTTCTCCTCTCTCGGACTCGTGACCGGCAATACCAACGTCAACAACGAGCTTATCACATTCACCTCGCCCTACATCATGTATGAGGTGGCCGTACGCCTTTCGCTCGACATGAATTATCTGAAGAGGGGAGGTCTCCATCCGGTCACCCTCTATGGCAAGACGCTTCCTGTTAGCCTCGTCATGCAGGATGTCGGTGAGCAGGAGTCGGCGCGTCTGCGGCTCACGCTGCGCCCCGGCGGAGACCTTGTGCTATCCCGCTTCGCACGCACCGGCTCCGACGGGAAGGAGCAGAGGTATGAGCAGGAGGTGACGGTAGACCTGCGCAAAGGTGATTCCGCCGTCAAGACTCCGATAGGAAGGGTAGTGGTCTCAGCGAATCCGGCATATGCCGGAGCCCCGGTAAAGGATGAGATGACGGTGGATGTCAGCAAGATGCCTATGCAGTCTACCGTGGAACTCTACGGAAAGAAGCTGACAGGCGATCTTGTCGACCAGGACGCGGAGGTGATCGAGCTTTCCGTGCGCGACGTGTGCGTGCAGAGGGCCGTGGATATCCTTGATGAGATTCTCAAGGTCTATACGGAGAACTGGATAGAAGACAAGAACAAACTTGCCGTGGCTACATCCGCCTTCATCGATGAGCGCCTTAGAGTGATACAGCGTGAGCTCGGAGAGGTTGACGAGAACCTGGCACGGCAGACGGCCGCCACCGGCACCCCGAGCCTTGAGATGACCGCGAAGCTCCTTCTCGAGCAGACCGGCGAGATGGATGCCCAGATACTGGAACTTTCGAACCAACTGGCCGTGACGCGATATCTCCGTGATTATATAGGCGAGAAAGGGAATGAATATAATGTGATACCGGTCAATACGGGCATATCCAATCCTGCGGTAGAGGCGGAGATAGCCGACTACAACAAGCTTCTTCTCACGAGAAACAATCTTGTCGACAATTCATCCACCTCAAATCCACTCGTGCGTGACTACGACACGCAGCTCGCCGGTCTGCGCAGGGCTATAGTCAACGGCATCGACAATCAGGTCTCGAGCCTGTCGACCTCGATCAAGGGGGTCAGGTCTGAGCTTGGCAAGACCAAGGGACGTATCGTCAACACCCCCGCGCAGGCGCTTCCTCTCCTTTCGGAGGAGCGTCAGCAGAAAGTGAAGGAGAGCCTCTATCTCTTCCTGCTCCAGAAAAGGGAGGAGAACCAGCTCTCGCAGAAGTTCACAGCCGACAATACCCGCGTCATCACCCCTCCCATGGGATCGCTTACACCCGTCGCCCCGAAGAAAAGCCTGATACTCGTGATGGCTTTACTGGTAGGGATAGCAGTGCCTGTGATTGGGGTATATCTTGCCAAGACCGGCGATACGAAGGTAAGATCGCGTAAGGATCTTGAGTCAATGCGTGCGCCTTTTGCAGGAGAGATTCCTTATGTAGGTAAGAAAGAAAACTTGCTGCGCCATCTTTTGGGCAAGGTACGTAAACAGACTGTGGAGGAGGCCCCTCTGTCTATTGTGAAAGAAGGCAAACGTGATGTGGTCAACGAGGCATTCAGGGTAGTCAGGAGCAATCTTGAGTTTATGGTTGGCAAAGGGGAGACCGGACGCGTTGTGATGTTTACCTCATTCAATCCCGGAAGTGGTAAATCATTTGTATCGTTTAATCTGGCTCATTGTCTTGCCCTGAAGCATAAAAAAGTACTCCTTGTGGATTGTGATATGCGTCATGGGTCAGCTTCGATGTATGTGGGTAGTCCTGCGCATGGCCTGTCAGACTATCTTTCGGGATCTTCACGCGCCTGGCGCAGCCATGTAATGGAAGTCGGCGGATGTGATGGACTGTCGATCCTTCCTGCTGGCAAACTTCCTCCAAACCCGGCGGAACTGCTTGACCGGGAGCTCCTTGCCCATATGATAGGGGAAGCACGGTCTGAATATGACTATATATTGCTTGATTGCCCGCCAGTCAATATAGTCGTTGATACCCAGATCGTAGCGAAAAATGCAGACTCAACAGTTTTCATAGTCAGAGCCGGACTTCTTGATCTTCAGGCTATCCCTGAACTCAATGAACTTTACAGCGAGAGGAAATTCCCGGAGATCAGTGTCATACTCAATGGCACGGACATGGTTCACAGTCGATATTACACTTACGGGAATTATCAGAACCATAGCGAAAAGTGAGATAATCACTCTCTGATAAATATCGAAAAACAATACAAGGAAAAATGTGGCCTTTCAAGACAAGAAAAGATGTCAACACTTACCGCCGGAAATCATTGACAGGATTTACTGACTGGCATTCCCATATACTGCCGGGAGTTGACGACGGAATCAAGACCCTTGAAGACTCGCTTGAGGTGTTGCGTAAGTATGATGAGGCGGGAATCAAAAAGATATGGCTGACTCCTCATATAATGGAAGATTTTCCCAACACCACTTCGGAACTGCGTAAGCGTTTTGAGGAGCTTTGTGATGCATGGACCGGGAATGTGGAGCTTGGCTTGGCTTCAGAAAATATGCTTGACGCACTATTCGACGAGCGCCTTAAGTCGGACGATCTTCTTCCAATAGGGGACGGGGGCGACAACCTGCTTGTCGAGACTTCATATTTCAGTGCCCCCATGGGTTTTGACCATATGCTTGAAGAAATTATGCATCATGGTTATCGGCCTGTCATTGCCCATCCTGAACGTTATATGTACATGGATCATGATTCCTATAGGCGCTTGCATGACAAGGGAGTTATTTTTCAGCTGAATCTTCTCTCTTTAACAGGGGCTTATGGTGAGAAAGTACGCAAGAAGGCTGTTTGGTTGATGAAGGAGGGACTTGTGGATATCATCGGATGTGATTTGCACCGGACAGAACAATTCTCAAGGATATTCGGGGATGTGAAGCATGCCGACAAATGGTTTGACAAGGCTTTGTCGCTTGGGACTGAATTTGAATAAATCCAATCAGTCGTAATGGAGGGTCAGCAACTTAGGAAACAGACGGCGAGAGGGGCGAGATGGAGTGTGGCGGAGCGTTTCTCCGGACAGTCCGTAACCTTTGTTGTAATCATTTTTATGTCGCGGCTGCTCTCTCAGGAAGATTTCGGTCTTGTGGGTATGTTGGTTATTTTCATGGATGTGGCTCAGGCCCTTGCTGATGGCGGCGTTTCCCAAGCCCTTATACGTAAGAACGACAGGACTGCATCAGATTGTTCGACTGCCTTTTTCGTAAATGTGGCCATCTCTGGAATAATGTATGTGTTGTTGTTTTTTACAGCGCCTGTCATTGCCAGGTTTTATGGCCATACAGAACTTGTCATTCTGACACGTATCCTCTCTTTATGCATACTTTGCAACGCCTTGATGATGGTGCAGCAAGCTGTGATGACCGCTTCCATGGATTTTAGGACACAAGCCAAGGCTACGATGATATCTGCCGTGATCGGCGGTATCGTTGGGATTGCCGCTGCATATTTAGGCGCCGGAGTATGGGCGATAGTTGCATGTCAGCTCGTAAGATCCATGACTAATTGCATATCGTTGTGGATGATGTCTTCATGGCGTCCTTCATTCACCTTTTCCATGGCATCGTTGCGCTATTTTGGTAGATTCGGTGTGAATCTTACGGTGGCGGGTGTCATGCATACCATTTATAAGGATCTTTACCCTTTGATCATCGGAAAATTTTTTCAGGCAGCATCACTGGGTCTTTACACGAGGGCTGCGCAGTTCAGTGAGTTCCCGTCAAATAATCTGAATGCTGTTTTGCAGAGAGTGTTGTATCCCGCCATGTGCATGGTGCGCGAAAAGGATGAGCGACTCCGTTGCATATTCCAGAGGTTTCTTAGAATGGTTGCGTTTATTGTGCTTCCTGTCATGACGGTCATTTGTTCGCTGTCTGATCCTATTGTGGTTTGTCTCGTAGGAGAGAAATGGGCGTATGCGGGTCGCTTGCTGGCTATCCTTTCACTGTCGGTGATGTGGATACCGATTGATACCCTCAATCTAAGCCTGCTCCAGGTGAAAGGGCGCACGGACAGATATCTTAGATGCGAGATAATCAAGAAAATCTGGGGTGTGGCTGTGCTTGTAGTCACTCTCCCATTCGGGCTGGAGGCATTGTGCTGGGGCCAGGTTATCCGTACTGTGTTTGATCTTGCAGTGGGAATGTATTATGGAGGAAGGATGGCCGGGGTGAGTGTGTTGCGTCAGATTATGGAGATTGTCCCGGCGATTTTAGTCTCTGCCGTAATGGCTGTCTCTACCTGTTTCTGCATTGGTTTTATCAATAATGGGTGGATGCGGCTTGCAATAGGAGTAGGGGTGTCTGCGGTCATATTTATCGTGATGATCCGTCTGATAGCCCCTGATATATTATCCGAGATAAAGTATTTGTTGTTCAAAAGGAATAATGGGTTGATGGCATGATATACCTTATCATAATACTTTCGTTTATCATACTCTCGTATGTATATGATTACAGAGGGGTGACACGGTTCAGGCTTATATGGTGGCTGTCGCTGATGGTTGTGTTGATTTGTGTGGCCGGATTCCGTTACCAGATGGGAACAGACTCAATCAAATATGAAAACGAATTTAAATGGTTGCAGCCTACACTTCAGGATCTGAGGGCAGAAGATTTCAAGAACACAAGATTTGCGCCGTTATATATCATATTGTCTGCCGCATGTAAATCTTTGACACCGGAGTTTATGCTCGTACAATTTGTGGTTGCGACGATTGTGAATTGTACTATATTCCGATTCATATGGAAAAATACACCTCATATATTTCTCGCCGGCCTGCTTTATTGTTTTTTCCTCTATTTCATGCTTAACATGGAGGTTCTCAGGGAGGCGATCGCATCATGTGTTTTCCTGTGGTCATGGCCATTCTTTAAAAAAGGTAAATGGATTCCTTATTATCTTATGTCATGTGTGGCCTTTTTCTTCCATGTCTCGGCCGTTGTCTTGTTTTTACTGCCGGTGTTATGGTTGCCTGGCGTCCGCAGTCTTTTTACGTTTGGCAAAAGGACTCTTCTCATTGTGTTTTTTGTTATAGCCATGTCGTTCAGCATACGCTATTTCCTTTTTGATTTCGTAAAACTGATAGCCCTGACAGATTCCATGGCAGAGCGGGCCGAGGTTTACTCTAAAAGTGAATTCGGCACCAACATACTTAATGTAAAAGGTGCGGCTGTGACATTGCTTCGCCTTATCGTCTATCCATTGGCTGCCATATATCTGTTGCATAAGAATGGCAAAATCACTGCGGCATATGATGGAGAACGCAAAATGGAAATGCTTTCACTATTGCAGGTTTATGCTGTCTGCATGAGTATAGGTATCTCTATATTTTTGCGCTACAATCATTATTTCATGATTTTTTCCATAATATTGATTTCCCGTGTGGCCTACACGGTGGTGCATTCCGGGAAGCGTCGGTTTCATCTCAATTATGTATACTGGTGCATGATATTGACCCCACTTTTTTCACTTCAGGTATATGATCTGTATCTTGCTCCATTTAATAAGAGTGGGAGTCTGAAATGTTACCAGATGTATTATCCCTACTCGAATCAGTTTGATAAAGAGATATCTCCCGATCGGAAGAAAATTATCCAATATAGCCGTCGGCTATGAGCCATGGTGTGACAACAATTCATTGAAAAGCATTATCCATTTTCCGGCGATTCTTTCTGGAGAGAACTCTGCGATTTTTACGGTTGCATTGTGTGCCATCATACCCATATCCTCCGTCTTTGTCGCGGCAGATGACATCATATCAGCCATATCAGCAGGATCTAAACTATATGACAGGAGTCCGGAATGTCCGTTGTCAATGATGTCCTCTATGGCTTCGAAAGAGGCAAACGCGCATGGAATGCAGCCATAAGCCATCGCTTCCGGAAGCACCATAGGCCACCCTTCATAAAGAGAGGTCATGCAGAGGAACCGTGCGGTGGAATAGTATTTTTCCGGATTAACGATATTGCCGACAAACTCGATATCAGAAGCCTGTTTTTTTCGGGCGTATTCTTCAGCAGCCTTTCTGGCAGGACCGTCACCAATAATCTTTGCTTGCCAATCGGGATTGTTTTGGTGGAATTTATTCCATACATCGATAAACCCGACAACATTCTTTTGAGGCTCTATGAGCCGGCCTACCCATATCACCACTTTTTCACGATCTTTCCATTCCTTAATATCCGGGATCTCGGGGAATGTGTTGGGATTATTGGCAATAGTTATTTTCCTGGAGTCTATGTCAGGAGCATGTTTAAGCAACCTGTCGGTGTATTTCGAGGATAGAAGACATATCTTGTCGGAGAGTTCGGCAGCCCGGGTATAAAGTGAGCGATAGTAACGGTTTATGAAAATGCGATATAAACCTGGGGTCAATATGCCGGTCAATTTCAAGATATGACCTTTTAGCGTGCCGGGCATGGTGAGTAATTTTGCTTTCCTCTCCAGCCCGAGAATTGGAAATGGACGGCTGTGTATCACGGCAATCGACTTGACGACACCTTGGATATATTTCTGGAGGGCGAGAGTGTTGGCATCAGGAAATTGATTGACTATTATGTCAATATCCAATTCTTTTATCATGCTCATAAATTTATTCCCGGCATCTGGCCCCGCTGCGTTTATATATAGTTGTGGAAATCCGGATACGCAATCGGTGTTACATTTGGACGAGGTGGAAAGAAAGGCCACAAAATGCCCTCTCGTTCTCAATTCTTTTGAGATGATCACGGTCATTCTCTCTATTCCACCCGCAGTGGGTATCATGGGTACGTGTCCTATGAACAGGATATTCATATATGTGAGCGCGATAAATATTTCACAAAAATAATATAAAATTTTTGAATATCGGCAACGTTAACTAAATGCAGTAAGCCTGATTATGCTTGCTGGCCGGAATATAATGGAATCGCAGGAATCATATGCTGGAAATCCGGAACTGACGGTGATAGTAGCCGTCTATAACAGTGCTCCTTATTTAAAGGAAACACTTGCTTCGCTCTTTTCGCAAAGAGTACGCTGCATGGAGCTGATTCTGATAGATGATTGCTCAACCGACGGGAGCAGAGGTGTTATATCTGATTTCCTTGCTCATAATCCCGTACGTGAGGGTATGGTGGTTCAGAGTATCAGGCATGATAATAATCTTGGATTGGCACGTACTCGGGCTGAAGGTGTGTCGCTGGCCCGGGGAGAATGGATTATTTTCTGTGATTCTGACGATGTTGTAGAGTATGATGCATATCCCAGGATGCTTGAGACGGCCTACGTTAACGATGTTGATATTGTGGTTTGTGGCTTTAAAGTATTTGGTGAAAGGGTACTGCCAGGAATCAGCCCACAGGGCGATGGCGTTATATTCTGGAAAGATCTGTTTCTTTCGGTGGCTCAGGCCAGATTTCCTGTAATGCATGGATCCGTATGTAATAAACTTATGAGGCGTAGGCTCTGGAAGGATGTCGTTTTCCCTGATGGCTTGTTTTTCTGGGAAGATATTGTGGCATTGTTTCAGATCCTGATGAAGAAGCCTTCTGTATATGCCATATCTGAGGGTTTGTATCACTATCGGATACGATCAGGATCCTTGGTGGCGACACAGAGTAGTTTCCTGGGAAATCAGTGTGGAATTCTGATCCCCTTTTTTGAAAATCTTGCCCTCGGAATGACTGACGATATAATCATTGGAATACGGTCAAAGATAATTGAGCTGCTTTATAGATTATTGAAGTCAGGCAGTGTCTCTGCCAAGGATTTCCAACACAATTATGGCGCCTATCTCGGGAGCGTGGATCTCAATATAAAGCATAATTTCCTGGAGAGAATGCATCTCAGGCTTGCATTGTCCGGAAATGCCAGTGCCGCCTTTGTATTAGGTTTTCTTAATGATTTGGGGTATTCCCTAATTAAGACGATACGATATGTAGTATGGCGGATGACAGACCTTGTAAGACACAATAAATCTTGAAACGATGCGTCATTATTAATGCGGTCAATCCTCCGGCGGATGCTTGATAATGCTTTATTCATGACGGTCGACGCACGGGTAAATGGATTCTGCATGTAAAAGGATTTATGAAACTGCTTTTCTGCGATAATTCACTCAAGCAACTGATCAATTTCAGAGGTGAGGTGATAAGGCATTTCCTTGCAAAGGGTTGTGAGGTGGTGCTCGTCGCGCCCGGGTCGGAAATAGAGATTCCGTTTACTGGAAAGATACGTCATTATGCTCCCGAGTTAAAACGTAGTGGCATGAATCCCATGAAGGATTTCAGTTATTTTAGATTTTTAAGCCGCGTATATAAAGAGGAATCGCCTGATTTAGTGTTTCATTACACTATAAAACCGAATATTTACGGTAGTCTTGCTGCCAGACTTAATTCCATAAAGTCGATATCGGTAATCACAGGTTTAGGCTATGCTTTTTATCATTCGGATCTCCGGAGTATCATTGCCAGAACCCTTTATAGGTTTGCCATGCGCTTCCCTTGCCGTATACTTGTGCTCAATGATGAAAACCGACGTATCGTGATCGAGCGTCATATAGCTGATCCCGATCGACTTATTCTTCTGAATGGCGGGGAGGGGATAGATATTCAGTATTTCAAATGAAAGCGACATGATTTTCCTTACAGTCTCAAGGGTTTTATACGATAAAGGCTTCGGCGAACTTGCGGAGGCTTCGGGAATCATTAAAAAAAGATATTCCGGAGTAGAGTTTCAGTGGCTTGGAAATATTGACAAGGATTATGTGCATTCTGTTTCGGAATCGGAGGTGCAAAGACTTCATGATGCTGGTTTGATAAATTTCCTTGGATACAAGAATGATGTCAGAGACGTGATGCGTCGTGCCGATTGTATAGTTCTCCCCTCATATCATGAAGGAATGTCGAGGGTTTTGATGGAAGCGCTTGCCATGGGAAAACCGGTGATAGTGTCTGACGTGGCTGGTTGCAGGGAGACTGTCGATGATGGAGTCAATGGATTTTTATGTGAGGCGCGCGATGCGGTTTCTCTTGTCATGGCGATCGAAAAGTTTATGGCGCTTTCAGAAGATGAGCGTGTTGAGATGGGTCGGCATAGCCGCACGAAAGCCGAGATGAGATTCGATATCCGGGAGGTAATTGAGATATATGAGTCATTGATCGATACTCTTCTTCCCCGGGATCGCGGATAGCATGACCAAACAATAAAGTCCCGTACCGCCGGAGCGGTACGGGACTTTATTGTTGATTGTTTGTGTTGAGTCGGAGTGTTATGCTTTGCCGTCGGAGCCGAGCACGTTGAGGATCTTGTGCTTGTAGAGCTTCTCCATCTCGTCGCGGGCCGGGCCGAGATATTTGCGGGGATCGAACTCTCCGGGCTTCTCGTTGAGCACCTTGCGCACAGCTGCGGTCATGGCAAGACGGCTGTCGGAGTCGATGTTGATCTTGCATACGTCCATCTTGGCTGCCTTGCGGAGCTCCTCCTCGGGGATGCCGATAGCGTCAGGAAGCTTGCCGCCATTCTCGTTGATGATGTCGACATACTCCTGGGGAACGGAAGATGATCCGTGGAGCACGATAGGGAAGTCGGGAAGCTTGGCCTCAACCTTCTCAAGCACGTCGAATGCGAGGGGCGGGGGCACGAGACGGCCGGTCTTCGGGTCGCGTGTGCACTGCTCGGGAGTGAACTTGTATGCACCGTGAGATGTGCCGATTGAGATCGCGAGGCTGTCGCAGCCTGTGCGGTTTACGAAGTCGATCACCTCCTCGGGGTCGGTGTAGGTGTGGTGGTCGGAGCTTACCTCGTCCTCAACGCCGGCGAGAACGCCGAGCTCACCCTCTACGGTCACGTCATACTGATGAGCGTAGTCAACCACTTTCTTTGTCAGGGCTACGTTCTCCTCATAGGGGAGGTGGCTGCCGTCGATCATCACGGAAGAGAAACCGTTGTCGATGCAATCCTTGCAGAGCTCGAATGAATCACCATGGTCGAGGTGGAGCACAATCTGGGGTTTCTCCCAACCGAGAGACTTCGCATAAGCCACAGCACCCTGTGCCATGTAGCGGAGAAGGATGGGGTTGGCGTAGTTGCGGGCGCCTTTCGACACCTGGAGGATGACCGGAGATTTGGTCTCGGCAGCGGCCTTGATGATGGCCTGGAGCTGCTCCATGTTGTTGAAGTTGAATGCGGGGATGGCATAACCGCCATGCACTGCCTTTGCAAACATCTCTTTAGTGTTTACAAGGCCAAGAGATTTGTAATCTACCATGATTTGTCTAAACTTTTACGCGCAAAGCGCAATTTGATGCAAAAATACAAAAAATGATTGTGCTGTCAAAATCAAACGCCGATTAATTAAAGAAATTTTTCATTTATCCCCGTTCATGTCGTTGCCGGGAAAGTGTCATGGAAAGTTTCATGGTTAAAAACGCTCCGCGGATTTGCAGAATTGGTGGCGGTTGGCTAATTTTGCATTTTATTAGGAGTGACTTGTGTCTGTGATCGGATTCCCTGTCTCCTCGCTCCTGTGCTAATGGATTATGAAAATATTTGCTTCTAACGTTATAAGAGAGATCGACAATGCCACCTGCGAGGCTCAGAACATCAACTCCATCGACTTGATGGAGAGAGCCGCGGGGGCTTTGTGCTGCGAGATAATCTCCCGTTTCCTGCCCAGCCAGCGCATAGTGGTGGTGGCCGGCCCCGGTAACAATGGCGGAGATGCCCTTGCCGTGGCACGCATGCTTTTTGAGCAGGGCTACCGCAAGGTGGAGGTGTTCCTATTCAATGTCGTGGGCAAGCTCAGCCACGACTGCGACGAGGAGCGCAAGAAACTCATCACCATGGATGGAATCGACTTCACCGAGGTGAAGCACGATTTCTCCCCTCCATATCTGAGCGAGAACGATGTCGTGGTCGACGGCCTTTTCGGCTCCGGATTGCGCCAGCCCCTCCAGGGTGGCTTTGTGATGCTCGCAAGGTTTATCAATGAGTCGGGTGCCTACGTCATATCGATCGACATCCCCTCGGGCCTTTTCGGGGAGTGGAACGAGAATGTGATACAGCGCGACATGATCCACGCCGACCTGACACTGGCTTTCCAGACTCCCCGTCTGTCGTTCTTCTTCAAGGAGAACTCGGAGGTGATCGGCGACTGGAAGATACTCGACATCGATCTCGACGCCGCCAAGATGAAGGAGACGCCGTCAGATTATATGCTCGTGGAGGCGTCGAGCGTGCGCCCGCTGCTGCATAAGCGTCCTCTCTTTGCCGGAAAGCGCGATTTCGGCTCGGTGCTCATCATGGCCGGAAGCACCGGCATGTTCGGCGCTGCGATCATGTCGGCCAGGGCATGTCTGAAGAGTGGCGCCGGACTCGTCACCGTACATAGTGCCAAGGCCGGTATGCCCGTGCTTCAGACGGCTGTGCCGGAGGCGATGTTCGAACCCGACCGCGACGACAACTTCATCTCCGACATGACCATTCACCATGGCCATAAGGCGGTGGTGGTCGGTCCGGGCATTGGCACCAACGACCGCACCATCGATGCCCTCGAGAGTCTGTTGAAAAACTGCAAGGCCTCGTTGCTGCTCGATGCCGATGCCCTCAACTGCATAGCCCGTAGGCCGTCGCTGCTCGAGCTCCTTCCCCCGCACACCATCATCACCCCCCATGTGGGTGAGTTCGACCGCCTTTTCGGAAAGCATCCCAATTCGGAGGAGCGTCTGAAGAAGGCGATCGACATGGCTAAATACTACAATATCATCATAGTACTCAAAGGGCACTACACCGCCACCGTGCGCCCTAACCCGCTGCGTGTCTACTTCAACTCCACGGGCAATCCCGGTATGGCCACGGCCGGGTCGGGCGATGTGCTCACGGGGGTCATCGCCGCTTTCCTGGCCCAGGGCTACCGCCCGGAGTATGCCGCGACGATCGGCGTCTTCGTCCACGGACTGGCGGGCGACATGGCCGCGGCAGAGTATGGCGAGTGCGGAATGGTGGCCTCCGACATCGCCGCATATTGCGGCCGGGCCATCCGTTCAATCATCAATCGAGAAAAAAACATCTGAACAAAATATGAAGACAACAGCTATTCTTGCCGCGATGCTGCTCGCGGCGTCGGCTCTCCCGGCCCAGGCACAGCAGACAAAGATACTCACCGCCGACAAGCATAATGAATATGGCCTCATCTATTCCCTTCCTGTCACGGCGTTCTCCATAGAGGTGACAGCTGTCAGGGAGGTGCGCAAGGCCGGACCCTATTTCCAGTATGCGAAGAAATACATGGGCACCGACAAGGTTGTGAAGGATGACGCGGAGATCTGGACCATCGAATCTGTGAAGGTGCGTCCGTATGGTGCTCCCGATCCCGCCTCACGTTATCTTATGCAGCTAAAGTCGGGCGCCACGACTTTCATCGGGGTGGCTGAAGACGGCATGTTGCTGTCGATCAACTGTAATCCGCGCGATGCAGGTGAGGCCGGGGCTTCCGTCCCTGCGCCCGCGGAGGGTGAGCGACTCACCGACAGGGAGTATCTCCAGTATGTCGATGAGGATTTCATAGCCTCGCAGTCTACGGCCAAGCAGGCGCAGATGCTCGCCGAGAACCTCATGGAGATCCGTGAGGCAAAGATAGCGCTCACGAGGGGCACTGCCGAGACGATGCCTTCCGACGGAAAGCAGCTGGAGCTCATGCTTAATTCCCTGCGCCATCAGGAGGCCGCGATGACTGCCGCTTTCCTTGGCAACATTACCCGCGAAAGGGTGGTGAAGACTTATTCCTATGTCCCCTCTGAAGATGGCCGCGAAGTGCTTTTCCGTATGAGTGATTTCGCGGGATTTGTCGCTGCCGATGATTATTCGGGCGAGCCGGTTTATGTAGGCGTGAAGGTCACAGACCGCGGGGAGCTTCCCGTAGACTCGAAAGGGGAGGCCAAGAAGATGCCGAAAGACGCCGTGGCCTATTGTGTGCCGGGAGCCGCCGTCATCTCTGTCTCCTCGAAAGGTAAGGAATATTTCTCAAAGGAATTCGAGATAGCGCAGCTCGGGGTGGTGTTCGGCCTTAACCCGGAGCTCTTCAGCGATAAGAAAAGCCCGTCGTATGCCGTGTTCGACCCTTGTACAGGGGCGCTTAAGGAGATCGGGGCGGTGAAAGACGCTCCCTCGCAGGAATGAGCGCGCCCGGTCTTTTCGCTGAAGTGCCGAGGGCGATGACGCTGCTGCAGCTTACCACGGCGATAGGCAACGCAATCCGTATGACCCCGGCTCTCCAGGGGGCATGGGTGGTGGCGGAGCTGAGCGATGTCCGCGTAAGTGGCGGCCACTGCTACATGGAGCTTGTGGAGAAGAGTGCCTCCGGGCAGACCGTGGCGAAACTGCGGGCCACCATATGGCAGTCACGTTTCCAGTATATACGTCAGAAATTTCTTGCTGCCACGGGGCGCGATGTGATGACGGGCATGAAGGTGATGCTTTACGGTGCGGTCTCCCATCATACGCTCTATGGCCTTTCGTTTACCGTCAACGATATAGATCCCTCCTACACGCTGGGCGATATGGAACGGCTGCGCCGCGAGATCCTTCTCCGGCTCCACCGTGAGGGTGTGCTCGGCGTCAACAAGACCCGCGAGATGCCCCCTGCTCCGCAGCGCATAGCCGTGATCTCGGCCCCGGGAGCTGCCGGCTACGGCGATTTCATCAATCAACTGGAGGGGAATCCTGAAGGCTTCGTGTTCTATCCGCATCTTTTCCAGGCCGTGATGCAGGGTGAGAAGACCTCCTCTTCGGTCAGGGCCGCTCTGGAGGCTGTGGAGATGACGGTGGATCTCTGGGATTGTGTGGCGATAATCAGGGGTGGAGGAGCTACCTCCGACCTCAACGGATTCGACGACTATGACCTGGCCCGCGCCGTGGCTCTGTTTCCGCTGCCTGTGGTGGTGGGCATAGGGCATGAGCGCGACCGTACGGTGCTCGATGAGATTGCGCATACGCGCATGAAGACTCCCACTGCCGTAGCATCTTTCTTTGTCGACACTCTTCGTGCGTCATACGGTGCGGTGCAGGATATGGTCGACCGCATCGCGCGCTACAGCACGGATCGGCTGCAGGGAGAGCAGCGGCGTCTGGCCAACTGTGAGGCTATGCTTCCGGCTTTGGCCGATGCCCGCATATCTGCCGCCCGGGCTCTGCTTGACCGTGAGATGACGCGTATACCCGTGCTTGTGCAGTCGCGTCTGCAGGAGGCCGGATCCCGGCTTGATATGTCAGCCCGTCTTTTGGGGGCAGTGTCGCGGTCTCAGGTTTCGCAGGCTTCGCAACGTCTTGATGTGATAGGGGAAAGGCTTGGCGCCGCAGTCGATTTCTTATTGAAAAAGGAGTCGTCAAGACTTGACAATCTCGCAGGTCTTGTGGAGGTGCTGAGTCCGTCGAACACTCTTAGGCGCGGATATTCGATAACGCGGGTCGACGGCAAGGCTGTGACCGATGCTTCGGAGCTGCGTCCGGGACAGAGGATGGAAACCGAGCTGCGGCGTGGCAAGGTGAATTCGATAGTCGGTTGAGGGTTTAGGGTTGAATGTTTAGGGTTTAGGGTTGAATGTTTAGGGTTTAGGGTTGAATGTTTAGGGCTGAGGGTTGAAGGTTTAAGGATGAGGGTTTATGGTTTAAGGGTGAGGGTTTATGGTTTAGGGGTGAGGGTTTATGGTTTAGGTTTTTGTGACATGGGGAGTATGGCTGTTGTTTAGACAGTGGTATTCCCGTATAAATCTCCTTAATGATGGAATCTGAGATGACTTACGGCAAGGCTGTTGCCGAACTTGAATCGATAGTGGCCCGCATGCAGGCCGATAATTGCGACATAGACAATCTCGCGGCTTATACGTCGCGTGCTCTTGAGTTGCTGAAATATTGCAAGGAGAAGCTCTTCACCACCGATCAGGAGGTGAAACGCTGCCTCGAAGCCCTTAATTCTTGAGTGGTCGGATTTCTTAATTCTTGAGTGGCCGGATTTGAGGGGGTGAGGTTGATGCTGATGATCCTCCTTGGCCTTCACGTGGAAACGGAGTATTGCACGTCGGAGGGGCGCATAGACCTCTTCGTGCGTACGGTGCGCTACCTCTTGTCAGTTCCCGAGTTCAAGCTGGTTCTTAACGAGGTTGTAATATGCCCCTTTCGCGGCGATCAGGGAGGCATGGTCGCCGGTCTCAACCACCTTGCCGCCGTCGAGCACTATGATCCGGTCGGCGTTCTTTACAGTCGACAGACGGTGGGCCACGACCACAACCGTCCGTCCTTTGTAAAATTTAT
>ERZ836877.802-NODE-802-length-51656-cov-25.872289_pt1 | contig 51656 bp, 71 predicted proteins | sample MGYA00519469_ERZ836877 | MGnify/ENA primary metagenome ERZ836877 (study PRJEB31850, sample SAMEA3708809) | human gut metagenome | biome: human gut; feature: human-associated habitat; material: faeces | place: China | collected 2014 ...
AGGTGAGGGCAATGCCACTCACCAAAATCTATGTATTTGAGGTTTTAGAACTATTTAATTTTGCATAGGTACAAAACAAGATTTTCACTTCGACTTCTGTATAATTTGTTTTAGAACTATTTAATTTTGCATAGGTACAAAACCCATTCTCTGAATATAAATATTTTTCAACTGTTTTAGAACTATTTAATTTTGCATAGGTACAAAACAATAGATAACTTTTATGTTTACATATGTAAGCTTTTTAACTGTTCTTAAAATTAAAAATAAAACATTAGAAAAACATCTGTGTCATCATGACATGGATGTTTTTCTAATAACTGGCAATAATGCAATAAGAAAGTAGATATTGTTGCATATATAGTAACAAAGTTCGTGTTCAATATTTTAATATATAACATATATTAAAGTAAAGGAGACGATAATTTGAAGTTAAGTTATACAAGTGAGGATCTTAATAGAGCTAAAGAAACTAATTTAGTTGAATTAGCTAGGAGGTTGGGATATACTCCTGTAAAATGTGGAAGGTGTTATTCCCTTAAAGAAATGGATTCGATGAGAATTTATAATGAAAAAACATGGTATCGCTGGAGTGGTTCAGGACAGAAAACGGGTGGAACCCAAATTGATTTTATTATTGAATATGGTAATGCAAATAATGTACCGGAAGCAGTACACATGTTGTTGGATTTTCAGGGGATAGCACCAATTAATGTTGTAAATAAAGAACCTAAAAAGGAGGAACCACAAGAATTTATTCTTCCCCAAAAAGCTCATAGTTATAGAATTATGTATGCATATTTAATGAAGCAAAGAGGACTTTCATATAATGTTATAGACTATTTTGTTAATAAGCAAAAAATATTATATGAATCTGATGAACATCATAATTTAGTTTTTTGTGGTAGGGATAAAGATGGCAATATTAAATTTGCAACTAAACGAGGAACTGGTGATATATATGGTAGAAGATTCAGAGGTGATGTTCCTGGCAGTAATAAAGATATAGGAATTTCTATAGTTAATGAAGAATCAGATGAATTATATGTTTTTGAAGCAAGTATAGATTGCATGAGCTTTATGGATCTTACAGATGATTATACAAGTAATAAACTTATTATGAATTGCATTGAAGAAAATTCATTAGTTCATTTTCTTAATGAACATCCTAACATTAAAAAAATAAATTTTTGTATGGATAATGATATTCATGCAAAAGAAAAGCTATATGGTAAGACAGCTATAACAGATCTTAGTGGTAATGTTATTAAGGAAAGAGTTATTGGATATATAGAAAAATATAAAAATAAAGGTTACATTGTTAATGACAAATTGGCTCCTGAATATCCTCATTGCAAAGATTATAATGATGTGCTTAAGTATCTTAAGGAGGCACAACCAGAATTAGTAGCTGCATTAGGTGTGAAGAGAAAAGCTATGGCTAGATAGTTAAAGTAGGAGTGTCTGTGAATAAGTTCTAGTAATAAGAAGTTATAATAAAAACTTGATAAAGATTATGATAAAGCGAGGACAATATGAGCAATATTAATGATGTTAAAGATATTATGGAGTTGGACAGATGGTTTCCTATGTGTGATGTAGGTGAAATAGGAGAAGATTATATTCACTTAATAAGTTGGAATGAAGATATTCCAAAAACCGATTTTGATACAATCGCAGAGTTAATTGCTAATGATGGTTATGATGTATCCGCTTTTGAGTTGTTGGAAATTCCACACCCGAAAGTATTTTGCTTTGGAAATGAAGAAAAGGGAGAATATTTTGACGTTGTCAAATTTTTTGATGATAAGTGGCAATTTTCGTACATAGAAAACGGTTCGAATAAATTAGCCCATTCAATCGAAGAAGCAATTATGAAAAATGAATGGGGTAAAGATTGAAATTCTAATAAATTAGATTTATTAGATTATACATCAAGAGAACTTATAAATATAAGTATAATAAGACAGGTAAGATTTAAGAAAAAAGACAGCCACTTTTCTATTAATTGGAATGTGACTGTCTTTTAATTTTTACTGTTAAGTGCTTAACTTAAATGACATTGATATATGATGTGGAAATTTTTTTATTTTGTTAATTGAAAATATTGACAATTTACAAAATAAGTGATACTATATGCTTACAAGGTAAGTACACTTACTTAAGAAAGGATTGATATGGTGGAGAAAAAAACAAAACAACAGAGGTATGACGAGAAACATGGGTTAATTTCCAAAAGCTATAAATTACCTAAAACTGTAACTGATAAATTCAAAATTGCTTGTGCAAAAGTTAATATTAGTCAAGGTAAGAAGCTGGAAGAGCTAATGTGTAGTTTTATAAAGGAGGTAGATGAATATGATCAGTGGAATTAAAAGAATATTTAGTTTAGTATATGCTGTAATTGCAACTGTAATTTTTATAGTTGCCAATGTGTTAAAAGGAACTTGTGTAGTAACATTTATTTTATACTTATTATATGTTGCAAAAGCTATGTATAATTTATGGATTAATGCGAATTCTTCATTAAGTGCAAATTTTATTTTATGGGGAGTTGCTTATTCATTTATTGGGTTTGTTTTATATAAAATTGCTGCGTTTATGTATTGTGTAGTATTTGATTATCCGGTTGAAGGTTTAAAAAGTACAAGCTCGGTAAATAGAAAGTTATATGGTATTGGTTGTACTATATCAAATAATCTTCCTGGAAGAAAAAATAAAATTGCCAGATCCCAAGGATTTAGAAATTATGATGAAATGAAGAAGTATTGGGATAATAACTTATAGATAAAATGAAATTAGATTAAATAAGGATTTAGTGAGGAGAAAATGAAAAAATATATAAAACCATTCTTTTTAGTTTTGTTCAATAATGTTTTTTTGCTTATGATTAACACACCGGAAGTATATAATCATTTATGGAGTTTGATTATATTTACCTTGTTGTGGTTTATGACTTTTTCAATGCTTGTTGTCGGTATAAGATATACCAAGTTGCCAGAAGGAGATGATTAAATGTCAAAACTTAATTTTAAAGAAATGATTGCTTTGTGGGTAAAAATAACAAGAGTAGATCCAACAGAAGATAATAGGTCTTATACAATTTACCTTGATGGACGGTTATCTGACTATGACGTTAAAAGAATGAATGACAGAATCAAGGAATCTTTGACTTATGACGATACAGGTTTATTTGCAGAATGTTATCTGAAAGTATATTTTAAGAAGTTTCTTACAAACAAGAACATGTCTTTACTTGAATTGATAACTAATAAGGATGCAGATGGGCTTATAAGTGATATTAAGACCTTGTATTATGCACTTGAAGAAAATGATGCAGAGAAGCAGGTGCTTGATGAAGCAAGGAAAGCTATGAAGTTTTACAATCTGCCATTTGAACTTGATTTATTCTCAGTAATAGAACTCAGAACGTCAGCTCTTAACTGTATAAATAAAAAGTTAAGAACAATGCAGTTTTCAAGCGGTACAGCGGGTGATGATTTCAAGATGACAAGAAATATCATTATGTATAAGAATCTCAATGCTCTTATAACATGTGCTGCAAAGGGAAAAATTAATGGTGTTCAGCTTGCCTATATAAGCGATAAAAAACGTATTACAGACAGCTATTTTGCTTTTGTAATTAAAAATGGAGATAATCTTTATCTTTTAACTGATATGCCTGAGTATTCACATCCATTACGAAGCGATATGAGTAGATGCCCTGGCAGGGATATGAGCAACCGGATTGAATCTAATTGGTTCCCATATGATACTGTTGCAGATATAAATGTAAGTGACTTATGGGGAAGCGGCAGATATGGTACATCAGAAAAAAGTACTAAATTATCGACTGTATTAAATGAAGAATCATTATATACAGTTATAGGCACGATTGATTCATTAAGCCAGGACGAAGCTTTTTGGTTTATCATGATGCTTTCATTAATTAAGGATAAGTTTTATGACAAGCCTGCACCAAAGCTTCCTATATCTTATGTGGGAGAAATGATAAATACTCCACTTATAGAAAAATCTGAAAATGCATTAATTATACAGGATACATTACCATCACTTAATTTAGGAGTTATTGATTTTGAGAATACCAAGGACATGAAGTATCAGACAGAACTTTTAAAGTTTGATAACGATAATAGTCCATTAATAAAAAGATATAAAAACCAGGTTAATGCAGATCTGCTTAATGTAATAAGTAATACAGATAAGTCAATAATGATTGAAGATAAATACGCTATAAAGGATGTATTCGGAGAGGTACAAGGTTGTAAATACCTATCCTTAGACTTAAATCAGGCAGGTACTAAGGAAGAGTTAGAATATAAGCAGAAATGGCTGTTAAGATACAACTACGCAACAGAAATCAACAGATTAATACATGAAGATTACGAAAGAAATGCTCTAAGTATCAGAGAAGAAATCAGAAATCTTATTTCTGCACGGATAAAGGATTTAATAGTTATGCAGCTTCAGGGAAAGCTTGTAGGACATAAACTTATACATAGTAAAGAACCTATGAATTTCGGACAGGAATATTCAGAAGGCAAGTATGACCTGGGTAAATTTATGACAACTACATACATGTGGCATAAATATGACTATCATAGGGTAACATACAGATTTGGGCATGATGAATATAGCAATCTGGCTGATGTCAAATGTGCTTTAACAGGTAAACAGGGTTCGTTGATATTACATATTGAAATAAAAAATGCTGATGATCTTGCGTTAGTTTGTGGTATTAGCAAGGATAATCTGCCACTACAGGTGCAGGACTATGATATCAGGGATAAATATTACGGTAATCCTATTCTTAACAACATAGACCCTATGGTATGGCACTTAAAAGATGAATTCAATGAAATGAGGTTTGATATTAATATCGCTTTGTCAAAGACAGAATATAAGAACCTATGTAAGGAAGCAGGAGTGCCTGTAAATAAGTTTTGGTAGAAAGAAAAAGAAATGACAGAAAAAGAAAAAATGTATCAAAATAGACCATATTTGGATGACAATGAATTAAGACAACAATATTATATAAGCAGGAGGACAATATATTATGTATCATTATTTTATATCATTTTCACATGTGACAAACGGAAATATTGGGTTTGGAAATATGGAACTGGTGCTTGACGGAAAGATAACCGGAATGGATATGTTAAATAAAATAGCAAGAAATATAGAAAGAGATTGCTTTATTAAGAATGTAGTCATATTAAATTTCCAGCTATTAGAAGATAATAAATAGAAGGTGGAGTATAAAGATGAAATTCAAAAATATAATAAAGAATGAAGAAATGATGCTATTTACAATACGAAAAACAAATCCTTTAAGAGAAAAAGTGGAAAATTTGGATATGATAAAAGATAGATTATCATATGAAGAAAAAAATGAAATCATTCTTGATGATATTGATATAAATTATTTGTATGGTCTTAAATATTTGCGAAGAAAACGGAAACTTATAAAATTTATAATACAAGGGAGTTTTTTAATAGGTCTTATATTTTTTTTATATTACTTTATAAAAAAGGATTTGTAGTATGATTATAAAACGTAATATAAAAGGAGAAAAATGTATGAAGAGAGTAACAAGATGGTTTGATAAAACTCATGCAATTTTGGTTGACGCAGAAGAAAATCCAGAAGTTAGGTATGCAACAGAAAAACTTGCTAAATATGAAGATTTAGAGGAACAAGGAAGACTTATTAAGTTATCTTGCAACAAAGAAGATACAGTATATGATGTAGATAATGTTGTAGAACAATTAAAAACGGACTCTTCGGTAAAACTATATGGAAGCGGTAACAGTGATAATTATCTCATTCCTGTTAAAAGAGCAATCAATATAGTAAAGGCGGCTGCTCCAAATGACAGTAACTTCAAAAATGATAAGGACGTGAGGAAACTTTGTGAAGGGTATATGCAGCAAGGTTACAATCAAGCTATCCTTGATTTTATTCATGAATTAGATAATTATTGTGGGTATTATGAAGGAAAAATAAAAAATCTAACAAGAGATGGTGTTTTGGAGGTGGCGGAGCAATTGAGAAAAAAGATAAATGATGAAGCATGTGACGATGATATGCTGACGATTGAAGAATTAATTTATGAGGAAATACCTTTTTTATCAATGAATGATATAACAGATAATGATTGGCAGATGTTAGATTTTAAGTTAGAAAAATATGATAGAGCAAATGAGGATTATGACTTAAATGAGTGTAAGGTTTTGGCATTTATATTGCAACAAATACATTATGATAAGGCAAATTTTTTTAAAGTTCCGAACTTCATTCGTAATGGCAGAAAATTTCAAGAGCTTGTGGTTAAGTACAATCCTCAATTAACGCATATATTATTTCCAACTAGATAATGTCAGAACAACAATAGAAGAAGTAAAGTCTGAATGTCAATGTCACAGTTGTATGTAATATTGATAATTAGGCAACATTTTTAAAATATAGTTCAAAAAGGAAGCGTTTGAAGCTTCCTTTTTTATTATTTTGAATAATATATATTACAATATATATTATAGTTGTCCATAAATAATATATATTATTATATATATTATTATATATATTATTTATGGACAGATAGATATTTTCTTTTTAATCGTAAAAATATCAAAGGGTTTTAGGGGTATCCCCTAACAAGACAACCGTTTATCGGTTGGTATTTGTATTACAAATACGTATCTTGCCCACGCTTTATAGCGTGGCTATTTCATAGACATAAAGCTCAAGCAGTACAATTAAAGAGAAAATTCAGGTACAAAAATTGCTCCTAACGGATATCAAAAAAACAATTAAAAGAAAAAAATAAAGTAATATATATAATAATATATATTACTCAAGTAAGATAGAACTAATATATATAATAATATATATTAGTTAAAATGAGATGAAATTAATATATATAATAATATATATTAGCCTAAATAAGGTAAATTTAATATATATAATAATATATATTACTCTGAATAAGATAAAATTAATATATATTATAATATGTATTACTCCGAATTAGATAAAATAATATATATAATAATATATATTATTCAAACAAGATCTAATTAATATATAAAATAATATATATTAGTCTCAATGATATCGGTATATATAATATTAGTACATATAAGTTAATATAACAGGATTGCAACTTTGCCATAAATTAATATAAGTTCTTGCATTTATAAAGACATTTCATTGGAAAAAGCTAGTAAAATCATTGATATATAACATTTAGAAAGGAAGATAAATAATAATATGAATGAAAATTTTACTGGAAGAGAATTGAGAGAGTTTATTACAGATAATAAGATAAAAATAGCTATGTCAGAAAAGCAGAGTGATATGATTGTTGAGCAGATCCATCAAGAAGGCTTCGGCTTGTGTATTAAAGATAATAATTTATATTTAACATCTTATGATCAGGAAGGTTTCCATGAATCATTGATTACTACAGATGCATTGATTGATTTAGCTTGTAAAACTAATTATAAGAAGTTAGCAGATGCAAAGCAGAGGTTAGATTCTTCAATTAGTTCAATTTCTGAGTATTGTAAGAATTTACAGGATGTGTGTGTGTTAACCAATAAAGAACAGCAAATGGATGCAGCTTATGTTCAGACTGATAAAGCAATAGCTTTACAGAAATGTATTAATTCATATTCAGATGTTAAGAGTAAAATTAGATAATTAATGAAAGGGGAGTAATGTATAAATATGAGTGAAAAAACAGGTGATAAAACGGATACTATATCTATTAGAATTACTCCTGAGTTAAATGATTACTTAGATCATATGAAAGAGGTATATGGTATTAGTAAGTCTGAGGTTTGCAGAAAAATTATAAAATCTTCACTTGAAGGAGAAAAATTTACGATTGAAAGCAAGGAGAGTTTTTTGCTAAGAAAGCAGTTAGTATATGAAGTTAATGCTATTGGTAAAAATGTAAATCAGATAGTCCATAATTTCAATTCAGAATTTTACAATGAATTTGAAAAGAAAAAATTGTTTGCACTCTTGAATAAGTTGATGGAGCTTTTTCAAAATGGACAGTCTAGTGATTCAGAAACTAATAATAAGTGAGGATATTATATATGGCTATATTTAGATTCTTAAGTATAATTCATCCAACTAAAAATAATAGGTATGGTAGTTTTGCTCGATGCATTAATTACATTACAGATAAAGAAAAAACTCTTGGTGGTAGATATAATGATTCCTTAAATTGCACATTGGACAATGCTCTTAAAGATATGATTGAAACAAAAGAATTTTATGGGAAGACTTCTGATAACAAGAGGGATAGATTAGCATATCATTGTGAACTTTCTTGGTCTTCAGAAGAAAAAATAAGTTATGAAGATGCACTCCAAATAACAAAAGAATTTTGTGAAACATATTTACCAGGATATGAAGCTGTATTAGCAACTCACACAGATAAAGCTCATACACATGTTCATATTATTTTCAATTCTGTAAATCAGCAAACAGGCTTAAAATATCAATGTCCAGATGGAGAAGTTTCTAAAATTATTGGTCCACTTGTTGATTCAATTTGTAAAAAACATGGTTTTATGACCTTGTTTGAATCAAGTGGTGTAAAATGGGAAGAAGTAGAAGAAGAACGTAAAAAGAAAAAAAGAAAGAAACCTATATCACAAACTTCTTCATCAGGTAAAACTCATAGACGTAATAATTATTATAATGATAAAAAAACTGAATTTAAAAATAGTGATATGGTTGCAGCTGATTTTGATGAAGCTATCATTGAAACTAAATCAATTCAGGAATTCTATGATTATATACAGAATATAGGATATAAAATTACAAGGCGTGGTTTTTCAAAGAAAAGGAATGAGGAATATTTTGCAGTTTCCGGACGTGGCTTATCTAAGGCTATACGTAATTATAGTTTGGGTTCTGAATATTCAATTCAAAATATTGAAAAAAGAATTGAAATGAAAAATAAGCCACTTCCTATTATTCCTATTGAGGTTAACGTTAGATATATAATTCCTTTTATGTATTGGAGAAAGTCAAAAAGACAATTAACTGATTTTGAAAAGAGACAGTTTTATAGATTATATAAATCAGGAATAAAACCTAAAGATTACTACCCTAATTATCAGGAAATTAAAAAAGCTTTAAAAAAGATTCAAGATATTTCAAATCAAATAGATCTTATAAAAGATAACAATTTAACTGATTCAGATGCAATTGAAGGTTATTATAATTCTATTGTTGATGAAGTAAATATTATTAAAGAAGAAAAGAAGCAGTTATATGTTAATAGAAAACCATACAAGCATATGCTTGATACATACAATAAGCTCAAAAAAAATGAGGATAAGTATTATCAATATGTTTCAGGAGCTACTATATATAAGAAGGAATATGATGAATATATAAAATGCAAAGATACACTTAAAAAGCTTGGCTTTTCTGAAAATGATGTTATGAAATTCCAGGAGACATTAAAATATAAATTAAAGGATATTAATAAGAGACTTAAAGAATCTCAAAATAAGTTGTCTCTTATATCTGATATCAAAGATAGTTATTACATTGAAGATCCAGAATATTCGCAAGACAAGTTTAATAAAATTCCAACTTCGTATGATTCAAATAAAAATGCTTTAGAAAAATCCAGAGAAAATAAAGAGAGGTAGAAAATAAATAATGTTACAAGTTAAAAATATTTTATGTGATTTAGTAGATTATTCATATGATGATAATAATCCTAAAAAGGATTTATATAAAAGATTTTATATTGAAGTAAGTGAACAAAATAAAAAAACTTTTCATGGTGATTATGATATAAAAACGCATCATATTAGAATTTTTAATACATATAGAGATGATGCATCTATTATAGTTACAACTATTCATGAATTAACGCATCATATTGATAATTGTAATCGTGGCACCAGTAATCATAGCAAAGAATTCTATACTATATTTGAACATCTTTTGAAAACTGGTCTTAATATGGGGTTATTTTCAAAAGAACAATTTTTTGCAGCTACAGCGGATGCCAGTGATAGTAAAAAAGTTAGAAAAATGATTGAGGATTATGAGCCTGTTCCGATAGCATATAAAAAAGATGTACTTATTGTAAGAGTTAGAAATTGCTTTGATATTAAAGAACAATTAAAGGCTAGAGGATATCATTTTAATAGCATAGAAAAATCATGGGAACTTGAAACATCTGAAGTGGAAAATGAAAAAAAGTTTCTTGATAATGTTGAAATTGATATAGAATATGAAGTTAGTGATAAATACATGTCTTTTCAAAGAAAAAGTTATATTTGTGCATCTAAAGGAAGTTTTGAGGTTAAGAATGAATTAAAAGAGGATGGATTTTTCTTTGAAAAGACTAAAAAAGTTTGGAAGAAAGAAGGTAATAGAGAAGATTTGAATGTTTTTATAAAAAAATATCCGGGTGTTGAATGGCTGCTAATGTGAAACTTGGAACAAAAAAATATTAGAGGTGATTAGTGTGTATCAGAATTGTTGTAAAAAATGTGGAAGTATTTCCTTACATACTCTCCTGAAGATTCAATACGTAAAAGTTCATATTGTTTGGCTTTAGAAAGAGATAAGAATGCTATTCAAAATATCATTAATGGCAGAGAATTTAATGATATAGAAAAATATTTGTGATATTTATAATATTAAAAAAAGGTTTGTGTCACAATGGCACAAACCTTTTTATATACGTTTATGTATTATTTTTTATATATCTGAGTGCTTGTTTTTCAGTTTTAAAAGTACTCATTTCATAAATTATAAAAGCTGGCATTATATAACCTATACCGTTAGGATTAGGATGACTTTCAACCTTTATACCTTTTTCAGCAACCCATCCACCATAACCATTTTGTCTAATTCTCCACTCCATATTTTATATTCACCTCTTATTTGCTTCCTTTATATTTTTGAGTGCCTTCAATTCTTCCTCATATTCACAAATAGATATAATTATTTCTGATTCTTTAAATTTACTGAAATCCCTTTTTTTTCTATAAGCTCTTAATGTACTTATTGCTTTCTCTAACCAATTAATTCTCTCGTTAATCTGTCTCATAATCTTTTTACCTCTCTAACAACTCACATAATGAGCTGCAAAATTTTATTTATTTTTTCTTAATAATTTATTATCATCAAACCATTTAATATTATCTTTGCAGCCATTTGTTTTTGGTACATAAATTACTGAAATTGAATTTGATTTTACTTTACCTTCTGAAAATGCGTATGCTTTATTCATAATAATTGCTCCTTTAGATTTACATATTTTTTACCATTCTTCTTCACTATTTTCTTCCCAACCTTGATTAGGATCACTAGCAGATGCTTTTACATTATCATATTCCATTTCTTTTGTAGTGATTTTAATTGGATATTCTAATGCAAAGTTATCTTCATCATGACAAGCCATTATAATTCCTAACCATCGTAATTCACACTCGATTTTTTTGCCATCATAATATGCTTGCAGATTTTTTATATCTTTTGCATTAGTATGACAATGCCAGCTATTATTTTGTATTCTACGAATAATCTCAGGTATCATTTCTTTATTCCATTCAGGGATTAAATTATATATGTCATACTTTCCAAAGTCGCCATATCCATCATAACAACTTTCATAAATTGCTTTTCCATATTTGTTTTGAAATGGTTTTGGTACTAATAAATATGTATCTGCCTTTTTATTATCTACCACCTGTTTTTTTGTATCTGAATAAATCCAACTAAATTGTCCCATTACTTATTCTCCCTTCGTATCGTAAGTACACTTACCTTATGTATATATAATAACATTAATATTGTTAAATGTCAACATCTTAGTTTGGAAAAGTGAATTATATTTTAGAGTTTTTCTTTAATTGTTGTTTGTGTCATAATGACATATATTATAATTATAAAAATGGAGCATAGGTGTTACTCTATACTCCATTTAATATACTTAACATTAAAAAAACTTCTCTTGATCACTCTGTCTTTTCTTTTACCTCTTTTTACTTAACAATATAATTTACTTATTTTTTATTCCTATTATTTTTTCATATTCCTCGGACTGTCTGCTTATTTCTTCCTGGTTCAACCATTCTACATAAGAACAGCCCTCCTCCTGAGCTATCTTCCAACGTTCCTGTTTTTTAATTTCCTGTTCTTCCAGATGTCTCAAGCTGGCAATCTCTTCATACAGATTATCAGTTATATTAGTGAATATTTTAACAACTCTTTCACTATTTGTAAGATTGCCATGCTGCCCTGCTTTCTCCTTTTTCTTATTCAGCTTATCAATATATTTGTCACACTCCTTACATGTAATATAATCAGCAACATACCAGCTGTTAATATCATCTTCACTGTAACATTTTTCACCTTCAATAGTTACATATATATCATTAATTTTTGCACGTTCTTTCTCTGCTTTAATTTTATATTTCTCTCTTACTTTTACAATTTCATTAATAACATTTTCAAGTGCCTTAATTTCTTCTGACATATTTTCCCTTTCAACATATTTAAAATTTTTGGTCCATTATAAATCCATTTCAGAACAAGTATTTTCTATGTCTAATTTATTTTCATTACAAAATCTTTCTGCTTCTCTCCAGGTAAGAAAAATCTCTACATTAGGTTCATTATTCTTAGTATCATTGTTTTTATCATCATTCCATATTACATATACCATATAAATTTCTCCATTTTTTAATCATGATCTGCTTCTCTAATCATTCTTCTTAACCTTTCTTTGCTAATACTTAATATGTGTCATTATGACACATATTAAATTAAAACTAAATTTGTATTAGTATGGTAGTATCAGCTATTATTTATATTCTACGAACAATTTTAGATATAACGAAATCGCCGTTTCAATCTACTATGCTACTTATTATGCCGTTTAAGAAATCAAGTATCTTCATTCTTTCGTAATATTTTTTTCATTCACCATTGAGCGTCACACCTATACAAGTACATTTTGTATCTGTCTTATTTTCTGGTATCTGGAAAACAGCAATACACTCATTATCAGTTATTGTCATATCTGAAAATATCAAATCCTTTAAACTGCATTGTGTAGAAAAATCTCTTTGTACTCCTGCACAAATCCTATCATATTCTGCTTTGCATTCTTCAAAGGATTTCCCTTTTATTACAACTGAATGGTTCAGTACTTTTATTTCAACCATAATTTCCTCCAATTCTGAAATCATCGTTTCATTGCCTGTATTTTTTCTTACAAACATCACAGGAAACAGCCTCTAACTCTCTCCATATAATATTTGATGAAGATAAATAATTTCGGCTTGTTGGTTTGCCATAAGTGTATTTCTTTCCACACAAACACGATGTTGCATTTACAGTTATATGAATTTTATCCCCTATCTTTATACAGGGAATATCTCCATAATACTTTGCCATATCGCTTCTCACCTTCCTATTGAAACTCTTGTTTATTTACTATATTTTGACGTTTGCTGATATTTAATATGTGTCATAATGACACATATTAAATTTATTTGGTTTTAATAATTATTTTAACAACCTAATGCAACTGCATCAATTTGTGCCTTTGCAATAGCTAATAAATAATCAAAAGAATGTTCTTCTTCAAAAGCCATATCTTCAAAATTGAATTTAAATGTATAAGGCTTAAAATATTTTCTGTTCAATTTAACTGCATAAGCACTCATATCGTTATAAAAATTATGTACTGGTCTTACTTGCCAATCTTTAAGATAAACCCCTTTATTGTTTTTTACAAGTAAAACATAATTACCTTTTATTATTTTAATATTATTAGTTATTAAAATAATGTTGTCATTATCAATTACATGTGTAAATTTAAAATACTTATTACTAATCATCTTAACATCTTCACCAAAAAAATACTTAAGATCTTTTGATTTTCTTTCTTTTAAATAATCTGAATAGCTGCTCATAGTAAACTCCTTCCTATTAAGTATGTACACTTACTTTATATGTATATATTACTATAAAAATTGTTAAATGTCAATATTTTACAATTAAAAATGCATAATATTTTATTAATTTAAAACATTTATTAACAACTCTATTTTTCTTTAATTGTAATGCATGTGTGTCATTATGACACACATCATAATAATCATATTATTGTTACAATCTTATATTTTTAACATACATTTTGATTAAACACTTACTATAAATATAATTATTATATTTTGCAATACTGCCAAAAAATAGTGAAAATAAAGTGATGATTGTTAAGGAATAAAAAGCAAATTGTTATACGATTTAATCAATGAGATTTTATATACAGAAAGGAATTTTAAAATGATTACTGGAAAAGAAATTTATGATACTCCTGAATTAAAAGCAATGCTTGATAAGATAACAAATTATAGTCATGACATTGCCAATTTAATAACTGCAACAGGTGTTGAAAAGGCAACATTAGAATATTTATCAGAACATGAACTGATGTTTGATGACTTAATAAAAGAGTTTATTAAAACTAATGCTAATACAGCCTGGTATAAACTGTATTTTGATAATGCTGATAATGTAAGTGCTAAAAGAGAAATTAGTATAGCGTATTTTGAACATATAGATCCAGAATATGTGAAAGAATATATTAATACATCTTCTGATGAGCTTGAATTAGAGGAAAAACGAAGTCATTATAAGGAATGGTCAAATGAAAAAGAAAACAAAACTTCAAGTGCTTCACGTGAAACGTCAAAAGCCAGTGATGATGCAGATGCAGCTGTTCAAACAGAATCGGCACAATCTGAAAAAAGCAATTTAGATAATAGCTCATGTGATGAAAATAAGGATGAAAACGAAAAAAATGAAGAAGTTAAACTTTTGAATGAAGAACATAAGCCTTATATAACTGCATTTATTGAGCAGCTTTTAGGAGTAAGACACGATTTTGATAAGGATAAAGAAAATAACATATCAGATGATACATTGTTTCAGGATTTAATCAAATTAACAACAGAAGCAATTAATATTAATAAGGAAAGAAATACAACTATTATCAATCTTAGAACAGCTCTCAATGCTTATAAGACATATTCAGCTAATGTAGAAAAACAGATAGAGCAGCTTAAGGATGAAAATGAACAGCTTAAAATCATGTACAACAACGCTGTTCAGCAGCTGGATGATTATAAGGCTAAGAATGAAACTATATCACGTAAATTGAATGAAGTATTCAATTTACAAACACTAAATAATAACTTACTAGAAGGATAAGCATGATTTTTTCAGTATATTCTATTTTGACATTAATATTGCTATATGTTTTCTTCATTTTTATTAAATATATTGATGAAGAAAACGAGCTTCCAATTAAATTATCTGTAGAATTTATTATTTTTGCTTTATTAAGTGGCGGATTTAATATGTATTTTGATAATGCCTGGTTAATGACGTTTTTTTACGCTTTTCTGCTTATCGAAGCCTATACAGACTATCATACAATGCAATTATACTTGATTTTTAGCGTTAGTGCTGCACTGATAGGCTATTTATATATGATAATATTCGGACATATAACATTAGATATATGTTTTGATATTATTGTTTTTTTCTTAATTGTAGGTATAAGTAGATTTATAAAAGCGATAAATACAGGTGATGTCTGGCTGCTATTTGCATCAGTTCCATATATACTGAATGTCTTTGATTTTAAAGATAACTTATTAATTCTTGTGGGATTTTACGTTTTAACTTTGGTTTTGGGTTTGATTATTAATGTTAAGGATATTTTGTTTAAGAAAAAACAGTATGTTCCCTATGCAGTCCCATTCTGTTTAGGATATTGTTGTTTATTGATATTTAAGTTAATAGAAAGGAGCAATTTAGGTGTATATATATAAAAAAGATTTAGATACTTCTGAACATATACGAGAACAATTTAATCAGCTTTTTAAATCTGAATCACTTTGCAATCAAATGATTGGAACTTATATAGCTCGTAAAATTGAAGCAGGGGGATTTATTAGAGATGATGTTTTAGATTACGTTGTTTCCCATAATTTTGGTAATGATTACGCAGATTTGATTTATAAGTTTTTTGATTACTTAAAGGATCTTTCACCATATTGGTTAGAGATCTTATTAGATATTATTAAGAATAAAGAAGAGCAGGATGTTAGTAGCTTTTTAAGTGAAGTATATGGAGCTTTCATAAGTGGAATTCCACTTGATAAAGTGAAACTCTGTTATGAAAATGCAGAAGATCCTCATGCTTTTGCTGTTGCGTTAGAAAATAACAGCTCTGATGGAGCTTATTCTAAGATGTTAGAATCATTATCAGCTATTACTAATGTTATAGAGAAGATAGAATTTGACAGGAGTAATCAGACGGAAGAATTTGGATATATGAGTGATTCTATTGCCGGATTAAAAGAACAGTTAAAAGAAAAAGCGGATACTATTAAAAATAGGGATGAACAAATAGAGCATCTTAACGAATTGCTTAATAGTAAAGCTGATATTACCCAGGATGAATTGAACAAAATCATAAAGTATAGAGATTTTTATGAAAGAAAGTACAATGTTGCAATGGATGAACTTGATAAAGTAAAGGATAAAAATTGTAAGAATGAACTTAAGATATTAGAGCTGGAAAAACGAATTAAGGAAATTCCTGAAAACACAGATAATATGGATTCTAAGGAGCAGCCAGCAGCTAATAATGATTTTGTTGAAAAACTTAACTTAATAACTGAAAAAGTTTCAAAGCTAGATGAAATATTTACTGTTATAGATAGTTTCCAAAGTAAATTTGATAATGTTCATGAAGAAATTAAACTGCTTGATGATAGTAATTCTTCAATTCTTAATACTGAAATGACTAAGTTAACTAACAGCTTTAATAATATTATTGATGATAAATTCGATAATATTAATTCTAATATAGATAAGTCATTCAATGATAATAAGGAGAAGCTGGATAATATCAGTAAATTAATCAAAGAAAGTTCGTATAATCCAGAAGATGAGTATAGATTTATGGATAATATCACTCCTACTCCATCAACAGAAGATAATGTGGATAGTAATAAAAAAAAGTTAAATCCTGATTCTGATTTATATTTGCCATTTAATAATGATGAAACAGAATCATCTGAGTCTTCTTTAAATGCAGTTGATTCAACAGATGAGTTAAATGGTAATGTTGATAATCATTCATTGGCTGATTCTAAGAATGTTGTTGTTAATGCTGATAAGAATTCGGAAGTTGATGTTGAGGTGCCAGATATTCCGGATATGTATGATTCCGAGAAACTTAAGTCAGATAAGGAAACTATGGATGCTACAGATGAATTACAGACTGGGTTAACTGAATCTAAGGTTGTTGAATTCAATGAGGATAAAAAGAATTTCTTTAGTTCATTTATTAAGGAAAGGCATTTACGTAAATGTGAACAGGTCTTTAATAAAATTGATGATAATGCAAGAAAAAAGCAGATGATAATTGAGTATGCTATGGATAATCATATTGATCGTTCGATTATTAAAGTTATTAAAGAGATTTTTGTTAATAATGATAAAGGAGATACTTCAATATCTCTTAATTTCATTTATCATATGCTCTTACATAAAGCAACTTTATCTGAGATGGAAGATTTACGTGATTTTGGTACTGGCAACACTAAAGCTAGTTAATTGTGGAGGTAAAAAATGAAAAGAATTATTTTAGTTAGTTTAAGCTTGATTGTGGCAATATCTTTGGTTGCATGTGGTAGTAATAATGAAAATAAAAATATTGAAAGTAGTGAGATGAATATAAAGAATACGGTACAAAATAGCACAACAACGGATAATATTAAAACTTCCAATGTTAATTTAACAAAAATATATAATGTACCAACCTATAATATATATATGAATGTACCTAATTATCAAGAAATTGAAATCGCTCGTTCAGAATTTTTTGTTATAGGACGGGATATTAATATTGTTGTGACTCCTAATTGGAAAATACAAGGAACTACAGTTGAACAGGCACATAAAGATATATTTCAAGATTATAAAAAAAATATGCAAAATTATGCCACAATTGATGAGCTAAAAGTTGAAAAAGATTCCAAACTTACTATAAATGGCATAGAAATGTATAAGTTTGAAGGAAAACTTGCGTGTCATGCAGAGACAGGTAATTATGAACTTTATACAATAGGTTATTCATTTGTTATGGATGGAATTCCCTGCAGTATTGAAGGAACAGTTTTAAATAAGTCACAGCCAGAGGATATGATAAATCAGGTGAGAGATACTGTTAATGCAATGGCACAGACGATAAGAAATACTAAGTAATTATATTTTGGGAAACACATAGAAAAGAATTTGATGATGAAGGATATTATTTATCTTAGTATTTGATATAGTAATAGGTATTACAATCAAATATGTAGAAAGTTAATATCTGTAAGATATAAAAAGAAAGGAAACGTGTGCTAATTAACTTCTTAATTATCATACAAGGTAATTATGTTAAAAGAAAGAGCTGAAAAACTGGTTGATAATACATTTATTAATGAGTTTTTAGAAAAAGGTCTTAATAGTGATGAACAGTATTATGGTGTTAAATATATGCTATTTCATTCAGATGAATCTCCGGAAGAATTATTAACTGATATAAAATATGCTCCTGTCTATATTGATGATAATCGGTCTTTAGGGAGCTATTTCAATAAATTACTTGTAGATCTTATTTTAATGGATTATTCATTAAGAGAAAATATTAATATGTTAAAAAAAATGGAGGTGAGTGAAAATGAATGAAGAATTCCAGGCTATGCAGGTGACACTTGAAGGAATTAAGATAGGTGCTGAATTATCAGCAAAAGCTGTTAGAACAATACAAAATCTTTTTCTTGCAATTGGTTCTAATTTAAAGCGTTTAGCTATAAATAGGGCAGATAAGAAGCTTTTAAATGCAAAAGGTCAGGTCGATTCTAAGAAGATATTTAAGATGACAAAAGATGTAGCTTTCTTGAAACTGGAAGATAGTAAGTTAGATTTGTTTTTTAAAGAATGTGAAAAATATCATGTTCCAGCTGCTCTTATGGATAAATATGTACATCAGGGAAATGGATATTCGTATATTATGTATCCACAGAATTCAGCTCCTTCAATTGCACAAATAAGAGAAATTATTAAGAATCATGAAATGGAAGAATGTAAGAAAAAAGGAACTGAATTTAATGAAACTGATTTTGATTCAAAGAATGGTCCTGTTTCTATGAGTGAATTAGCAAAGGACATAGGAGCAGATCGTTCTGATTTTATTGAGAAAAATAAGGACAAGTTTGATTCAGATATTCTTGAATCTGCAAAAACGTGGAAGAATAAAGAAACAGAATTAGATCAAAAAAAAAGTGAATTAGAGGAAGGAATTGCTTTTAATAATTTTAAGAGAAAAAGTGAAAATGCTTCTTATGACTTATTTACATTTAGAAAGGAAGATGTTCTTTCCGGAGCTGATACTAAGCATCAGAATATAAAAGTATCAGATGATTTTTCGATTGAATTGCCTAAAAATCTTAATAGAAGAGTTAATCAGGATGGCAGCATTTCTGTACTTATAAAAAAGGACAAGGATTTTGCAGTTATATCTAACAAAGATAAGTCTCGTAAGGTTATAAAGGGACTTGACATTAAATCTTATACCAGTGTATTTGGTATTAATTCTGAAAAGGATACGAAAGAGAAGAATATAGATAAGAAAATCAACACTAAATCAAAAGCTATTTAGAAAGGAAATTATGTTATGAGTAAGAATGATGATTCTTTTTTTAATATCAATATTCCTATGGCTCTGATATTTTTGATTATCCCTATAGCTGCTGGGTACTACCTGGCAGCTTTATTTTCAATAAATGAGCCTAACGATATTTATATTGTAATAGAAAGATGCAAGATTATAATTGATAAGCCATTAGGATGGTATTTCAATATACTTACCGTTCCTGTAATTTTGTTCATGATTCTTTTATATGCAATGACTGTATTAGTTATTGCCTGTATGCATAAACAGACTCGTTATGGAGAAGAACAAGGTTCTTCACATCTTATATCTCCATACAGAGTTAGCAAGGTATTAGCAGATCATAACAATAGTATTGATGATCCTAGGAATATTGTTGTTTATAAAACTAAAAAACTTAACTTCTTCAAAAAAACATACTATAAGTGGAAATATAGAAAAGCAGATTAGAGGTGAAAAAATGAAAAATATTCTTAGTAAAAATATTAATATTACTTTAGTTTGAGGGGGATTTTGATATGTTTGATGGATTATGTGACTCTTTTGTATGTACAGATTTACACGATAGTATTACATCAGAGAAAATTAAATTGATAATTCCAGAATATAAAAAATTTTCAGGAGGTATTGAGAATGAAACCACAAATAGTTAATACCAGGAATCGTATGTTAAGTCAGAATATTTATATGACTTTAGATACAAAAAAGACAGATAGAAATAATAATATTCTTATTGCTGGTGGTTCTGGTTGCGGAAAATCATTCAAGTTTGCCAAACCTAACATTTTACAAATGTTTGGCTCTTATATAATTACAGATCCAAAAGGAGAATTGTGTAGGGATACTGCCGGATTCTTACATGAGAATGGGTATAATGTTAAGGTTTTGAATTTGATTCAGTTTGCAAAAAGTTCCAGGTACAATCCGTTTAAATACATAAGAAATGATACAGATGTTATTAAGCTTATAGGACAGCTTATTTCAAATACAACACCTAAAGGTGCTTCAGCAGGCGATCCGTTTTGGGAAAAAGCTGAGGGACTTTTCTTACAATCTTTATTTCAATATGTTTGGAGAGAAGGTGTTGAAGATGATAATGGCGTTGTACAACACAATATAGGAGCAGTACTTCAGTTATTACAAGAGGCAGAATTTAAAGAAGATGCCAGGGGAATGAAGCTTGATTCTAAACTTGATAAGAGAATGAGTGCGTTAGAGAAAAGAGATAAAAAACATCCGGCTGTTATTCAGTATAACAAAGTTATGAGAGGTGCTGCTGATACTGTTCGTTCAATTATAATTTCTGCTAATTCAAGATTAGCACCTATCCAATCTCCTGAAATAATTGAACTTTTATCAGAGGATGAATTTGATATACCTTCAATAGGGACACAAAAGACAGTTGTCTATTGCATAATTCCTGATTCTGATAAAACTTACAATTTTTTAGTTGGATTGTTCTATTCACAGACTTTTAATCAGTTATATTATACAGCGGATTTTGTTTATGACGGTCCGCTACCTATTCATGTAACATTCTTGTTGGACGAATTTGCCAATGTTGCGTTACCTGATGATTTCTGCTCTTTATTATCTACTATGCGTTCACGTAATATTAGTTCTATTATCATTATTCAGAATTTTGGACAGCTTAATGCTTTATTCAAAGATAATAAAGATAACATTGAGGGTAACTGTGATACGTTTATTTTCCTTGGTGGTAATGAAAGCTCTACTCATGAAAAAGTAAGTAAATCAGTTGGTAAACAAACAATTTATAAAAAATCCACTTCTATATCAAGAGGCAAAAATGGTTCAACAAGTTCATCAGAAGATGTACTTGGACGTGAAATTATGATGCCGGATGAAGTAAGAAAATTGAGAAGAGATGAATGTATTGTTCTTATTAATGGTTTTGATGCAGTTTTAGATAAGAAAATAAGAACATGGGAACATCCACTTTATAATCAAATGGTAAAAGCAAGTAAAAGATATGCATTTGATGCCCGAATTGATAGAGCAAATCGAAAAAAAGCAGCCATAGTAGATAAAGATGGTTCATCTGTTAATTTTTTGGATAATAGTTTTTTAGAGCATCTTATTGCTATGGATAATCAGGCAATGAAAGAATATGAAACTGAAAAATATGTAGCAGATATATCTGGTGAAGAAGAACCAGAAAAACCTAGACAGAATGTAATTCAGATTGAATTTAGTCAGTTGATGGCTATGGATTTAGATAGTTTTTCTGATTCAGAAGATGAATTTAAGCAGGAGTTTATTGATTATGTTAATAAAGATCAGGTTGCTAAAAATGATGAAGTAGAAGCAAATAATCAAGAACAGTTAAAAGAAAAATATCATAGGGAAAATATTAACATTAAGGAGGAACTTAAAACTCCTGAACAGGGTAAAGTATATATGCTTCTTAAAAAAGAAGGTTTTACTGCTGAACAGATAAGATTAATATTGCCACTTGCTGAAACATATTCAGAGGATAAGATTATTAGTTATTTTTCGAATGATATGTCAAATGAAGATATAGAAGATTGTGTTAATTTACTTCAATTATAATGGCAATATTGCCAAGAAAAAATAAAAATACTGTAATGACTGTCAAGGAATCTTACAGAAAATGTATTATGATTTTAATATCATTAAAGAAAGGAGACTTAAAAGATGAAGTCTAAGAAATTTATTAATTTAAAAAATGCTTTGCCTGTAATAGCAGGAGCTGCTTCTTATATTTTAACCGATACAAATGTCGCTCTTGCAGCAGGTACAGGCGTTGCTCAGGTTGATAATGGTCTAAATATAGTAAAAGGCATTGCAATAGGTGTTTGCTGTATTATAGGTATAATTGCCTTTGTTAAAGGCGTAATTGATTTGTCATCTGCTCTACCACAGCGTGATCAATCCGGTATTGTAACTGGCGGTCTTGAATGTGCTGCTGGTTTAATAATGGGATTTGCATCTGTTATTGTAGGATTAATGGGATTTTAAGGAGTTGATATTATGGGCAAAATTATTGCTGATATATTAGCTGCAATAGGTAACTTCCTTAACGATTTTATAGGAGCTACATTAGGAAAGCTTATTTTTGTGCCTATGATTAAAGTAATGCTTGGAGATGGACCTGGTAATCCGGGATTTGTTAATTCATTATATAATTCAATGATGATAAAGGCTAATGGGTTTTTACAGGTATCACCAGATGAATGGGCAGGTGGTCTTGGATGGCAATTTATAAATTCTATTCAAGCAGCATTTATCTCCGTAGGTGCAGCATTTGTATTGGTATTTTGGCTTGTTGGATTATGTACTGATAGCTTAGATATTAGGAGCAATCTTAGACTTGAAGTTGTCCTTAAGCAGCTTACTAAACTTGTTGTTGCAGAATTTTTAGTGGTTAATAGTGTTGATCTTATAAGTGCATTTTTTAAACTTCCACAAGCTTTGTGTAATGTTATGGTAGGAAATGCACAATTTAATATTAATACATCTGATGCAGTATACAGATGCTTGGAAAGTCCATCATTTTCTGATGCAACAATACTCTGGCTTTTTAGCCTTGTTTTAATGGTATTAACTGCGATTTCGGGTGGCTCAATTATTTATTTAGCAATTATAAGAATATTTAAGGTGCTTATGATTATTCCATATGCAGCAATAGCAACAAGTACAGTTGCAAGTTCACATGGAATAGCATCAACTACCATTTCTTATTATAAGTATGCTTTTGCAACTATACTAGAATCAGCGACTATGTTAATAGCAGTTAACTTGTCAGGATATTTGATAACTAATAATAGTGATTTACTGACAACATTAATTAATGGTAGTGACTTTAATGAAGCTTTGTCTTGGATGATAGGTACTATGATGCTTCTTGCTTGTACAATGGGTGCCGTTAAAGAAGCTGGGCAGATTACGCATCGTGTTTTAGGTACTTAGTTGTATTGTAAAATAAAGAAAATAAGGTCTGTGTCATTATGACACAGACCATGAAAGGAAAAATTAAAATGTGTATTGTTAAAGGATATGTCGTTAATCAACCAGAACTCTCATTCTTAACATCAACGTATCCTTATGATAAAATCTGTAGGTTTTTTGTTGTTAAAAATGCTGATAATCAATATGTGGCAGATATATATCCTATTGTTTGCTTCGGAAAACTGGCTTCAGATGTTGTTGACAAAATTAAACCTAACACTTTTATTAAAGTAAATGGACTTTTAAAAGATTTCAATTATAAGGATTACAATTTGACATCTCATAGAACGAAAGTCTTTGTAGCTGAAAGTATAGATAAGATTGATAAAGAAGAGATTGATTATACATTATATGAAAAAACATATGATGAGCTGATAAAAAATAATATAAATATTATTGATTTATCTGAATTTGATAGATTAGAAAGAACAATTAATAGTAAGAAGGAAGTGGTACAATGCTGAGTGTTAAAACCAATAGAAGCATAGAAGATTTTAAGTCAGATGTTGTTGGCGGTTTCAATCTGAAGGAAACTATCACCGTTGTTGGTTGCGTTATTGTATATACAATAGTTATGATGATATTAATATTGTATACTCCTATTCCAAAAATGTTATGTGCATATGTACCTTTTCCTTTAATCGTATATCCTATTGCAAGAACTTTTTTTAAGAAAAATGGGATGGGTATAAAGGAATTCAGAACTAAAACAAAGGCTTTCAAAGGTGGTGGAATTCTACCGTATAAATCAACAGAGAATCTAGACAATTATATTAATATTGCAAAAGAATCAAATAGTGAGGATTCTTTTGATAAAACATTACGAAAAATTAAAATAATAGCTGCTATAGGTATACCAGTATTAATAGCTATGGTTATTTTAGTAGTTGTTTTGAAATTTGTTCTATAAGGGGGGGTGCTTAAAAGTGGGTGCTTTTACTTTAAAAAATCAACCAGCAAAAGATGCTCCAATAAAAAATGATATAAAAAAAGATGCAGAAAAAAATAATGATATTAGTGAAGAAGAAGGAAAGATATTTAATTCCTGTATAGATTATTTTATTAATGAACAGGCAGTTCTTGTAAATAAACTGAATGCTTCATTGAGTGCAGATAAATACTTAGAAATTAAGAATAATATTTTGAATATTGCAGAACGTTATTTAAAACAACATTGTAGTAATTCAGATTCAGCTAAAAAGTTGGTAGAAAGATTCAAAACTTATATGTTTGGGTATTATATACTGGAACCATTATTAAATGATGAATCCTTATCTGATATAAAAGTGGTTTCTTGGGATAATATTCGTGTAAAACGATATGGAAAAAGAGAAAATTCAGGCATTAAATTTTTAAGTGAAGAAGATTACAGGAGATTTACCCGCACAGTATGTTCCAGAAATAAAATTAGTATCAATAGTAAAAATGCATATCCTAATTTTTCAGATACTGTGAATAATCCGCTGTTTCGTTTAAGAATTAATTTATCAGATGCTATTGTGAATAACAACAATCAAACTACTTTACATATAAGATTAGAACCAAAAAAAAAGGTTACTTTTGATACTTTGGTTAAAAGAAAATATATGACAGAGATTCAAAAGGAATATCTTATTAAAAAGTGGAGAGATGAAGGAGCAGGAATGCTCTTTGTTGGTCCTAATGCATCAGGAAAAACTACTGGTGTTAATGGAATGATTGAATATACATCTAAAGAAAAAAATATTTTAGCAATTCAGGAAACTGATGAGCTGTTTATGATAAATCATCCTGAATTTATAGCAAGGCATACTATAGAAGGAAATAATGAAGGGGATATTCATTACGGACTTAAAGAGCACAGTAAGAATGCTCTGATGGATGATTGGGATGTTTTTTGTTTAGGAGAAATTAAGTCTGGTGATGATGCTGCTTCATTTCCATCAATAGCAGCTACAGGTTCTCAGGTTATTCTTACTTCACATGGTATGGATGAAATAGAAGGCTTATATAAGATTGGCGATTATATAAAGCAGGCAACTGGTTATGAACTAGATCAATGTATGCGTTTTTTACTTGGAATAAAGGTTGTTTGCTATATTAAAGATTATAAAATTCAGAGTATATCAGAAGTAAGAGGCTGGAATTATGATACTAATAAACTTAATGTTGTTAAACTAAATGATGAATGTATGCCAGATAATGATATAGGAAAGAAAGTAGATAAGTTTTTCTTTAAAATATAGTAAAGAGGAAAGGAGTTTGTAGTGATTTATATAGGATATTGTGTTATCTTTATCTGTTTTGTTGGCTTAAGTTATCTACTTGTAAGTACTATTAAAGAAAAAAAAGTATTTAATGTTGTTGCAGAACAGTTAAAGGTACGTACTAGCATGATTGCGAAAGCTAGAATTAAATCTAGTGAAGAAGAATACAAGCTTGTTGGTAATGATGAAAAAGTTGGTTTCTTTACAAAGCTGGATATTGTTATTAATATGAGTAGCTTAAAAAGAAAGTTTCCACATATTAATACAGAATTAGTACTTTTGTTTGTTGCATTAATTACATTATTTGTTGGAGTTATTACAGCTATCTTTTTGCAAAATACGATGTTTGTCTTGTTGGCATGTATTATATCAATTTTCTTTTTTTATTTTATATATCATGCTGTTTCGGATATGCAAGTGAAAAAGATAGATGAAAGTATATTACAGTTTGCAAATCTTTTACATAGTTATTCATATCAAAGCGATTTAATTACTGTATTTGAATCTATAATTCCACAATTAGAAGAACCTTTAAGAACAGCAGTAGCTACATGTGTAGCAGAATCAAGAGTTGATGGCGATGTATCAGGAGCTATTGGACGTTTATCATTAAAAATGCGACACAAAAAACTTACAGAGTTATTACAGGCACTAGATGCAGGAAGTAAGAATAATGCTAATTATAAGGCAATTATAGGCAGATGCTATGATTCAATCACAATTTATAAAGGTGAAAAGGAAATAAGAAGAGCAACTGCTAGGGGTGCAAGAATTAATATTATTTTGATGTTGTTTATTTTTGTATTATGTATTGCTACTTTAGTAGTATTTTTGGAGTTGCCTTTAAGCTTGATTTTTTTTAGTGATTCTGTAGGAAATAAAATGTTTTTGTTTTGCTGTGCAGTTCTTTTATATGTTTGCTGGAAGTTTATTACATTAGGATAGTAAGGAGGTGGAATTCTTGATAATGAATATTGCTATAGGAATTGTTATTGTAGCAATATCTATATTGGTAGGTTTTCTGGTATATTTTAAGGCATCAGATAATTCGCTTAATAGAGTACATGAAGCAAGAAAGGAACTTTATGAGAATAATTCTAAATTCAATAAATTTATAAGATTAAAACCTAAAACATATAATAAGCTTCAAATTTATCTTAGTAGAATAGGTGTTAATTATATATTAAAAAGGGTTGTAGATCCTGTTGAATATGAATTAGTTAATGCAGCACTTGCTGTTATTTTTGGAACGTTGGGATATTGCTTTTTTGGTTTAATTGGATTGCTTATAGGATGTATTTTAGGTTTCTACTTACTTCGTGTATTGTTAGATATTAATAATAGCAAGGACAATGATAAGATTGTTGAAGATTTACAATCTATATATGAAAATATAAAGATTAATACAGAATCAGGAGTGTTTTTAACAGAGGCTTTGAATTCATGTTATAAGGTGGCTTCGTGTGATAGATTAAAAAAAGCTCTATATGAAATGATAACAGATATTATGGTTAAGCAGAATGTAATGGATGCAATAGAAGATTTTAAGTTGAAATTTAAAAGTGTTCATATTGATACATTTTGTACTGTTTTAAGGCAAGGATATGAAACTGGTGATACTATGGCAGCATTGTCTAGTGTATCACAACAATTAATTAGTATACAAAAAGCTGTTGAAATAAAACATAAGCAGCAACTTGAAAATGACATAATGAAAGTTATGTTGATTATTCTGATTGCAATAATTGTTGTAATTATGTATGCCGTTGTTATTGAGTATTCGATTGCAATGGTGTCATATTAATATATATTAATTTAAAGTAAAGGAGACAGGTGATGAGGAGTATTAAAAATTTTGAGAACGAAAAGAAGAATATTTTTGTTAGAGTAAAGCACAAGGGTGATGAATTTATTGGCAAGGCTATTCTTATCATTTTAGCATTGGTTATTGGTGGTATATTTATAGCAACAATGAAGACACAATTTACTTCTTTTACAACTAAGATTGGAAGCAAAATGGATAACTTCTTTAATCAGGAAGACAGCGGTGCAGGAGCAGCCGGTGGAATGATAGGTGTTAATTTTGTAGGAATTAAATAATATATTTTTAAATGGGAGAGATTATTATGAAAATAATGTGTAATAGAATTCGTGAAAAAATTCCTGGAATTAAGGTATTAACTAAAGTAAAGCACAAGGGTGATGAATTCATTGGAAAAGCTATTCTTATCATTTTAGCATTGATTGTTGGTGGTATATTTATAGCAACAATGAAGACACAGTTTACTTCTTTTACAACTAAGACTGGTACCAAAATGGATAGTTTTTTTAACCAAATTAGTTAGGAGAGAAAGATGAAAAAAGTGGTTAAGAAAATATTAAAATATAAATCAAATGGTGAGCAGTTCATTGAAGCTTCTATATGTATATTAGCCACTACTATATGCTCAGCTTGTATCATACTGTGTTTTTCTGTATGGATGACACAGTATTCTACAAATGATACATTGAACCTTATTCAAACATCTTATATGAAGAAAATGGAGATTGCAGGATGTCTTACAAGTGAAGATGAAATAGCATTAAAAAAAGAATTAACTAATGCAGGAATAAAAAATGTTTCATTAACCGGTACAACAACTTCACAGACGGTTTATGGACAACCTATAGATCTTGTAATTACAGGTGATGTTAATTTATCAGATGCAAGTATCAGCAGTTTTAGCCATTTTGCTGATACTGTTGAATTTCTTCAAAAAAAGCTTAAGATAGAAAATTTCGGGAAATTCACATACAATAAAAGGATTTCGGGGACAAGCAAGTGTTAGGAGGTGGAGCTGTGAAACTTTTAAAGAAAAAAGATAATGGTTCTAGCATGTATGAAATGATTACATTGATACTTGTCATTACTATGATTGCTTTTTTAGTTACATTATTGTATGAACGTCAAATTAAAAGTGTTAAGTTTCAATGTGATAATGATGTTATAACAGCTTCGCTTGCAGCTAATAAAGTAGATGTTTATAGTCTTGCTACTAATTACAATGTTTTAATGGATACAGGCTTACTTGATGGTTCTGTTACTTATGGAAATGTTGTACCAGGTGGTTCGATTACAGATGAATTTAGAAATGCATCGGTTAAGGCATATGATGTAGCTTACGATTGTTTTTGTTCGGCACTTAAAACAAATATGTCTTTAGATGATGATTTTAAACCAAATAAAAATACACAGATTATATCAGTTAAAATCGTTGATTTTAGATTATATAATGTGTGTAATAATGATGTTTTTGAGATAAAAAAAGAAGATGGTAATTATTCTGTTGAAGCTCATGCAGATAGTATTAATAGTTATAAAACTCCGTCTAATGATGTTGTGGGAGCTTCAGGCTTATACGTTAAAGTAGAAGTTACAATTAATAATTCGATAAAGAAAGGTACATCAAAATTTGATTTATCATCTTATGTTGATTCCAAGCAAATTTGATGTAGAAAAATTATATGAGATATTATGGAAAAATCAACTATATAAATACAGAAAGTAATGCAATAAGTGTGGCTAAGCTAATTTCGATATTACAGACTATTCCAAATAAAGATATGGAAATATATATATATGATGATAATGCTAAAATTAGACCTGTATTAGATATTGCGATATCTGAGGATAACAAAAACTTACTGATTTGCGATTTTTAAAAATATCAAAGGAGAGAGAAAGGCTAAATGAAAAATAAGATTAAAACTATTTCAATTGCTATTTTATTTGCATTAATAGCTTTAATAGCGTTAATATACATTAATACTAAAGTTATTGTTAAAGACGACACTATGGATGCAGTAATAGCAGTGAAAAATGTGGCTCATAATACTCAGATAACAGAGCAGAATGTTAATGAGTATTTTAGGGTGCAAAAAGTTAATTCAAACATAGTAACAGATAAGACTCTGAAAAATATGAATGGACTTGTTGGTAAATATGTTTCTACTGATATGATATATGATAAAGCAACTATTAATTTAGATATGTTTAGTTCAAAAGAAGATATTATGAACAACTATAAAAATCCAATTAAAATGTCCTTTAACGTAGCAGCTTTTTCAGATGCGGTGTGTGGACGTGTTAGAACTGGGGATATTATAGATATATATGGGGTTAGCAATATATCAAGCCAGGATATTCTAAAGAATGCATATGTTGAAAATGTATATGATTCATCTGGCGTTGAAATCTTGAATTCTGATACAACAACAAGTGCAACTGCATTTACTGTTATTATAGAATCTGGCGACGAAAATAAACTGCTGGAAATGCTTAAAAACAGTAAAGTTGTTATAACAAAAGTTAAGTAATATATAGATATGACATTAATGAAGGCAGAACTATATTCTGCCTTTATTTGCATTTATATATAAAATATAGAATTAACATATTGACAAATAACAAATTAAGTATACAATTAGAATATAAAATAAATTAAGTGAGGGGATAAACATGAAGATTAAAGAAATAATAAAGTGGATAGAAAAGGTAGGAAGTAATGCAATTTCTTTTGTAAAAATGAAACCATACATTGCTGTAATTCTTGTTGGAACTGCTGTTGCAGTACCAATAGCTATATACAGTCATTATAATAATCAGGATGAAATAAAAGTTGATTTGGATGATGTAAATGAATTACAAAGGCTATCAGATTTAAAAATGTTATATGATGATACATTATTTATGACTGAAAATAATATTTTTTCGGATGAAGATAGAGAAAAAGATATTAAGTTTTTAGAAGAAATTAAAGTATCTATAGATGATAAAAACATTAGTGATGATGATGCGGACAAGCTGAAGAATCTTAATGACATATTAACAGATATTGCTACTACAAATAAGAAAAGTATGGAAGATTCACTAGCTCAAATACAGGCTAAGTATCTGGTAATAACAGATGATAATGGAAAGCAGGATGGTTATACTATTATAAATGTAAATAGTGATGAAAAGAAAAACTATGATGATATTATTTCTGAGATAAAAAATGACATTAAAAGTGGATATTTTGTAGATGCTAATTCTAAATTAATAGAGCTTTCTCAATTCTTAAGTAGTCATAATGAAGCAACTGGTGAAGTAATAGAAACTAAAGTAGAACCTGATGGAACAATAAAGGTAGTTCCTATAGTTAAAAACAATAGTAACTCGGAAGATGAACACCCTAATAATATTATTAACAAGCAATCTTCTACTAATAATGAATATAATAAGGTCGGTGCTCATCCTGAATCACAACCTAATAATAATGTAATAAATCCAAATAATAAAGCTGAAGAAATAAAAAAATCACCTACTAACAATAATCAAAACAATAATTCAAGTAATAATTCAAGTGATAATCCAAGCAAACCATCAACTGATAATGACAAGCCTAAAGCACCTAAATATACAAAAGAGCAAAATGATCTTATTAATTCAATTTTAAATGAATGGTATGATCTTGAAATCACAGAAGAAGAAGCTAATGTAAAATTAAGAAATTCATTCCCTAATATGACTATGACAACAAAACATATAGGTGATGAAGCAGAAGCAAGAGCATTGTGGAATTCATTAGGGGAGGAATATCTTAAATCAAATATTCTTATAAGTAATAGATTTGGTTCATATTTCATCTATGGTAAATAGACGATAGAAAGGAGAATTATGAAGAAATTTTTAACAGGCATACTTGCATTTTTATCTTTATCACTATTATGTGTAAAGGTTAATGCAGCAACACTTACTTATGATGAAAATACAGAAAAAGATGGGTATCATCTTGAAGTGTATGATGAAACACACTGTGTACATTCAACAGGGAATTCTAATTATGTATCAATAGAATCAAGTGGTTTGCAAACTTCAATACCAATATTACAGGGAGCTTTTACTAATTATAATAATATTCCTGGTAGATTGGAATTTACTAATAAATATGTTACAGGTAAAAATAATCATTTGGTTAGTACAATACAGGCATTATTTTATATTGATGCACCAGTAGGAAATCCTAATGCTATGATTTCACCTGCATCTGGATATAATGGCACAGGTACACCTTTTGTTCGTATTGCAGAACCATATACATGTCAAATGGATGGTTATGCAGGATACTCGTATTTCAGAGCATATTTTTCATATTGTAATAAACATAAAAAATATTATTATGTTGGTGATCAGCACGTAAGTTACGTATGTACAGCAGGAGAAATTGGAAAAAATATGACTGCTACATTTACATATGAGCATGATCTTACCAGGTATTTAATTACTCCTAACAATTATACTGTTCATTTTAATTCAAATGGCGGTGTTGGAGATATGGAATCTCAGAAGTTTACTTATGATACAAGTGGTTCACTTAATAGTAATATATTTGTTAAAGACGGATATATGTTTGCCGGATGGAATACTAAAGAAGATGGCACTGGCATTAAATATTCAGATAATCAAACTGTAATTAATCTTACAACAGAAAAAGATAGTATTATTGAACTATATGCACAATGGAAGCCTATTAAATACTTTATTACTTTTATAGATAATAATGCAGTCAGCGGTACTATGTACGATAAAATGATGTATTTTGATGAAGCAAATAATTTGCCGAAATTAGGATATGAAAAATATTATAAAATATTCTATGATGCTGTTGGTGGTACAAGCGAAAAAGATAGTGAAATAGATAATTTTCTTTTTAATGGTTGGTTAGATACTTCTGATTTTGTATATAATAATGAGAAATATAGTCCAGAAAACTTTAATCTTGCTTATTTAGGTATGATCAATGGAGTATATGATAAATATAATATGTTCTTAAAATGGGAAAAAGACAAGGCAAAATGTCAAGTTGGAGTATATCCAGATAAAGCTATGGTTAATAATATGACTTTGCAATATGGCGAAAGAGTAAAGCTTCTTGCTGATTGGAATAATCCAGGTGTAATGTTACCGGATGCAGATAAAGATGGTTATGCCTTAGTAGGATGGCGTACATTTGCTGGAGATATTAGAAAAGTAAATGAAAGATATTATCCTATAACTAATGAAACACTTAACGCTGTATGGGATAAACCTGATGTGGAATTATATTTTTCAGGTTACAATAAAATTTTTGAATGTGATGGAAAGACTTATTGTAAAGAACCTGTCCAGATTAGAGCTATAGGTAATGATATATATTTTCCTGTTAGTAATGTATACATAACTAAACCTAATAGTGATGATTATATAAGCTATAATTCAGATAGCTATCAGAAATTATATTATGCTGACGATTGTGATAATGAAGATCACATTATATTACAGGCAAAATCAAGTATCAATACAACCAAAGGAAAGGTATATAGTGAGCCTAAAAACCTTGATTTTTATATTGACCATACAGCTCCTGAGCTTAATGTAAGTTGTGATTCTGCTAAATATGTTAATGTAAAAGCAACGGATTCTCAGTCTGGTTTAAGTGTTATAACATTACAAAAGCTTGTTAATGGTAATTGGAAAGATTATACAAGTATAACGATTAATGATACTTCTAAGTATAAAGAAGATTTTGAAAGAATAAAGGTAGAGCAGGATTCCTATGGATATAAATTCAGGGTTAAATGTTCAGATCATTTGGATAATACAACAATATCAGATGAATTTTATGTAATTCCACTTTCATTTAGAGTAAAGTTTTCTAAGATTAATGGTACAACAGTAGGTTCAGATGAAGTGCTGCATTATCTTGAAGGTGGAAATATGATGGGGTATCTTGTAGTTGATACATTTGGATTTGCGGATTCTATCGAATATGAGTTTGATGAATCATTAAATGTAAATAAACAGTTTGTATATCCTAATAATGATCCTGAAGGTAAATATACAGATGAAAAGGAATTCTTAATACCTATAACAATTTTAAGGAATACAGATATACCTATAAATATTACAGTTAAGAGAGAAGATGAAGTTCAAAAGGCTACGGTGTATTTGGATTTAGCACCGATTGATTTTTCTACTATAAGAAGCAGGATAAGAAGGCAGCCAGGACAGGCTAATTAGTTAATATAATATTGTTTTATATAATAAAGTACCTTATATTTGAGGTACTTTATTTATTAAAAAAATGGAAAATAAATATTGACAAATAACAAAAATGGAGTTATATTAACATCAGAAAGAGAAAGGAAAAATAAAGGAGGTAAGAATGAACATTATAGAGTATATATTTATTGATGTGATAATTGTTCTATTAGGAATGTATTTTTACAGAAAATATGATGGAAGAGTTATATATAGTATAATTATATATTTTTTAACAGTGTGTTTTTTAGTTTTAGGACCATATCTAATTAGTAGAATAGGAGGTTAATATTATGGGTTCACCTATGATGTATAGAGATCTTATTGTAGATTATATTAATTCAGATGCAAGTAAAAGTGAAAGAATTAATTTAAGCCGAGAAGAACTTAATGAAATAGCTAATATGCTTTTTACGTTTCAAAATGTAAAGGATTACATAGAGCCTTTGAGGAGCTGTAACACCAATAATGAACACTTAGAAGCACTAAAAAGGATAGTGAGGTGAGGTTGTGATGGAAAAACTTGTGAATGTATCATTTATTATATTGCTTAGTAGTACTGCATTACTATGCATTTCTGCATTATTTATTGTTTTAGCTTCTAAAGACCAGGATTTCGATAAATTAGATATATTAAGGAAATTCAAGATAGTTGAAATGCTTTTTTATATGAATGGATTAATTATGACAGCATTGATAATGATTGCAATTATGCAAGAAAAATGATAAAAAAGTGTAATATTTGTTAAGGAAAAAAATGTCGAAAATAGTAAAATCGTAGTGTTGGTTCTAATAAGTTTATAGAAGGGAGCATCACTATGAGATCTAAAAGAAAGTTGAGGATTTAATTATGATAAGAAAGAATTTATTAAAAGCAACCCTTATAACAACAATAATCGCCACAATACTTACAACAACAGCCTGTGGTAAGAAAACAGCAAGCAGCAATACAGCCGACAATACAAAGCCCCAGGCAACAGTAAGTGCTGAAACCAAATCAAACGCAGCTAAGGAACTTACTAAAACAAGCCTTGTGACATTTGATTACACAGATGAAGCTGGTAACACATACACACTTGAAGGAAAGGCAGTGGCTAATGAATCAGGTGCAGCAACTATCGAAGTAAGTGATAACAGTGGTAACAAGGTAACATTTACAGGTAAGGCAGCAACAGCCGATGGTAAGATGACAGTAAGCGGTATCACTGTAAAGGATGCAGGAACACTTATTAAGCCAGATGGAACAGAAATCAAGGTGACAACTGGAACAATAGTAGCAGATGCAGCTAAGAGTGATGAAACAACTGAATCTGATATTGCAGCAAGCGAAGATGCCAAGCAGGAAGTAGAAACTTCAAAGAAAGAAGAAGCTGTTATCGAAGAAGTAAAGGAAGCTGTTACTAAGGCAGAAGAAATTGCTGATAATACTACAGATAACAATGGCGGTAATTCAGATGATACTATTATAGCTGATAATGGCAGTAATGAATCTTCTGATAATCAGGGTAATGATGAAAGTTCAGATAATAATGATAATGCAGGAAATACAGACAGTAATCCAGGTTCATCAGATAATAACAATTCAGATAACAATGTAACACCTGCTAGTCCAACACCTGATGAAACTGAAGATAAAAAGGATGAAACACCTGCACCAGCACCAGTAGAGCCAACACCAAATAACAGCAAGGACAATTCAGATAATGGAAACAATGGTGGCTATGATTTTTCTACAGTAGAAGGACCTAATGGACCTATGTATGGAGCTGACTATGAAGATAGAAAGATGCGTGGTCAGGATGTAAACCAGGGAGCAGATAAGCCATGTCCTTATGAACTTAAGACAGTTACTACACGTTACTTTTTTTCGCAAGGAAGTTATTCTAATAGACAGGGTTATTATTACGTTGCTATAGATGAATATGGCGGTGAATGTGAGGATGGTTTTAATGATTTAGCATATCAGATGGGAAAGTATAATTATACAAGTAAAAGAGTAGGAATGTATTCATGTGGTATGGTGTGGTTTACAGCTTTTGATGATTAATATTTATTAATAAAGGGGGTTGATGATATGTGAGTAAAGAAAATATAATCCCAAATAATTCAAACAATTCAGTAAATAATTCTACAAAAGATAAAAGCAATAAAAAGAAAAAAACAGTCATTACATTAATTGTATCTTTAGTTATCATAATTGCAATTGTGATAGGTTTCCTTATTAAGACATATGCATATCAATTTATATTTGTACATATGTCTGATAAAATTGATATGTCTAATAACAGTGTTACTTATAGATATTATGACAACAAAGATGAAGAAAAAGGAGATAAGACCTATACCATCTCCGACGATTGGTTCAACAATATGATAATACAAAGTAATGTTACTGATAGCGGAACAAGCACAATAATTTATGGACCTTATACCTGGCTTCCAGCAGGAGATTACAGGGTGCATTTTCATCTGACACCTGGTGGTTGGGTTAAATTTACTGGTTGGGACGTAGTAACTAATTTCGGTTGTAATGGTTCAGGAGAAAGAGCTTGGGATAATACAAGTGATTTTAGTATAGGCGATACAGATACAATAATTAAAGATATTGTATGTAATGGCAATGAGTATGGTGGCGATTTGTACTATACAATTCATACCAATGGTAATTCAGCAGATTATGAGTTAAGGTTATTCTTTTCTACAGATTATGGTAATGAAGCTCCAACCGAAAATCCAGAACTAAAAAGAAGACTATTCACAAGCCTTACAATCGAATCATTTAATGCCAATAAAATATCATTTGATGCCAATGGTGGTACATTAAATAATAAATCTACAGGTGAACTTACAAGTACATATTGGGGTAAAGATAGAGGAAATGTATCAGTACCAACAAGAGATGGTTATACATTTATGGGATGGTACGGATATAGCAAAGCTACAAACACAACAAGTAGCAGGTCAGGCTTAAAATTTGATACTAATTCTGATATGGTTAAAATATGGGATGAAAATGGTAAACCTACTGGTAACATTATAAAAGAAGTAAGCTACAATGACTATACAGTATATGCTCATTGGACAGCTAATAAGTATAATATAGTATTTGATGCTAATGAGCCATCAACAAGCAAAAATCCGGTTACAGGTAATATGGCAGCTATAGTATGTACATATGATACACCAGTTAATATACCAACAAATTCATATCAGATAAAAGGTTGGGATTTCGTAGGTTTTAATACGAAAGCAGATGGTTCAGGTGATAATATAATACCAGGTTCAACAGTTATTAATCTTACAAGTGTTAATAATGGAGTAGTTACATTATATGCTCAATGGGGTGCTCATATTGAGTGGGATGCTTCATTATCCAAGATTAATAATGATTCAATTAATGCTTTGGATCTTACAAATGATGATAAAGCAGTTAATTGGGAACATGGACTTGGATATGGTAAGATAATGCATAATACATTAACTTATACTGAATTTGGTGATATGCAAGGATTCCTTGATGTTGAGATTAATAATGTTGTATCAACAAAAATTAAGTATGAATTCTCAGATACACGTATTAATTCTATACAGTTATCAAATGATGAACATATTGATATTGGTATTGAAAATGGCAAGGCAGTGTACTTGCATAATGTAAGCTCAGCAACTTCAAGCGGTTACTTGCATAAGATAAGTTTTAATATACCTGACTATGAAGCCGAATTTGATGTGAACAAAGAAAAAGAATATAGTGCATATGTAGATATATCCGTTTCATATAATGTACGTAATACTGGTAATGAAATAACTGAAACCAGAAGAGTATATTATAATCTCGAAGAACTCGATATGTCTAAAGTACATAGCAGAATAAGAAGGCAGCCAGGACAGGCTAATAATTAAAAAATAGCAACCTATCTTATAGTTATTTTATAAGATAGGTTGCTATTTTATTAAACTAAATCTATTTTAATTATATTACCTATTTTTAGTCTAATTTTAGTGATTTGACAATCAATTATATCACCTATATTAGTTGCTAAGTATTTAGAGCAAGAAACAATTATCTGATGGTCTTCATTTTCATTATGCAATTTAATGTAATATTTGTAAGTGCCAATGGATGTTATTACTTCTTCTTTTTCGATAACTTGCATTTGTACTATATAAGTGTTTTTTTCTTTAACAGTAAATAAATTGCTTACATTAAAGATTACATAAAATAAGAAACTAATTATTAAAATTACTGCTATAATATTTGTAATACCTTCTATAATTAGTTTCTTATTCATATTTTCCTTATCCTTATTTGTATTTTTCATATTTATATTTTTCCTAAATAATATTTTAAGTTTATATGTCTATGTTTAGTTTTTCAACTAATCTTGTTATATCAGAAAGAGTTGCACCATGTAGATCACAATCACAAATACCATCTTGTGTATATGAATTATATAATGTTTGAAGCTCTTTTAACTTATTATCTGTAGAATCATCTAACAGACTTTTTAAATAGTGTGCTTGTTCTGTATTTAATATATCTTCCGCTAAAACTACACAATCAAAAAGCATAGTGTTTAATTTGGCTAATCTTTTAGCAAACATTCTATCTGTCATATTTGTCATATTCTTACCACCATTCACAATTTTCATTGTAGTGCCACCAGTTGCCACTTTCATATTCAATACAAAGATTGTTATCAGAATCAAACCAAACCTTAACAGGTTCACCCTCACTCCAATTTTCAAAAGCTTGTTTGTGTCTGTCGTAGCACTTTGCTGTTAACTTTTCCATTTTTTCTTTAACAGCTTTAAATTCAGCAACTGTCTTAGTACCTTTAATTATTGTATGCAAAAATATCACCTCACTTTAATCTAAAATATACTATTTTCTTTTTGATAAAGTAATAGTAGAGCAGAAGCGGTCATACGTTGTAATTCTTCATTATCAGATAATATGAATTCAGTTGTTTTATCATCATCTATAAAATTGTAGTCTTTATAGATAGTAACGCCTTCTTTTACCTCTATTATTACATCTAATAAAAGATCACCACCAAATTCTTCTATATCCTCTTGTAGCTCATTAATTAATTCTTGACAATTATAAGATACTTTTACACCATATTTATTAATAAAAGCCATATTTATCTCCCTTTTTAATACGAATTTCAAATACTCATTGTTCCATCTAAATAATCATTTATGCCTTCAAAATAATCTTCGTTTGGCTGTTCCTGATGAACAAATCCTTGTTCGCACTGTTCTTCATAAGCTGCCTTCTGTGTCTCTTTATAAATAATTTCATCAATTCTGTTCATTTCTCTTGCCTCCAATTCTAATGAAACACGCATTTACTTTTCTAATTTTCGCAATACTGTTATTAACTGATTGATGTGAGCAGTATGAATATCATCAAGTCCTGCATATATAACAGGGTTTCCACTTCTCCATTCTGCAATCTTTGAATCAACTGGAATACTGTTCATATAGTCCCTATTCTTTCCATAAATTCTACCATCATACTTTTTGATGGCTGCTATTGTAGCGAATACTTCTTCTGTTTTCTTGATACCAAATTTATGAATTATGTCGCACATAGTTCCTTCAGGCGGTGCAATTTCCCTTGCATTCATCATAAAATCAACCTTGCTTTCACTATGAAATATCCATTTACTTTATTTCAACGAATCTCATATTTCACATACCCTATATTCGTATCCATTGATACCGTCATTAAATCTGACAATTACATATCTTGTATCATCTTCACCGCCACATACAAGGTTTGGAATTTCACTTAAAGGATAATCCCAATGATTAGGAAGACCATCATCACCTCCATTTTTATTTGGGTCTTGTGTAATCTCATTTAGTTCATTAATAGTAATTAAATCATTAACAGGTCTATATCCTGTTATTTCTTCTATCCAATCCGAACTATCTATACATTCGTCACAAAATTTAACCATAATTTTTGTCCTCGCTTTCATTCTCATTCATTGCATCATAAAACACCATCGGCATTTCAAAATCCATATCAAAATGATGTGTTCTAATCCATTCAATAGCCTGTTCTTCTGAATTGAATGTTTTTGTCTGTGTATTATGAGTTGTAATATCTCTCTTGTCTTTCGCCCATGTAATATCTTATCTACTGCCATAATATTACCTCTCAGTTGTCCAGACATCTGTTATTATGTTATTGCTATCAGTTTGGATTGTAAATTCCGTTGGATACTCAGCATCTATAGACGCTATATAAATTCCACTACAATCCTGGCTTTTTTCACAAGACATGCAAGTTTCGCCTTTTTCGTCATAATCCTCAAAAGCTTCACATACATTTGTATCAAATTCATCATCTATATATTTGCCAATAAAATTTTTTAAATTTGCCAAAACACCCGCCTTCGTTATTCTTGGAGCGTCTTTTTCCCAGGACGTTTTTAATATATCGCTATCTATCACATCATATACACCGTCATCTTTGTCAGTATATATATAATCGTCAGAATACACAGTACAGCATATTCTATCAACCTCTTGTAATTTGTCCTCACTATCCTTAACAAAATATATATCTGCTGCATAGTCGTATTCATCACAAGGTTCATAATTTATCTTTCCCAACTTTTGGCTATATCCTGCGTTTAATAATAATTTTTTACTACTTTTATAATCAAGTCCATTAAGCTCATTAATATCAAAATTTTTCATATAGCACACATTTAATCCTTTCTTTTTAAGAACTTCTTTAATTTATGTATAAATTATAACATTATAATTGTTAAATGTCAATATTTTACAGTAAAAATGTAATATTTTATATATAAAAAAGAAGTAAGACTATTTTTCTTTTAATTGTAATAGTTAATCTGTGTCATAATGACACAGATGTTAAATTGGGATAAATGCAAAAAATTGATTAAAGTTATTGCATAGTTTAAATGCTTTTAGACAAGTTGTAACTTACAATATAAGTAAAATTAATTTTATTGGTGAATTTTCAATAAGTTAAAGAGATTTAAGGGAGGACATAAAATATATGAATGATTCAGAACATAATTTAATTTTTGATGTAATTGAACAGCTTAGAAGCGTAGGACTTAATAATATGGCACAAGATGTATATAATGCATCAGTTAATGTTGATTCAGTTCATAGATTTGCAAACAGTATTTCTCAGTCAGATTTAGATGCTGTGGTTAGTAATTTACAGGAAACATATTTAAAGGCTATTAAGGAACTTACAGAACATTACAATGTAATTAGTGATTCTAAACGTGAAGTAAATATAAATGAAGTTCAGCATAAGTTCAACTTCTTAAAACCTGAAAATAAAGAAGTGCGTTTATATGCGTATTTATATAATCGTATGAATGGTTTGGGTGGGAAGATTCAGGACGTTTATAATAAAACACTTGATAATTTCAAACAGTCAACTTCTGATTTTAAGAGAAATGATATTAAAGAGTGGAATAATTATGTTGATGTTATGAATAAAGCAAAAAGAAGTTTTTCGCTTGGAGATGAATTTTTTATAACAAAATGGAAAAAAGAATATTATGGTGAGTGTATGAAAATTCACGCACGTTCAATGGCTAATTGTAAAAAATGGATTGATAGATTTGAATCTGTAGAAAAAATCATTAACAAGGTTGAATGTAAATTAAATGATACATTTTATAATATATCAACTTCTGAAGAGAAAGTTGATGTTATGAATATTGCTAAAGATTCAGAAGATAAAACACTTACCTCTAATATTACTATTAAGCCTAAACATTATAAGTTAATTGATATATTAAAAACTGGAGTTGATAAAGGAGTAGTTCATTTTAAAAATAAATTCAAAATGAATTATGTAGCTATGCAGAATAATATCAATATTGTAGCTGCAATTCCTAATTCTGTTTTTAGCATTTCTTTAAAAAATATGAGTGGAAGTGAGATTTTAGGTATATATAACATGCTAAAGAAAAATGAAATTGACTACAATATTAAAGAAAAAGATGATACTGGTTTTTTAGTGTTTAAGTCTAAGGATGATTTCTTAAAAGCATATGAAATTGCTAATGATGTTAGAAGTGTTTTGAATGGAGTTGAAGTTGAAACAGAAGTAAATACTTTTGATAATGTGTCTGAATCAGTTGAACCAGAGAAAATAGAAGGTACTGATATTGCACAGAATGTTGTTGAGGATATTAAGGAGTCTGTTATAGAAGAGATTGTTCCAGCAGAATATATTGAAAGTATTAATAATATTAAAGAAGAAAATGTTTCCAATATTAATGACAAAGATATTAGCAAGGATAAAGATGTTGATTTGAGTGCAAATTATATTCATCTTGATTTATCTGATAATAATCTGGCAAATGCAGTATGTGAGATTGCTGATAAATATGAGATAAATTATAGCAAGGAAGGTACTTCATTATATTTAAATGAGACAGAAGAAAATTCACGTAACTTTAATATGGTATGCGAAGAAGCACAGGCATATATAGCTGATAAAAAAATAAATACTTATCATAATAATTTACCTGGTATAAAAATTCATTCATCCGCTGAAGAATCAATTAGGGAAAATAATTCAAGATTATTGGATGCATCAGGTAATACTATCGGTGTCAGGATGGAAAAGAGATATGATAATTATTTATCAGGGAGTACACAAATAATGTCGTCAAGCATTATTAAAACAGATGATAATTCAACTTTATCTGTAATGAAAAATAAAACATTAGTTGAGGGGATTGTTGCAGAAGAAAATATTCTTGTTATTAAATCTTCTAAGCAGCCGGATGGTTCATTTATAGATCAGAAGTTTGAATATAGTTATAATTCTGAAGACAATGTGTATAGGCAAATTAAAGATGGAAAGGTTATGTTTGATGTTAGCTTTGATGATGAGCTGAATGTTAATAAGAATATCTATTTTGATAACAATGAATCTGTTGACCTTCGTGAAAATTTACACACAACAATTAAAGAAAAATTTGAATTAGATATTGAAAAGATATCTCCTAGATTTAAGAGCATTAATGCTGATCTTAATGAAAAAGAAGTAAATATTCTTGAAAATCATTATGATAGCATGATGGATAATTTTAAGAAAGTAATTAAAGATATTACGATTAATAAAAAGCTGATTACTAATGAGAATGATACTATCATAGAAACAAGAATACCTTTTACTGTTGGCGATTCAGCTAAGTTTATTCAGATTCCTAAAGATAATTTAAAAAAAGTTGATGATGATAAAACAATATTAACATCAATAAATATTAATGGCTATTATCAGGTATTTGATAATCTTGGTAGAGCTGAAACAGTAAGAGGAAGTGAACTTTATAAGAATTATGATTCTGTGAATAGAAAATTTGAAAAAAATTATTCAAATAATAATTCTGAAAAAAGCAAAGGTACTAAAGATGTTAATGTAGATAAAAATATTAATGACTTTAGAAAGAAAAAGTCAAGATAAAGTAGGTGTATATGTGGTAGTTTATTGTATTCATTCGCTATATGATTTGAAAACTGGAGAAGAAAAATGTTATAAGGAGAATTTAACTGTGCCTGATTCTGCTAATTTAGTCAATCAGTATAAAACAGATAATGATATTGAACATTGTTTTGAATATTTTAAAGCAGAACAGGATGCAGATAGGCATTTAAAGAATGTTAAAAATCAGATGCTTTATAATGAGATATATAGAAGACGTAGAAAGGGAAGGTGATTTGCATATCTGTCATTAATTAATATATTTTACTTCATTCATAATAACAAAGATGTTTTTGAATGAAGTAATATTAAGAAAATAAATGCTGGAGGTATTTGTATATGCAACCTGAAAAATTCACCAGAGAATCAGAACAGTTTCAGTTTTTTTCTAAATTATCGGATTTTGGTAAGTATGCTGCTTCATGTGAATATAAGGATATGTATCTGAAAATTGGAATGTTGATTTTAAATGAACTTAAGACAGTAGATTTTACTGAATTAAGAGAGCCATTAAATACATTTTATAAAACAATGTCTAAATATTGGAATATTGGTTCGGATTCTGCTGATTGGCAAAACATGATTAATGATTCTGATAATTATATAAAGACACTTCCATTTGAAAGGCAGGAGTTTATGACTAATGTATTTAATGCGATGATGGAAGGTATTAATGATAAATATATGAAAGAATGTGAACATAATAGAAAGAGTAGGTAAGTTGTATGAATGCGATTTGTATGAATGATGAAATTGTATTAAGTTCACTCGATGATGTTGTTAAATATATTAATAACATTGAAGGTGAATTCATTATTAATGTTTCATGTGATGATTCTATAAAAAAAGGAGAACGTGATGGAAAATGAGTTAAAAGTAGTATCTATAAGGTTGTGTGATGATAGAACCTTACTTTCCAATGTGAGTATTAATTCGCCAGAAGCTGCTATTAATCTTTTAGGAAAGTATCTTAGTGATTTCGATAGAGAAGTATTTTGTGTTATTAATCTTGATTCTTCTCTTAAACCTATTAATTGCAGTTTTGTCTCTGTTGGGACTATTAATGCTTCAATCGTTAGTCCGAGAGAAACATTTAAGTCGAGTATTCTTAGTAATGCTGCATCAATTATGGTTATGCATAATCATCCTTCTGGAAATCTAAATCCTAGTAAACAGGATTGTATGGTTACAGATAATCTTGTACAGTGCGGTGAGCTATTAGGTATTCATGTAATTGACCATGTTATTGTGGGTCCTAACGTAGGAAGATATTACAGTTTTAAAGAGAATAATGTTTTAGGTGAAAAAAAGCAGAGTTTTTCCACAAATCTTAAGGACATAAGTGGTCAGCTTGATATGGTAGCTGAAAGTGTTGGATATAGAAGAAAATGCAGATAGGAGTGATTTTTTATGGTTATGTTAGGAGTTGCACATAGTGTCTTAGATTCTGATACGATTCAAGTGAAAGATGTATTTAGTGGTGAGTTATTTCTAGTTAAGTGTAATGCAATTAATGCGGTAGAAATAAAAGAGAGATTAGAAGATACTTCTGATGATATATTGATTGAATTTGATGATGATACTATGGAGATGATTGATTAAAGAGGTGTATTTATGGGTGATGATAGGCTTAAGGAGCTTGTAAATATTGCTGAAAATAATATTTTACAGATATTTGAGGATAGCAATAAAATGGAAAGTTATCTGGATAGGTTATTACTTAATCCGGATATTACTTATTATGCTGCTTCTATGATTGATGGAGCAGCTTCTGTATTGGATACATATGATGGTTGGAAATCCAGAGGATATAACGTTAATAGTGGTGAACATGGAATTTCTGTTTTTAATAAGAGAAAACAGATAAAAAGAAAATTCATAGATGAAAGTGGAAGAGTTAGAGAGCTTTCATCTGCTAATTTTGTGGAGAAACAGAAGATAAAAAATGGTGATTTAAAGTTAAGTTCTGACCTTAATTCTTATTATGTAGTTGAGCATTTATTTTCCCAGGATCAGACGACAGCTAAGAATGTTGATTTACATATTGATATTCCTGCTAGTAACTTGAATTATGAGAACATGAAAACACTTGTTGAGAATAGCGTTAATGATATTCTTGATGGTGATGATTTTGTTTTGCCTAATTCTGTGATGCAGTATACTTCTGTACTTGCTACATATCTTATGTGTCTCAAGGATAATGTTTCTATGAATAAACAGGAATTGTTTGATAGGACTATTAAGAACATTTCTGATTTAGATAAGTTGGGGTTAAGTGATAAGAAGTTAGTGCTTAATTCAGTTACTAAGGTAGTCAGGTCTGAACATACATTAGAATTAATTAATGAGTTTAAGAAAGAATTGGCTGAACAGAGAATTGTTATTGATAATTATGAATGTATTAAAGTTTCTGAGTGGAGTAATGATAGTAAGACTGAAAAATATTTACTAGGTCAATCTGTAGATGATAGTGATTTTTTTTATGTTAATGTAAATGATTCTCATGAAGGATTTGCTGGCAGCTATAATTATGAATTTGACCATTTACCTACAAAAAAGGAAGCAGAAGATGTCCACCTTAACAATATAGCTGCAATAGATATAGATAATCATGACCAAGATCCTTTAGGACAGTACTGGCAGTATGGTACTACTGAAGATATTGAAAATGATGTTCCTGATGAATCTATTGATAAGCAGGCTGATAAGAAAGAAACTTCTAATAAAAAAATAGAGGACTTCGGTAAGAAAATAGGTGGTGCTAGAAAAGATTTATGGAAAGACAGAGGATTATCAGTTAATGATCTTACTGATATGAATATTCCTGAAAAGACAAAGTTTGTTACTAAAAATAATGTATTTAAAGTGCCTGATTATCAGGAACTTGTTAATAATGGACTTCCAGTTCGTGTTGCATACTTTATTAAAAAGGTACGTGATGCATTACCTACTAAGCCAACTTTTACAGAGATTGAAGTTTCTGATGAAGTATTACTTAATGAAAAAATGGAGGGATACGTTGAGTTTATATCTGGTTTTAAAGATGCACTTATGAATGTAAAAACAGATGATGATATTCTTTCATTTTATGATAAGACCATTAAGAATGTTTATGTAAAGAATGAAAGTACTTATAGAGTAGTTCCTACAGAGCTTAGTCATGGTTGTATGACTAACAAACTTTTGAAAGCCTGCCAGGTAAGCAGATTTGGCTTGACTAAATATGATAGGGAAATAGAAAAAAAGCAGTTTTGTTATTCAGAAGAAGATAAGAAATTAGCTGGCTTTAAAGTAGTAAAGTTTGATGATTCCTGCAAGATTGAAGATGATAATGGAAGAACTGTGGTTGCTGTTAATGAGGGAGCTGCTTCTTATTTTTATTATCCGGATAATAAGGATGCAGATTATGCTAATCCTTCTAATTGGGAGAAAGATACTTATTTTATAACATTTAAGCATTCTGTCTTAGGAAATAATTATACTTCAGACCAGGCAAAAGAAGCTGTTAATAAAATAGCTGATGCTAAATGGGAACTTGAAAATAAAATGACCAAGGATACAGAAAAGAAAAAGAGAAAAACCAGGTTTGTTCCGAAACAACTTCAAAATGTTGTTAGGGATGGTCCTTGTTATGGCATTGATGAAAATAATCATGCAACAGGTGATATGTATCTTAATACATTCGGTTTTGCAGGTGGCGAATTTGGTAACTGGATGAATGAAAATGATAGACAGTTTTCTCTTGATTATGGGTACAATGCCTTAATGGATCTTGCAGATGCATTAGATATAAAATATACAGATATTAGTTTTGACGGTGAACTTTCGATTGCATTTGGTGCAAGAGGTCATTCTGCTGCATTAGCTCATTATGAACCACTTCGCCAGGTAATTAACCTCACTAAGATGAAAGGTGCAGGAACACTTGCTCATGAGTGGGGACATGCACTTGATAATATTCTTTCAAAAAAATTGTCTGATAGTAACTTTGATTCATATCTGACTAATGGAAATGGAAAAGCTCTTAGTTCTGTTAAAGAATTAATGAATACAATTAAATATTGTGATGTGTCAGATTCTTATAGAAAAGAAAGATGGCAATTGAAACTTGATAAAAGGAAAGATGATTTCATATCAGTAATTGATTCTGTTCTTAACGATAATGGTAAACAGTTTTTAGATGAACATGATAGTGAGGTTAATGATTTCTTACAGGATAAATCAATGGATTTTGATAAGATATCTGCTATATATGATTCTCTAAGCAATGAGTTTAAGGAATTACATGGTTATGAGATCAGAGAAAATTATTTTGAATTGTTTGTTGATTCGTTCATAGCTTATTACAATATCTACAATATGGATTATAAGGATATGGCTTTATCATTAGATAGAACGGAGTTTTATAAAAATTCAGAATTATGTGATTGCTATTATTCTAAGGAAAGTATGGGATATTGGTCAAGTGATAAAGAGATGTTTGCTCGTGCTTTTTCGTGTTATGTAGAAGATAAGTTATCTGAACGTTCTTGCAGATCTGATTATTTATGTGGACTGTCTGATTCTGCTGAGTTTATGCATAATGGTGAGATTAAAAAGGCTTTTCCTGATGGTGAAGAAAGAAAAGCTATTAATAAATGTTTTGATAAAGTATTTGACCAGCTTAAGGAATTAGGATTGTTACATTCACAGGATCTTGTTCCTGTTAAAAGAAAAAGCAGGTAACGGTTAAAAAGGAAGGGTGTTATTAATGGAATATTTTGTTTATGAAACTGGAGCATCTAAGACTATTTATTCTGAGAGCTTCAATAAAATTTTAAATTATTTTGATGATAGAAGAAATGCTGATGATAGAGGAAATTATGTTTCTTTTGGTGTTATGATTAATGAAAATTCTTGTTTTGATATTGTTGGTTCTGATAGGAAGCATATATATCTTATTAATGATTATAAGAGAGTTATGAGTAAATATGATGCTGATATATCTAAGCCTGTATATGATACTGTTAGTGAATTGATGGATAGATATAAAATTAATTTACAATTAATAAGCAGCAATCTTTTAGGTGGGAATGCTTGTTTAATTACAATGGAAAATTCCTCTTTTTCTTATATGGATGATAAAGTTCCATTATTGGCTAATAATCTTAATATTAAGAGCTGCATTAATGAGGTTTTAATAGAGGGGACCGGATATATACCATATAATGATTTTGTTAAATTAACATATAGTAACGATTCTGTTAATGAGAAGCCTGTTGTTAGGATGATTAATGTCAGCTATGTAAATATCACTGGTGGTACAGGACAAGCCGATTTATTACCTGCAGAATATTTACAATTTATTGAGCCTTATTCAAAGGAATATAAGCTGACTATGTATGATTATGATTTGGATAGGTTTATTCCATATGCTTCTTTTGATAGTAAGAAAGAAGCTGTTAGAATGTGTTTTGATTTGGGTATTCCATATTTAAAGGAACGTTCTAATTCTGGTTCTGAGATCTTTGATTCTAAAGGTAATCTTGTGTTCAGAACTGATTTTTATAATAATTTGTTTTTGGATACTCGAAAAGTTGCTGAATCAGAGTTTGGGGTGGATTTTAGCAAGGTGGTTGAACCTTATTCTAATAGTAGACTGTATGCACAAAATCTTGATGATTATTATATGCATCAGGAATATTATTCAGGAAAAATTAAAAACGAAGTACCAGATAGTTCATATAATGAACATTTTGCACCTGTAAAAAGAAAATCTCGTTAGGCGGTAAGATAGTATGATAATATGGGCATTTCCTGGAATAGGGAAGAGTAATATACATCTTAATAGTGTGATAGATTGTGATGCTGCATATTTTAAGTTTAATATTCCCAAAGATACTATTTTACATAATAATGAATTGCTGCATGATTGTTCTTTAAATAGTGATTATCCTGGTAATTATATAAAGTATGTTAAGGATTGTGATTTAGTTTATGATTATATTTTGATTAATTGCGAACCAGAATTAATTTCTTCTTTTTCAGATGTACGTATTATTTATCCGGATGCTTCGTTAAAAGATGAATATATGCATAGATATATTGATAGAGGTGATAATAATTCGTTTATTTCTTATATTAATGATAGTTTTGAAGAAATGGTTAGGCATTTTGATTTGTCACCTCACAAATATAAAGTTAAGGTTATGAAAGAAAATAAATTTTTAAATGATATTTTAGGAGAGATGCGTATGGAATTTATGAGTAAAACTGCAATGGTTGCAATTATAAGTGAAGCAGATAAGTATGGCTTATTTAATATTCCAGATGGTTTATCAGTTGAAAAAACAGCTGATGAAATATTTGAAGGACATATAGAAGTTGATTTTGATAAACTTAAGAATGAACTTGATCTTGCATATAAAAATGAAGCTTTGGAAAAAAAGTTTCAAGAGAATAGGAACGGTTTATCTCATACGGAATTAACTAATTTAATCATGGATTCTATGGTAAGTGGTGCTGCTGATATTTATTATGGTGAAGTTGCTCCTTATAGTCATGGATATAGATATACATTTGATGGTAAAGATTATGAAATGTATAATTGCTCTGAATTTTTTGATTGTCCGGAAAAAGTTTGTACTGCAATAGAAAAGGGGCAGTTTGTAATTGACATTGATAAGCTCGATTCATTAACCAGGTCTGCTTATAAAGCTGTTGAAAATTCTTCATATATCTATTCTGATACTTTAGACTGGAAGTTAGATGATTATTATTATCATCATATTCATAGATTAAAGGATGTTCATGAACTTAAGGGACTTGATGCTATTGTTTCTGGTAAATGCAAGGGTACATATAGTAATTATATGGCATGTAAGGAAAATACACTTATTCGTCAGATGGTTGCTTTTAAGGGATATTGTCTTGATTATGTTATGAAAAATAGCAATAGTGATGATTTTAGTGGAAGATTTCAATTAGCATTATCTGAATATCATAGCAGGCATGGACTTGATATTTCTGATATTGATAAGTGGTGTAATGATAATTTTGAAAAAACATTTGAATCAGCTTCATTTAAAGCACCTGCAAAGAAGCGTTAATATTATGTTATATGATTATATAAATATTGACAAATAACAAAAAAGATGTATAATAAAGAAAAACTGTATTTGAAAGGGGCTATTAAATATGCTAAAAATGAAGTTTGAATTTGATGAAGAAAAAATGAAGATTAATAATCCTGATTTAAGTGTTGAATTATTAACTGATTTGCTGGATGATATATGTACAAATACAAGATTTATTAAAACAGGTAATTGTGAATATGAACTTCCAGAAAATGAAAGTACAGTAGGTACACTTCTTATCTTATCTGCTAGATTTGATAAACAATCCTGGCTATATCAAAACTTAAAGTCTTGGAAAGTATATGAGGATGGCGAGGAACAGGATGCATTAAGGATTATGACGGAGGGATAATGTATGGCATCATCAAAACGTGAAATATCGTTTGATTTAGATACAAAAGCTTTGAGTAAGTATTATGATAATATATCAATGGCATATTCAGATTTACGTAATGAATTTGAAAGAGTCGGTTTTATACATAGACAGGGTTCAGTTTACAACTCAAAAAGATGTTTAAGTGATGTTGAAGTTACAAAGGCTTTAAAAAATGTCTGTGATAAATTACCTTGGATATCTGAATGTGCAAAAGAAGTTGATTTGACTAATATAGGTAAGCGACATAGTTTATTGAGTGATATTAATGTTATGTGTAATGATAGTAAATACTTTTCAGATTCTATTGATAAGTATACAAGTTTTAAAATTATGCGTAAAAGCCGATAATGTTTTGTGTATAGATTTACCTGTATAAATCTACTTAATGAAAAAGTTGACAAATAACAAAAGTGTATATATAATACAAATAGTTTTATTTAATCGGTTGATTTTGCTGCCGAAAGGTGAGGGCAATGCCACTCACCAAAATCTATGTA